>Ga0209404_10000315_pt1 | contig 38788 bp, 41 predicted proteins | sample TroAtlMetagenome_2_FD_187447 | JGI IMG/M metagenome (GOLD analysis project Ga0209404, IMG submission 187447) | Marine eukaryotic phytoplankton communities from Atlantic Ocean - Tropical Atlantic ANT8 Metagenome (SPAdes) (version 2) | ecosystem: Environmental > Aquatic > Marine > Oceanic...
TGTAAGTATGCTAAGGATGACAGGCATAAGTTCGTACACACATTGTTGTTGTGTTACGAGCAAGATTGGAAAGACCTTAAGTTCATAAAGCATCGTAGACCACCAGAGTACATTCAGTTGGAACTCTGGGACAGTTGATGAACCGCACACCAAATGGTGACACGGTTCATTTTTAGTGTATAATACTAGTAGTTTCCCAATATGGGTATGTCAAAATCAAATCCAATGAAAGAGAAGTTCTTCGCTGAAGGACATACTCTACCCACATGTGTAAATGATGGGTGTAATAATAATGTGCAGGTAAGAGAGTGGAAGTATTGGTCATTCAAATCAGAATGCTCCACATGTGCTACTGCACGTAAGAAGGGTAAGACTGTGGCAGGTGTCACACAACATAAGAAAGACTATTGTGAAAATCATGATGGTCATCTTGGTTGGGCATGTCCTGTACCCAAAGAGCAATGGAAGGGATTTGAAAACAGTCTTGATCTTGACCATTTAGATGGTGATCATCATAATAATAATCCTGCTAACGTCAAGACATACTGTAAATTATGTCATGGACGTAAGTCACTAGTTAATGGTGACTGCAATAGTAACAAATCATCCTCACGTAAAATGGTATGAATGATCTATACGATACCATTCTTGTTGGTGACGCACAAGATGTTCTTGATATAGTTGATAGTGGCATGGTACATCTAACATGTACTTCGCCACCATATTATAATGCAAGGGCATACTCAACGTGGCCAACATACAAAGAATACCTTGAGTTTCTACACAATGTATTTGCATCAGTCTTTCGTGTAACTGCTGATGGCAGGATGTGTTGTGTCAATCTATCACCTGTCATTCAGGCAAGAGAGTCACGATCACATGAAAGCAAGAGACTAGCAATTCCATTTCATTTCTTTAAGGTGATGGAGGACATTGGATGGAAGTACATAGATGATATAGTATGGGTGAAACCAGAGGGTTCTGCCATAAATCGAAATGGTGGGTTTTTTCAACATCGTAAACCTGTGGCTTATAAACCAAATCTAGTTTCTGAAACTATTTTTGTTTTTCAAAAACCAGCAGATTTTCTAATTGATAAAACTGTAAGATCATATTCTGGAGATATATTGGAACAGAGTTTGGTAGAGGATGGATATGAAAGATCTAATGTCTGGTCATTCAATCCTGAAACAAAATCAAATCATCCTGCTCCATATCCTAAACAATTATCAGATAATATCATCAAATATTATAGTTTTGTAGGTGATTTAGTTCTTGATCCCTTCATGGGAAGTGGAACTACTGCAATATCATCAATAGATCTTAATCGTCACTACTTAGGTGTAGAATTGCACGAAGAATATGTTGAAGATACTATGAAACGAATCAAGAAATTTCAACCCTTAAATAACTTTTTATCATGAAACATTGGTTAGATTTATCACATGAGAAACCATGGACTGTACGTGATCAGAAACGAGTTGATAATACTCATAGAAAGATTCACACTGATGAGTACATGCAAGCAGGATGGAATGATTGCCCACCTGGTGCTCATCCTTATGTAAAAGGTTCACGTCACAACAAAATTGGAATGTGGATTATGTGGACGTATTATGTGATTATTATATTAATGGTCACTCGTCTTGTATGGGTATTGAATACATGAAGAATACCATATTATATGGTGACTGTCGTGAAACATTGAAGCAATTCGATGTTAAAGCACGTACATGTGTAACATCTCCACCTTACTATGGTCTTAGAGACTATGGTGGTGAAGACAATCAGATAGGACAAGAACAATCACCTGAAGAATACATTCAACAATTAGTAGAAGTATTCAGAGAGGTACGTGATGTCCTGACTGATGATGGTACACTGTGGTTGAATATTGGTGATAGTTATTATAACTATAGACCAGGTAAAGGTCAAGGATTAGTTAAACAAACTGTGTCCAACACTAAACAAGATTTACCAGACAAATGTGCAAGACGTGGTAACAAACTACAAGGATTGAAAGAGAAGGATCTCATTGGTATTCCATGGATGTTAGCATTTGCATTACGTGCTGATGGATGGTATCTCAGACAGGATATAATATGGCATAAACCTAATCCAATGCCTGAGAGTGTACGTGATCGATGTACTAAGTCACATGAGTACATATTTTTATTGAGTAAGTCTCGCAAGTATTATTATAACAATGAAGCTATTAAAGAACCTGCTAAAGATTGGGGTACGAGAAATAGGACAAACGGTAAGTATCACAATAAAGGGACAGGGTTGCAGCCACACTCTGGTCTTTCAAAATCTTATCCCACAAAGAATAAGCGTAGTGTGTGGTCGGTGACCAATAAACCTTATAAAGGTGCTCACTTCGCAGTGTATCCACCTGATCTCATTGAACCATGCATTCTAGCAGGTTCGGAGGAGGGTGATATAGTACTAGATCCATTCATGGGGTCAGGCACTACTGCTATGGTTGCCAAGAAACTAAGTAGATCATATATTGGGTGTGAATTGCATGAGGACTATGCCAGTTTACAAACTGACCGTATTTCCACCATTCCCACCAAACTTCCATTATACTAAGTACATCAATCAAAGGACTCATGACTGCACCAAACTTAGACGTTGTAACATCTGAGCAAATGTTCAAGACTTCAGAAGTAATAAATGAACTAACATCTGCGCAAATGTTCAAGACTGTACAGTCACTACACTTCGGAAGAACATTCTGGTTAGATGAGAATGATGATTTCTGTTCAGCACCAACCTATAAGGATGGTACAACTGACTATGATATGTGGGATTACGTATCAGAGTGGGACATGGAAGGAGTTGACTTTGATAAACTATTCTATGTCCATAAGGAGTTAGTTACCAATGCTGTTACAGAGTACGAACAGATGAGAGCATAGACCAGTTAACAAACTGGTACACAGGGGGTTTACATGCCCCCTTTTTCTGTTATACTAAGTATATCAATCAAACAGGTCTATGTCTTCAATCGATTTTCTATCCGAGTGGTACACCAATTGGTTAACAGAACAGGGTCTGCCACTTGACAGTGCTGATGATCTGCTGTATAGTAATGCAGTGTTAACCGATTCACAAACTCATTTCCTACGTAACTTCATTGAGTTATGGGACACAGTTCAAAACGCATAATGAAACTTTCTTTACCAGTCTACTTCACTAGAGAGGAGTATGATCTGATTGTTAATTCTATCTCTAACTCAGACTATCATGAATCTGAAGTCGAATTCAAGATAGCAACAACTGTTATCGACAAACTAACAACCCTATCGGAGTCTTACAATGGTTGATCAATTAATTGCAGACCTCAAGTTTTGTATTGAGGAACTGGGATGCAATGATGATCAAATTGCTGAACTAATCACAGTTAGTGATGACATGGGCATCTCAGTAGAGTATTTTTGGGAAGAGTTTATCGTAACTGAAAGTACTAGCGTACATCAAGATGAGTACCTTAGTATTGAAGAATTTGAAGAACTATGCACAGAGGAGGTGGAAGAATGAAAGTTAATAGGTATACTAGAGCACCCAAAGAGGGTAAGTATATTATCTGTCCACACTGTGATGGTGCTCTAAGGGTGTATAACTTTGCATGGAGTAGTCTGCACTGTTTATACTGTAAAAGACCATCAGACAAGCATACATGGGAGGTATGGGCATCATGAACGTATTAGATTGGTTATACCGAGCAATCATGAATATTGGTGTCGGTACACATAAAGGTGATGACATTGATTTGGGTGTGTACAAACGTACTGCTAATCCAAATGCAACCAATAGTGAACTAGATGCTAAGGTTATCATACACCATAGTGAGGATAACAATGGCAATTTATAATAATATACAGATCACAATTGATCTCAATGAACTAGTAGAGACTAGAGGTGAATTCTTATTCAAGGACTCTGAAGATTCAGGCATGAGTGAGAATCAAATACAATACATTGCTGAACGATTACGTACTACATTAACATGGGATTCAATATATCACATGGTTGATACTAGTATCCTTGAGTTCTATGACTGCCACGAGCATCCTGAGATATGGGATCCTCATTATGGTGAGATTCAACCTGAACCAGGTAGGGAGGCAGAATTGGTAGCACAAGAGAAGGCACGTAAGCAGTTCAAGAAAGAATTTAAAATGGTTACCATTGAGAATAGTGCATGGTCATTGGATGTGCCAGTAAGAAGGGACAGATTACAAAGTGGCACAGAGGATGATGCAGAGGATGAGAAAAATGGTATTATATAGGAGTGGAGGCAAGGGTCTCGTTCACTAATCGAGTTTAAATCGAACCTCTCCACACTTCATTCATCAATCAACAGGCAAATGACTCTTTCTGAACTCGTGGACGAAACAAATGATGAACAGTCAGTAGCGTCCTATGTCCAAGATCTTAGAAAAGCACTTAGAACCAATTTCTATCGCAAGTATCCATCATCTGATCGTTCATTTGATTTTAGAGCAATAGAAGGTCGCAAGTACATCAAATTAGTACAGACCGAAGAAGGCAGAGACAGTAGTGTTCATGCTTTCATTGATAAGAAGACTGGTGAAGTATACAAACCAGCAGGTTGGAAGTCACCAGCAAAGATTGTAAGATATAATTTATTAGATGAACGCTCAAGAACTGATTGCTTACATTCAGCAGATTGGGCAGGTGGTTATCTCTATTTGAGATAATCACTGGGCATCAGATAATAAGGGGAATCTAGACCGACTTAGAAGCGGTCACATGATCGATTCCTTAATATTACTACCTTAACTGTGTAAGTCCCATGCTACAGCTCCATTGTACACCTTAACTTACTTTATTATCATGGCTTTTAATTCATCAGTTGCACTATTCAATCTACTTGAAGATGCACAGACCGCAGAAGAACTTCTTGCTGTTATCGATTCATGGATTCAGGAGAGTTGACAGTATAGCACATTGATGCTATGATTGAGTATGTGGAGTGCCATGTTTCCACCGTCGTTGGCACTCCACGCTGTTGGGAGGATATAATTAGTATTACAAGTAAACTTTACTATCTCTCATTACAATGAAGAAGAACATCTTCCACGAGTACATTCAGGAATTTATTGATTTCCGCTTTGAATTGATTGGAGGAGACACAGTGCTCCGCCCCATACCCAAAGAGACACTCGACGATGATGGTGTAAAGAAGTATTGGAGACTATTTTCTAGATATCCCAATGACTTTGCAGCATCCGTAGTCAAGAGTTTACCACCTGATGTGGAGTTTATTTCATACAATCACCTGAGTAATACCCTTGAATTGAAAGCAAAATGAGTGGAAAAGCAGACGATAGCGATGTACAAGTCCGTATGTCCGCGCAACGTGATGAGATCTATGACCACGTGGTAAACCGCATGGTCACTCTGTTTGCGGAGGAAAAGTATGATTCTGCCCTTGCAATAGGGGATGAATTCTTTGAATGGTTGGATGAAACTCTTATAGATAACGAGCAGACATTCTTCTACGACGAGGATGAACTCAAAGAATTATACAAGTCCGTCAGGTACGAATGACATGAGGGACGATCTAAAAAACTTAATACTGGACTACATCGCAGCAAAGAACAAGGGTGAAGAACCAAAGGCAGAGCAACTATTAGCAGAGATCAATTTACTTAGAATGAGACAGGAGAAGTGATGCCACGCACTCAAAAGAGTCTGGATGCGAATTTAAAAAAACTGAATACTCCATCAAAGAGGAGAATCAAACCATTTGAGTTGGATGCAACTAATCCTGCAATCATCTCAACCCATCCTGATGCTCCTAAATGTCCTGCATCACGTAAGAAGGAGTTATTCCCTTGTGAATCATTCCCAATACGATTTCAGGACATACGTAAGAAACCACAATTGAATCTGGCATGGTTTAAAGATTACTATGATGCAGTCAAGTGGATTCAACGCAACAATCTTAAACCCCAACATTATAGACTCTTAAGGAGGAGTGACAAGTGAATGTATTATTGCCACTAATTTGTATCGCATTGATATCTCTTGTAATAGTATATTCTATTATTCAAAGGTACAATCCACATTAGCATGAAAAAAGACCCCTTTCGGGGTCTGATGTGACACTTACTAGTTTGGATTCATAATAGAATCTCCTTACATATTCGTTTTTCTGGTTTATCTCGTGCAGAGATCATACAAGCATAATAGTCATTGAGTTTGATGTTTTCATCTGTCTTTGATTGTGAATGATTCCATTCTGCCAATTGATTCTGTGATACGAGATTGTGCATGTTTCTTGCCTTAGAATTGAACAACATAACAAAGGATATCTGTTACATAAACTAATTTAATTCTACCACTATTTATGGTTAAATACACACAATAGAGGAAGAATATTCATCTATTTTAACTATGCATTTATACCCATGACTAAGAACACGCAACAAGCACAACGAGATTGTAATGATGAATTCTTTGAGTGCCAGTCCGAATGTGATATAAATGATCAAGAATGCAATGATGAATGTGTGACTGATCTTACTAACTGTGACCTAGACCCTGATGGTGGTATATTTGATGATTACCAATCAAGGCATCAATCAACACCAGACTTCGAGGAGAGTGCTAGAGAGGTAGTAGAAAAGAATGCTCCCATTAAAGATGTAACCAATCAACCAGAAGAATGGGATAAGTTCTGGAATGAATCTAAGTTAGATCAAAAGGATATCATCAGTGAAATAACATCACTAGCACAACTGATTGACAATGCCCAAGTAACACAGTACCAGTACGAAACGTTAGATCATTCAGGACGCACAAGTAAAAAACTAACAATAGAATATGAGATTAACCATAAAGGATCATCTTAAATATCTAAAGCAATTAAAGTATGATCTGAAACATGATCGTAAAACACCATTAAGAAAGAAAGACAAAAATGATATTCCTAATAGGATACATCGTAATGGTTCTAAATGAAGGATTTGTTATGTTACGCCATGTATCACCACTAGCAAAAGAAACAAGAGATAAGTTAATAGAACGATTAGGTGATAATTGGAAGAGAATCCATTCAGTATTAGATTATACATGGATAGTACTAATCATAATAGGATTGATACGTGATGTAGGACATAGAGCATTAGATGTGTGGTTACTTAGTATATTTTGGGGTGCTGCACTGTGTCTAATCTATGTGCCTAAGTGGTTATCAGAGAGGTACTCAGAATAGTTGAGAATACTTCTCAGGATACTATCCTTGAGTAACCTTCCGTCCCTTGCAATAACAGGGGTTTTCCACAAGTTATTGAGAACCTGTGGATAACTTTAGAAATGGTTAATTAAATATACCTAGTGTGCTCTGATGATGCTGTCTTAGGCTACCAGTTAACGAACTGTCTGTCAAGCACCTGAAACACTCTGTAACACGTGCAGACACATTAAAAACTGTCACAAGCACTCCCAAATCCCTTCGAGTCATGCTATAATAAAGGCAAGATCACAGAAAACGCAGAAAAACGCTTTTCTTAGTTTTTCAAAAGATTAAAAAAGTTGTTTTTTTGTCTTTTTGAGTTTTTTGGGGTTTTAAATAACGTACTTTATCACAAAATGGTGAAAATCACAGGATTATTTGACGAATTAAACTCAAGTGCGTGTAAAAGCGTACAATTAGCTGATAATAGTGTTATAATCACTTACAACAGCAATAAAAGTAAAGAATATGAGTTTAAAGCAACAGATATAGATGAATTTACAGATTTGTTTGTTAAATGTATAGCAAACCAAGAATCAATAGGTAAACTACTACATTCACAGATTAAATCTGCAAATCTAGTTGAAAATAAATAACCATACGTCCTTTACTCAAACCAATGACACGTCCTACTAAGTTCGACACTAGTAAGTACAATGAAATCGATGAAGACTTTGAAGACTATGGGTATAACATTAAAAATGTGAAAAGATCACACAAAAAGAAGATAACACGGTTTAAGGACGAAAAGTTGTATGAGTATGACAGTTAAATAAGTGGACCTTTTTGTTAACACGTGTAACAAAAGGGATTTGCAGGGACTGCGAAGGATTATAATAAGAGAGGTCGCGCATCAGTGGCAAGAGATTTTGAAACCAGTTGAGAAACTGTCCACTATTCTCCCCACTGATGCCGATCTCATCCTATACTAACAGAGTACTCAAGGAAATCCTTCCCATGACAGTTACCCTCACCCTGACCATCGAAGAAGCGACAGCATACGTTGAAGCACTCGACAGGGCAACCGACAATCCTTTTATCCAAGACGATGATGATTGTGCTCCTCTCTACACCTTGCTAGGCAAGTTGGAAGCAGTAGCAAACCCTCTAGAGATAGAGGGTTAATCTTTCTCCACAACCCTGTGGAAAACTACAAACAATCATTTATTATCATGAGAAAAATCGAACGTCAAATGCAGTCTGCTATTCGCAACCGCACAAACTGGTCCAAAGCAAACACCTCAGTAGAGGTTGACACTGTGGGCGACACAACTGTTAGATTACATGGTAACAGAATCGCGACAATCTACAATAATGGTGATATACAATTGTCATCATGTGGTTGGGAGACTGTTACAACCAAATCAAGATTGAATGCTATTCTTGATACATTCCTTTCCGGGATTGGCATTTATCAAAAAGATTTTGTTTGGTACATTGGCAAAGATACATTCTTTGACGGTTATGTAATTCACAGGTAATTAAGTTTTTTAAGAAACTCACTTTTTCATTAAAGTGAGTTTTTTTGTTTTTAAGATTAAATTAACTATTATAACCGTATACGTGTTATAATTAATAATAACAATTTGGAGATTAACTCTTATGACCACTTCAAACAGTAATCTAAATGAGTTCTTTAATAGAGAATTAGAAGATCAAAAGAAAGAGTTAATTAACCAATATGGAGAGAAGGTAGGTAGTCAACATTGGAATGGAGAGGATTACTATGATGGTGAATATACTAATCCACCATCCCACCGTTAAGGTGATTTAGTGGACACTTTGCAAACTGTCCACTTTTTCCACAACCCTGTGGATAAATGGAGTATAATTTCAAAATGAAATACAAATTCACTTGCACGTTTGACGTACCCGACTGTGACGATCTTCAACTGTCACACATACCAGAGGAGATCCTTGCTTACTTGGACAGTTATGAAAATGGCATAACCATTGACTACAACTGGCAAGACGTAGTTATCCACAACCCTGTGGAAAACTCCTATTCATTAGAGGTCGGCGAAACTTTGAGTTTTCCAGTACATAAGAAATCCGGCTGACCCGTTGTGCCAATCGGCAGACTGTCCACTTTTCCATACGTGTGGGCAGGTCATGCCCTATAATGAATTCATGTTCAACAAAAGTTCTATGTACGAAATCCAATGTCCTTACGCACCCGAAGAAAACGAGGTCACAATGGACATTGATCGAGCGATGGGCATCTGTTTTGACCTCGCCGAAGAATTTGGTTACGCTTGCGTTCGTGACGCATTTGGAAACCTTTATGGAGATTACGGCAATGTGATCCAAGCGGTTGAGGATGGAGTCATTTGACTCTATCCTTTTTTTATGGAATCCGGCTGACTTCGTGTGCCAGTTGACAAACTGAACTTTTTTACAACAAACTCGTTACATTTGATATCTTGTCAACCCCTTGCCATGTATAATTAAGGAGTCAACACGTTTTTCACGTATGCCAACCGCAACCGTTTCCAAGTCACCTGCTGTAAAACCTGCACGTAAGACAAGGACTCGCAAAGCAACTGCTAAGACCACAGTCAAAAAGGTCACACCAGTTAAGGTCGAAGTCAAGGCAGTCGCCAAGACCACACCGATCAGGACACTCAAAAGCGTTAAGCGTCCTAGCACTGGTAAACTCATCTCACCACAACGCTATTGGTCAGACATCCAGACCAGGTGGGCAATTCACGAGTACGAAATCACAATGCTCGTATCTGACTTGAAAAAAGGATTCAACTTGGTTCAACCCTACCACACTGAGATCGTAAAAAGGGTTAAGGCAGTCAATCTCTAAACTGTCACACAACCGCCCTTCGAGGCGGTTTTTTTGTGTATAATGAAAGAGTACCAAAGCAATTGCATTCAATGAACGGTTGGAAAAATTGGGAGACTTGGAACGTTGCCCTTTGGATCAATAATGATCAATCCCTTTACAACCTTGCCCTTGAGTGTTGTGGTTTCACTGAGTTCAAGAACGTAATCAAGAACGATTGCGGATTTCTTACAACCAATGATGGCGCAGCATGGGACGACGCTGACTACAGCGAAATTCAAAGCATGATGAATGAAATGAAAGCAGGAACCGATCTCAGGTATTGGGGCATGTTTTAAACCAATTCACAAACTGGCACACGAGCACCCCACAGGGTGCTTTTTTCATGTATATTAGAAGGGTAGAGAAGATCTCGCAAGCGTTCATTCGCTAAACGCCAATTCATCTCTACACCCAAACATTGAATTGATTTTATGAGTTGCCTTGCTAACGAGTCCATCCTTGAAACACTCTATGACGAGGTAATGGACGAACTGCTAGGACGTTTCACAAATCTAAGTGAGGACGAACTGGCAGACAAAGCGGCGAAGATTGCTCACAAGCGATTTGCCGAAATGTACTAAGAGAGGTCACCCTCTCTTTTTTTTGTCCACTTGCACAACTGTCACATGAACATGATCATGCTCGCCGCCTTCGTGGTATTATTAGTAGGTACACAAGTTTTTTCTATGATCCGCCTTGAACTCACAATGGGACGTGACATCCCAAACGAGGGACACGTTACTGATTTTATGATGGATGATTTCATTCGCTTAAACATCATGCCCCTTTTCGAGTATGGCACATTCATTGACGGGTTTGGCATTTGGAAAGGTGTTCGTGAAGAGTGCAAGATTTTTTATCTTGACTGCATGGACAGCGAGGTTGATGAAATGCTTTTGAATATGAATTGCTGTGCAGCAGCATACAAAAAAGCATTCCGTCAAGATAGCGTGATGGTTTCACAAGTTCAAACCCAAACTGCCTTTACATGACATCCTACACCATGCCATACCTTCCTAAGTTGGAGAGTATGGCAGTGTACAAACTGGCACTATCTTTATTGAAACGTGCCGCCCATGCCCTATACTTAAATCAGTTCAAACCCAAGCATGAAAAACTCAACCGTGATTCGCTACTGGATGCCAACCGAACAAAACCATCCAAGGAAGGTTTCATTCGCAACATTCTCTCAGGCAAATGAGATGCTAGCATTTTATCGGGAAGCAGGGTTCAGATGCGAATTGCTCGCCCCATCCTGCATTTGATTCATGAGATTATTTCTCGCTAGCGTCATCATTTTGATTGGGGTCAACGTTGGAATGAAATCCATTGAAAAGGTTGACCGCATTCAAGAGGCAAAGATGGCAGAGATTTGCAAGGTTGACCCCACCCTATGCCAATCGACAAACTGACACAGGCAACCCCCGTAAGGGGGTTTTTTATGTGTATAATAAAAGCATGAACAAAACAAACGACTCCATGTTCAATTCTGACCTTCGCCCAATGTTTGACGGTTGCGTTCTAATGAATGAGGCAGCGACCAAAGACAAAGCGGTGATGGCAGCATTGACAAAATTAGCAGAGGACGATTTCATTTTCAGATCACATCCCTCTGGCACTTGGAACATTTCGGATCGCCATTAAGGCGACCCGATTTTTTTTGTTCAGTTCATAAAGCATTTTTCACATGGCACACGCAACCCCAACTCCTTACTTCCAAGATCTTCAATCTGCTGATTGGGATTTTGGCACGACCTGTAAACCTGCCCGTCCTCAACCTTCGCATGTAGGGGCAAATTCAGAGGGCGGAATTTATTTTCTATCCAGTCGTTCGGATGTGGTGACGGCAGATGATTCACAATACGTCGCTGTCAAGATTGGATTATTCAACGGCGGCGAACAGGAAGCAACCGACACCATCAACAAACAATCCACCCCAAACTCAGGGGATATGTTTTGGATGCACCTGCTACCCGTATCTAAGAATTATGGCGTGGGCAGAGTCGAAGCATTTTTCCATGATACGCTAAGGAAGGCAGGATATTCAACCTTAGCATATGTCGATCCTGATACGGGTCTTGCCTGGAATCGGAATGTCCCTGAGAGATACAGAGGATATTATTCCAAGATGATGGGCGGCAAAGAATGGTTCATCATTACACGTAACATGCTACGCAAATATTATGTTGCTGCCATGAAGCGTTTCCCATTCAAGGGGGCAATCCAATCAGACGAATCATATACCTGGTTGGGCAAGTCATCTTGCTATGATGCATTGAAATTCAAGTTCAATTCAGATGGAATGCCCATTGCAGACATGGAAGGTCGTAAGAAGAAATTCCAAGCACAAAAACTATTATTGTCTTGGACATATCGCACTTTGACGGGACATGCTCCTAGCGGATGCTGTTCTTTGGATGTACACGTCAAAGGCAGACACATATTATAGCACGGGACAGTAATAAGGGGTTAATGCCCCCGCCCCCGTCGCGCCAAGCGAAAATCCAAAAGAGCTAACCTACAAAAGTATCCCAACGACAGATAAATAAATTTGAAAATAAAATTTCAAAACCCTCAAATCGAAAAAAAATTCCGCGGTAAAAAATGACTGAAAAACCCGACCTAAACTATAATGACATTCTGAATGACTTTGATAGCTTCTGTGACGAATTCGAGAGTCGCGCCGCAAACGCCTTCTTACGTGGAGATCAAAATAATGGAAGAGTTACAAACAAATCAGAAGAAATTGGAACACGCCCTCCTGATGCTGTCAGAGAGATTGCAGAGCCTGGACCATCGAATATCCCAGCTCGAGCAGCCATCGTTAATGTACCGACGACCCACGTCGAATGATTACGAATCACTCTCAGATACTTTAGATTACTTGCATAATAATGTCGAGGGATTGAAAACAGACTTAGTAAAATTCGGACAGAGGATAAGATAACATGGGATTACATATAGTACATGCTGGTTGCATAGACAGTCCAACACAGGATCCGAATTGTTTTTGGAATTCTATGCCACTCGGAGGAACTCCTGCGCCAAATCCTGTTGAAGGTAAGGCAATATACATGGAGAAGGAATTGGTACTAGGGTATAACAGTACTGCTCAGATTGCACCAGTTCCTGGTGTCATGAGAAATATTGTTCCATGTACCCCGACATCTCGTACAATGGTTGATGCTGAACTGAGGTGTCAGAAGGTAAAGTTTCATGGGAAACCCTTAGCACAACCTGGAGATTATTCTTATTGTGGTAACACTACCCAACAAAGGACTATCGCAGGACCAGGAAAGTATGCTACAATACACATAGGCACTATTAGACCTGGATAACAATGGCAAAAGCAACGCAAGGAGCATGGGGAACTAGTACATACGTTCCTGCAATACCTAAGAAGACTAGACAAGGACGTGGACAAAACACGAAACTAGCAGCATCTTCTCGCAATTCTGCTCGTAAAAGATACAGAGGGCAGGGAAGATGAGCATGAAGGGCGTAGGTTCTGATTATTTGTGGGATCAAATTGCTACCATGCTTACAGAACTCTCAACGAGAGATGAAGTCTTATACAGGGTTATGGCAACGCCAGAGTCTGTGGAGGCAAAGATGGATGCTATCAATCAGAAGATGGCAGAAGTACTAGATAATAATGAGAGGAGACCGAAATGATTACTGGCGACTTATTGTATAGAATCTATCAGAAGGCATGTCAACCTAAGAAGGAGACAGAGAAGCCTATAAGGACTCACTATAACTGGATGACCTTTGGTTAAATACCGCCGAAACGCCGAGCGCGAATCGCCGACTAAATAGTGAAACTATTATGAGGACGATGATATGGTTGAAGTTACTGGAGATACAGAGCAGCATCGTGAGAATAGTAATATGTACTATTATGATGACCCGCTATTAGACGTGTTAGAAAAGATCTCAGAGCGAATGTCAAGCATAGATGATAAACTAGAATATATGGTGAACGATCACCGTGAGAACCACTGTTGCCAAGATGTACCATCCACTACCTAACGGTTGTTATATTGGCGAGAGCGCATTGCATGGTCAAGGACTATTTTCGCGCATTACCCTAAAGGTAGGCGCGGAACTTGGCATGTCACACCTTATTCTAGATCACATACACCACGAAGAAATTGTCAGAACTCCGCTTGGTGGTTTCATTAATCACAGTGATACACCTAACTGTGAAAAATACAAAATAGGTGAAAGATATTATATTAGAACAGTAAAGGTAGTAAAACCACAGGAAGAACTGACGTTGAAGTATACCTTCTATGGCGTTGAGTAGATAAATAAAAACAGCCTTGCTGTGTCTACATGCCCACCTTCCAGACGTTTAAAGATATAAGCGTTACATTCAAGACCCATCCTGTAACGGATGACCTTGTGTGCGTGAAGGATAAAGCTGCGGTTGTACAAGCAATCCAAAATCTACTTCTTACTAATAAAGGAGAGAGACCGTTCCAACCTGATATTGGATCAGATGTACGTCGTTTATTATTTGAACCACTAGACTATGGTTCTGCTGCTTTAATCAAGTCAGAAATTGCCGAGTGTCTAGGGTTATTTGAACCACGTATTTCTGTAGAAGGTATTAGATGTGAGCCTGATTTTCAGAATAATGGTTTTGAGGTAGAAGTTGCCTATGTCATTACAGGTAGAGCTGATGATGCACGAGTACAGGTTGAATTCTTCTTAGAGCGTACACGATAATGCCTTATACACAGGTTGCAAATTTAGACTTTGATCAAATCAAAGTATCTCTTAAGGAATATTTGAGAGCACAATCAGATTTTACTGATTATGACTTTGAGGGTTCTGCTCTGTCAAATATGCTTGACGTACTTGCGTATAATACGTACTACACAGCGTTTAATACGAATATGGTAGTCAATGAACTATTCATTGATTCCGCTACACTCAGAGACAACGTAATAGCAATTGCGAAGCAGTTGGGATACAGACCAAAGTCTGCTACCTCTCCTACTGCATATATTTCATTTGCTGTTACCTACACTAATCCTACAACAGATACAGAACTAGTACTTAAGAAGGGAACTGGATTCACTGCTGCATATGACAATACAATCTATCGTTATATTGTTACAGATGATGTTACAGCACAGGTAGTAAGCGATATAGCGACCTTTACGAACGTTGCGGTAAGAGAAGGAACATCAGTTACCAATACTTTCATTAAAGATACTAGTAATAAGTCACAGAAATTCATTTTACCTAACCAAAATATTGACACTAATACAATTAGTGTGAAAGTTTTTCCAAATGGAGGTTCATTTAACGAACCTTATCTCCTTGCACAGAATATTCTAGGAGTGGATTCTAATTCTAAGGTATTTTTCCTTGATGAAATCACCGATGAGCGATATGAACTCATCTTTGGTGATGGAGTATTAGGTAAACTTATAACAAACAATACTAAGATAGAAGTCTCTTATATTACAACGTCTGGTCCTGAGTCTAATGGCGTTAAGACCTTTGTATTTGCTGGTGTACTAGAGAATCCTAACGGTGTGTCACCTAATCAATTCACCGTTGCTATCAACTCTACAATCCCTGCTGCTGGTGGTGAAGTAATAGAGACAACAGATAAGATCAAATACAATGCACCGAAGACCTACGGGTCACAGGATCGTGCTGTTACATCTGATGACTATAGTGCAATAGTTCGTAACATCTATCCTGCTACTAGCGACATCATAATATTTGGTGGAGAAGATCAAGATCCCCCTGACTACGGTAAGGTTTTCATAGTATTAAAGCCTTCCGATGCGTCATATCTTACATCATTAACCAAATCTGACATTGTTGCCCAGTTAAAGAAATATGTTGTGGCATCTGTTGAACCAGTAATCGTAGATCCTGCCATTCTCCATGTGGAAATGACCAGTAAAGTCTACTATGACGGACTAGTAACAGATCAGTCTACTGCTAATATCAGAGATAAGGTTATTGGTCAGATACAAAAGTATGTTGATGCTTCTGATACAGAGAAATTTAAAGGTACATTCCGATACAGTAAGTTTATTGGAGTGATTGATGATGCTGATCGTAGCATTAAGTCAAACTTAACTACTCTTGCAATGAGGAGAGACTTCTATCCTCAGTTGAATTCTACTTATTACTATGAAGTCTGTTACCAAAATTCATTTTTAAAAGATTGCGACGAATCCGTCCTGTCATCAACTGGATTTAGAGTAACAGAATATCCTGAATATGATGTTTATGTTGAAGATAGGGATAGTAAAATAGTCCTATATAGACTAGATCCTGTAACTGGTGAAAAAGTTGTCCTAGACAAGGAAGTCGGTGACATAGATTATGAAAAAGGTGAGCTTAAACTTTATAATATGACTATCATTAAGGGTAGTTATTTTGATAACCGTATCTCACTTACAGTAAAACCACGTTCTAATGATATCAGGGCTCTTCGCGAGATGTACCTTGACGTGGATATCGCAAATTCCAGTTTCGTTGCATATAAAGAGTAATGGCAGTTAAGACCAAAAGAATATCTACTCTTATAGAGTCTCAGATACCTGAGTTCATTACGACTGAGTACGAACTTTTTACGAAGTTCATTCAGAAGTATTACGAAGCTCAGGAAGTTCAAGGTGGTCCCTTAGATGTTATTACTAACATTCAAAAGTATAGGGATATAGATTATTATGAACAGAATCTTCTTAGACAGTCTGATCTCTTGGACGCTACTATTTCTGATAGTGCTGATACAATTGTACTACAAGATGCGTCGAGTTTTCCACAGAAAAATGGATACGTAAGAATTGGTGATGAAATTGTATTTTACAATACACGTACTGACACTGAACTGAGAGAGTGTGTAAGGGGCGTTAGTGGAAATACGACACTTGGTGACTTATACGACACTAGCACCTTCTCTAGCACCACTGCTGCACCTCACAACTCTGGTGAGATAGTATACAATGTTAGCAATCTATTTTTATATGCTTTTGTCAAGAGTTTTGAGAATCAGTATCTAGGTTCTTTCCCTGAGAAGTATCTCAAGGGTGAAGTTGATAAGAGAACCCTGATTAAAAACATTCAGAAGTTTTATAAGGCAAAAGGAACTGATAGTTCCATCCAGTTTATTTTCAATACCATCGTTTCTAAGGATGTAGATAATAAACCAGAAGTTTATAAACCAAGAGACTTTACTTACAAGGCATCTAATGCAGATTGGATCAACGTATATGCTTTGAAGTGTAAGGTTGTTACTGGTAACCCTAAAGATTTAATTGGTAAGAGTATTGTCCAGACTGCTACTGAGGAATATGGATATGCTTCTGCTACTGTAGATAACGTCTATGCAGAAGGTACTTCAGATGATGAAGTAATATGGAATGTAGTACTTGCTCCAGAAACTGTTAATGGTCTCTTCTCTGTCTCAACTAAGACTCGTCTTGAGAAGGATCTTAATAACACCGATGGTGATGGTAAGCGTATTAATGTGTTTTCCACACAAGGGTGGGGTAATACAGGAGAAATTTTAATTGGTAGTGAAACTATAAAGTTTGATGACAAAACTGTATCGCAATTTATAATTTCAGAAAGACTAAATCCACTTGCTCATACAGCGAGCGACTCGGTTTATAAGCCTGTGTTACTAGAAGGTTCTAGTGTCAGTCTTTTAAGCCTTGGCGTAGTATATAATCTTGCTACAACAACACCTCAACCATATTCTTCAGTTGGAGATAAGATTCAGGTTTCGGAACCAGGATTTGAAACTATTGATCCTAAGATCATACTTAATGGTCAACCTCGTTGGGTTCTTAATACTACAGGAGCAGTAACTGCTTCAGGACATGCTGGTGTAGTAAGTGCATTAGATCAAGTACAGACTAATGTATCATCTATCCATGAAGATGATCAGTATTATTATATTACTAGTTCCAGTTATCCATCATATAACATTTTAGATGGATCTACTGTAACACAAACAGTTCAAGATCAGAAATTGCTTCGTCTTATAAGAAAGCAAGCAACTAGAACTACAGAAGTATATCCAACTCCAAAGAGAGATATTGGAATCCTTCTAAACGGTGTCCCTGTCTACGGTTACAAGGATACAGAAAGTATAAGGTTCGGTAAACTAGAAAGCATCGCAGTTAACACTCAAGGAAGAGGGTACGTTAAACCGCCCTTCGTTCTTGTAGATGGTGTAGCGAATAAAGCAAGAGCATTTCTTTCTGGTGAAGTTGTAGAGAGCATAGTTGTTGATACGACTGATGTTTTCCCAAGAACTCCTGACATTGTTATTACTTCTGGTAGAGATGCCGCAGTAACTGCTGTAGTAACAAGAAATAAGGTAACAAGCCTTACAATTACGAACGCTGGAGAGTTTTACAGTTCTCCACCAATCGTAAGAATTCGTGACACTGCGGGTAAGGGGCGGTTTGCCGAATACAATTCAGTCATCGATACTGATGGTAAGTTAACTGGGTTTGAAAAAGTTGACGAAGGTAACTTCTATAAGCAAGCGACAGTAGTTGTAGATATTATTCCTGTTGGGGAGAATGCTACAGGAACACCATTACTTAAAGAGTGGAATAAAAATAGATTTGATAAGTATACAAGCAACTTAGATACCAACTATGGTTATCTTTTCGAGAATTATGATAATACTCGTTATTATGGATATGCACATCTAGCTAATCCAAAAGCACTTAGAGTTGCACTTAATGATAATTTAAACGGTGCAGGTTCAGAACCAGCAACCTTTACTCATTCACCAATCATAGGTTTTGCTTATGATGGTAACCCCATATATGGTGCTTTCGGTCATGAGAATCCACTAGATGTAAATTCCACAATTGTGAGAATGACTTCTAGTTATTCTTTAAGTGGATCTCGTGTAGATGGACCATCACTAGTAACTTATCCATTAGGAACATTTACTAATGATTATACCTACACTCATAAGTCTGGATCATTAGATGGAAACAATGGTAGATTCTGTGTTACTCCCGATTATCCAGAAGGAACGTATGCTTACTTCTTAACTATCGATAGTACACAAGTACCACAGTTCCCATATGTTATTGGTGAGAATTTCTATTCGTTACCTGTAGATAGTAACTACAACTCGAATATTAATCAGAATGATATTCCTAAAACTGCTAAGAGGTTCTTTACTTCTGGTATGCCTAGAAATGGAGAAGGTGTAATTGCTTCTGTTTCTTCGATTACTCCAGGATCAATTGATAGTGTTTCTATAGAAAGTTCATCTTCTAACTTCTCAGTTAACTCAAAGGTTCATTTTGATAATCAAGGAACTGATGGATCTGAGGCAGAAGCATTAGTTAACTCTGTTAAAGGTCAATCTGTTAGTTATCTACAATCAAAAGAAAATAAGGTAGTTAAATTAACAACAATTCAAAGTGCATATTTGTTTGCTGATGATACATTAAGGCAGCCAGATACTAGTGCTTATGGTACAATAGTGGGTACAGTTTCAAGTGGTAATGTTATCGTACTGAAAAATGTTAGTGGTACGTTTAATGAAACTGGAACATTCTCTGCTGATATTAAAACTTTCTCTCTTCTTGTAGATCAGAATAGTTCATATACAGAGGGTGCTACTTTAAGTCTTACTGATGGTGTTAATACACCTATTGCTACAGCACAAGTATTAGAAGGAACAAACAGTCAGAACGTAGTTAAGATCAAGGTTATCAGCGGTACTTGGATTATTGATACTGATTATTATATACAGTCAAGTGATTTATTCAATACTTCTGGATCTAAGATAATAACTCTTACTTCTTTAAGTGATAATTTAGAACCATTTATTGTTAATCAGAGTGTTGCTCTTGTTGAAACATCATCTCCTCATGGATTGGGTATTGATGATAAAGTAACAATTGATATTAACCCTGATGATGCTACTAAGACTAAGACATGGTACTTAAGAAAACGTTTGTATCAAGAAGTTACTTTTAAAACACCATCTAACACAACAAAGGTTAATGATAGTGGTATAGGAAGATTTGAAATTCTAAATGGTGGTGCAGATTATACTGCTGCTACTTATAATAACATTGCTATAACTGGTGGGTCAGGTACTGGTGCAACTGCATCTATTATAGTATCTGCTGCTGGCGTTGTATCAAATGTTACAATACAGAATGCTGGAAGTGGATATAAGAGAGGAGATTACGTTGGTGTTGCTGATGAGAGTCTTGTAAGATCTGGTGGATCAACAAGTACAGCAAGATTAACAATCTTTATTGACCATGCAGGGTTTGCATCTAATAATACTGCTGTTACAGTTGATGATGCTACAGGATTTGCTGTAGATGATCTAGTAAAGATAGGTGATGAGATTATTAAGATTACTGCTATTAACAGTAAGACATTAAGTGTTGAGAGAGGACAAGAATCATCAACTGCTGTTGATCATTTCGATAATAAAGAAATTGCTTTATATAAGGCACAATATAATTTTACAAATAACTTCCAAGTAGGTGATATTGCTAATTCTGGATACATTAAAACTTATGATAGTACAACTCAAAAGGCAACTATCATATTTGATTATGCAGTAGAGAAGACTAGTGCTAGTTCAGTTGATATCAGTACTACATTCTTTGATTCCAGTACTCCTAAGAGATTGGTATCAGTTGAGTCATTCTCATCAATAGAGTATAAATTTGAATTCTCAGAAGATAATAGTACATTTGTACCAAACCCAGAATTAAATATACAAGAATTTTATAAGTATAAGTTCGATACGTCTCATAGTAGTCTCAGTGGGACTTACTTTGATATCAGTCCAAGTAAGAACTACAACTTAATTACCTTAGAGAAGAATGCATCTACAACTCTACCTGGGAATAGTGGAGCATCTACAGATGTTAAATTTGGATTTGGGTCTAGATTAGTAAGTAATACCTATGACACTAAGGTAGGTACTGATTTTACCAATTTCTATTACTTTGATAAGAATGCAGTTGTTAATAGTGGTAATGGAGTTTTTAAACTAGTTACCGATCCTTTACAAGGTACTAAGACAATTAATTATGTTACCAACAATCGTTTTGTGTATGACTTGATTGGAGATGCTCCTCTTTGGGATGGATCGGGAACAATATCATATACTACAACAGGACAATTTGCAGTTGGTCAAATAAAAGATTTCAGTGTTATAAATCTTGGATCAAATTATAACAAGGTTCCTGTAATTGCAGGTGTTTCACCTAATTCTGATTATCAGGCAGAAGCAACTGTATTGTTTGATTCTATATCTAAAGTTGTAACTGGTGTTACTGTTACCAAGAAGGGTTCTAATTATGTTAATCCTAAAGTTGTAATAACTTCCACTACTACTAGTAAGAATGCAACATTTTCAGTTATTGCAAGAGTAGGTGAGATTTATCAGATAAATGTAGTCTCTCCTGGTGAAGGATATACTACTGCACCAGAAATAGAAATTGTAGAAGGAGATGTTAGAGCATATGCTGGAAGTACAACTGTAGGAGTACCTCAAAGTGTAACATTTACTAATAATGGTAGTGCTTTCCACTTAGACAAATCAATTTCATCTAATTTCACTTCTCAGTACATAGTAGGACTTAAAACTATAAGTGGAGATTTCCAAAAAGGTGAAACTGTAGTACAGAAGATAGGAAACACAGAAGTTGCTAGAGCAAAGGTTACTGAGTGGAGACTAGGATCTAACCTCCTGAAACTCCAGTCTGTGACTGGGATCTTGAGGGAGAATATTGCGATTGAAGGATTATCATCAGTATCTTCCGCAGTTATCAAATCTGTATTCGTTACTGGATTTACTGAAGACGTTACTAGTTTCTATGATAATCAAGGTTTCTCTAAATCTGATAAAGGAAAACTAGGTGTATCTAATCAAAGGTTGATTGATAGTGCTTTCTATCAAGATTATTCATATGTTGTTAAATCTAAGACTCCAATTGAGCAATGGAGAGACTTAATTAAGTCTACTACCCATCCAGCTGGATTTAGATTGTTTGGACAGGTTGATGTTGAGAGTGATGCCTCTACAACAATGCCAACTGAAGTTCCAAAGGCAGATCACTTCAGTATTGTTCAACTTTGGGATCCTGAAAAGAATAAGATCACTGTTGAGAATACTACAAGGATAATTACTCAGACGATTCAGAATGTAGAGAGTCAAAGAGTTCGTAAGGGTATTGGATCTGTTGCGACATCAGACTTTAATTTCAATGAGACTCGTGCTTTTGAGTTTACTCTTAATGGTGCATTTGATGGAACATACAACAGTGACGGTCAGTTAACTGGCACAAAGACATTCCAAGTACTAGATGAGAACGGTGTTGCATTCACTCCAATTAATGCTAATACTCTTATCGTAACATTAGATGGTATATTACAAGAACCAGGTAAAGCATTTACTGTATCTGGTGATAATATTGTATTTGCCCAACCACCACTAGGACCAGGAGTTAAAGCAGGGTCAGCATATAATGGAGTTAAGTTCTATGGTAAGGTATTTGAATGGAAATCTCCAGGTGCTGCATACAATACAAGGTATCTTAAGAAGATTAAAAATATCTTCCAACGTAATGGAAGATGGTTAGATGCTGCAAATCAACTTGCAAGAAATAAAGAGTTTATTACATCTGAAGCAGTTGGATATGGTAAGGAAACTTATCCATTACTAGATTGGGCAACTAAGAGTGATGATTATATCAAGGATATTGGATTTATCATTGACTCATATGAGCATGATTTGAGGTTTGGTGGTAATATTAAGACTATTGATTATTCAACTATATTTGCTACTACTCCTTATATTAAAGATAACAAAGATGAGTCCTTTAAAATATTCAAATATGCTACTAACTTAGCAAGACTTGCTATTAGAAATTGGGATTATGTTGAGACTAATGCAACATATACTACTAATACTACATCAGTAACAGTTACAAATACTGAGAACTTAGTAGTTGGAATGTATCTTACCTCTGGTAGAGCGTTCCAAGCAGATACTAAGATCACTTCTATTGATAGTCCTACTAAAATAACTGTTAGTAAAGCAATACTAGGTAATTCTACTGCATCTAGTAATACAACTCCAGCTAATTTAACTGGAACTACTAGTGGTGATGAGACTTATGGTGGTGTTGGACAAGTTCTTCTCAACGACACATATACAGTTTCTGTTGGTGATACTGTATCAGTAGGAGAAGATCCTGGTGGATCTCCTGAAATTATATTCCGTTTGAATGGAAGGAATGACGGTACATTCTACGATGCTGCATATTTGATTGAAAGAAATAAACAGCATATCGTAGAAGAAGCAACACAAGCAATTACTGCTAACATTACTGATTATCAAACTAATCCAGCAACTTATCATCCTTATGTACAGTATTATGTCGAATCTGTAATATATCATTTACAATTGGGTGGTAACGAGAAGGTTGCTAAGATATATGAGAGATTAAACTTTAAAGATTTACCTGCTGCTATAACAGGCAACCCATCAGAAGGGTTTAATACTTTGTTAGATGAGTGGAAGAGTGATATGTCTAAGATGTTTGCAAAGGCATCTGAGTATATGACTTCTGCTATAAGAAATACACTAGCAGCAAAGGTTAACTCTACTGTAGATCCTAATCCAGATACCAGTATTACAGCTGATAAGTTATCACCTGCCTGTGCTGAGGTAGCGTCTGCACTTGATACATTTGCTACAATTACTGCAACAGTTCTTACAGAAGGAGAAGGGTTAGTAGTAGCAACAGATATAAATTCACCGAAGATTGGTAATTGGACTACTACTGCAACATATACAAATTATAATATCATCAGTGATCCTTTATTGATTGCTAAGGATTGTGATGATGTAGTTTCTGCTGTTGATTCTTTATATGATAGTTTCCAAGATATTCTTAGTGACAGAGCTGTTACTAGAGGAAACCCAGATTATGTTGATGGAGAGAATACAGACTTTGAATTGTATTGGGAAGATGGTAGTGCTGTAGACACTGATGTAGATGAAGATCTATTCTTAACTATTAATGCAGTTCTTCAGACACCAAAATATAGTGCTGCTATATCACAAGATTCATATTTCATTGATAGGACTACAGTACCTAATGTATTGAAGTTTAGCGTTGCACCTATTTGGGATCAAGATCTTGGTGCTAAGAGTTTAGGTGAAGCAACTGCTGTTGAGAAAGTAACAGGAATTGGTGTTGGTAATTACAAACGTCTTACTATCGACTACGATTTAGTAGACGATGTAAAATCTGGTCCATTCTTAATTCTTGATGTAGAGGATAATACTTCACAAACTGTTGAACTTCAAGATTATTTGTATGTCTTCTTAGATGGAGTCTTACAGAGACAGGGATATAGTTATACAATAGCAGGACCAAATATCTTCTTCAATGTTCCTATTAAGAAGGAAATGAAGATTGACATGCGTTACCTCTATGGTAGAGATGCTGGTCAAACTCTAAACATATACGATTTCTCTCCTGATACCTACTTTGCTTATGGTACATTTGTACTAGATACAACTTCTGCACAGGTTGATAGCTTCCTTACTTATTCTTGGATGGGTGAGAAGGTAGGTACTGGAATACATTGTTGGCAAGTAAGAGCTAACGGTACATATAATGTTATTGGTGAAGTAAGTAGTGCTTATAAGACTGCATCTACTTTATCCTTTAGTATTAAATCACAAAATGCTGCTGTTGAAGCAGGATTGGATCTGATCTTTGCTACTAAGACAGATTACACTAAGACATTTACATTTGCAGATTCTGAATTTACTAATACTACATTAACATTCACAAAGGATTCTACTGGTAGGAAGATACTGAATAGTGATAATGCTGTTTGGTATGGTACAACATTAGGTAAAACATATAGAAATCCATTTGCTAGTTTGTCTAATGGAGATCTTGTAAGAGTAGAAGGTGAAGATACCTTCAGAAGAATTAAGAAAGTACCAGAATCTACTACTAGTAAAGATGGTAGAGGTGGAGAGCAATTATCAGATGACGTTTATAGTACTGTATCAGTAGAAGGTTATTCTGGTATTACTAGAGGTGAAGGTCTTAGTGTTGTTGCAACTGTTGATGGTGGTAAAGTTACTGCATTAACATGGAACCGTCGTAGTTATGATCCATTAACTCAACCTACTGCATATCAATATTTTACACCTCCTGTTCTAGAATTCATTCCTGAAGATGGTACTGGTGGTGGTGCAAAAGCAGAAGTTATTGTAAGTAAAGGTCAAGTAATAAGTGTTGATCTACTTGATGGTGGTTCGGGATATACTAAAGCACCTATCATTGTAGTTGCTAGAAGATTTGATATCTTAACTGAAAGAGATATTGGTGTATCCATTATCAATGTTGAGATGGTTCCTCAAGTTGAGATTGGACAGGGTGCTACTTCTGCATCTAGGATTACTATTCTTGGTACTCAGGTTCAGGGTATCGATTCATTCTCAAGTACTTTATTCAATAGTCCTCTTGATGTTACTAGGAAGATAACAGCAGAACTTCAGATTGATACTGATAATATTGCAGAAGGACAGTCTGGATTTGATATGCCAGCTGGACCTATACAACCTGCTGCTGTAAAAATTGTTTATGTTGAACCAGCACCTGTACTGATCGAAGGAGAAGGTGGAGCACTGAGAAATCAGTGGGAAGCAACTGTTCTAAGTGCAGAACTTCAGGATATCATACCTCTTGCTTCAATTACTACAGTTGGAAAGAGTATCGTTTCTACTTTAGTTCATGAGATTCATAATACAGCATTAGGTAATATCAATTACTTTGAGGATGCTGCATATACTAACGTTGATACTAATATCGGTGATAGTATTATCTACATCCCAGACACCAGTAGTTTTGCATCTAATGGTCATCTGTTGATAGGTGATGAACGTGTTCGTTATTGGAGGAAGCTATCTGATCGTTTCTTAAATGTTGATCGTGGTCTATATGGAACTACAGATAAGTTCCATGCTGCTGGTACATATTTACGTCAAGTTCCAGAGATAATTTCTATCATACCTGCTGGTATCGTTAAGATCGAGTCTGAAGTATCTGATTGTTCAATAATAAGTGCTGCTGCTGGTTCTTCTAGAGAATCCATATATCAACATCAGATTGAAGTAGATAAGCAGAGTCCTCATGATACTTCCAGAGAAATTGTTGTAATACCACCTGAGACTGGTATTGTTGATAGGTATCAGGAAACTGCATTCTTACCAGATCCTGTTGAACAGAGAAATGGTAATTTCGTTGATATTCCTGAACCATATACTGTTACTAAGAGAGATACTACTATAATTACAATTGTAAACGAGGTATTTGGTAGAGAGGTAGAGTATCGCGGAGATTATATTATTGGTAATATTGGGTCTACTATTGGTATGTGGGATCAGACAGGACATGATGTTGGCGCGTCCAATGTTTCTGGAATGACCATTGGAGAACTTGATAGAATCTTTGCTTCGATGGCAATTAAAGATTTCACCGATAGAACTCATTCTAATTATACTCTCAGTGGAGACTACTTCAATCTAGGTAGACCATCTACCCAAAACCCTGTGGCCATCTCAAGTTCCGCAGGTACAATAGGTGGTACTATCGTGGTACAAGATACAACTTATTGGCCAGATACTGGCTACATATTTACGTCTGGTGGTACAGTTATACAGTACACCAGCAAAACTGCTACAACATTTGTAGGGTGTACGCTCACCTCTGGTCCTAACAATATTGCTTCTGGACACGAGTTAGTTCCGTATCACCCAACATAAACTGTATAAATATAAATAACTTTGGCACAAAACACGTCGGTAAAATAAATGGCTGCTATTATCTCTGATAAATTTAGAATTTTTAATGCGACTCAATTCTTAGAGTCGTTAACTGAGGGTGCTACGGATACTAGTGCCGAACGTTCAAGGATGTACTTCTTCGTAGGAAGACCTCAACCTTGGAAGGCAAATCTAGAAATCCACTCTCAGAACGCTACTGCATTTGTAGTAGGACAAGAAGTATACGTAGGCACTTACGGATCAACTGCTTTTAGAGCAACGATTGCTGCGGTTTACGATAACGCATTACTTCTTACCGACGTTTTTGGAAGTTCTGGTGTTAACTCTGTTCCTACTCTAGGATCTACTCTAAAAGGTAGAACTGGTGGATCAGGTGGATCTGACACTGGTGCTGAAGCAAAGTCTGGAGTATACCGTTATGCTACTGAGGATGTGCCACCTCTTCCTTTGGATAACGCAACAGAGAAAGTTAATCTATATGATGAGATAATTGCCGCAAAACGTGTTACTGGTGCTTATGCACGTACAGTTATTCGTCGTTACAACTGGGACTTGGTAGCCAACCCTAAGTTTGACATGTGGAAGCCCGACTATTCTGCTACTCCTGGTGGCGGTGGTCAAATTGGTAAGCAGACTGCCACAGGACAGGATGGCATCTCTACCGCAAAATTCTATGTTATGAACTCCTCATACGAGATATTTAAGTGTCTCTATAATGGAGAGGGACCTGGTAACGCTACTGGACAGAACGCTACTGAGGAACCATTAACAACAGGTGCTAACTATGCATCTGGAACAGGTCTTTATACTGAGACTACTGGTGCGAAATATGTTTGGAAGTATATGTACACCATCCCAACAGATGATGTTCTAAAATTCCTTTCTTCTGATTTCCTACCTATAGTTCTTACTACAAACGCAACTCGTCAAGCAACTGAGGCTCTAGCAGTCGCTGGTGCTGTTGATGTTGCACTTATTGAGAATGCTGGATCAGGTCTTCCTGCTTCACAGACTCTATACACAGGTATTAAAGGTGACGGAACAGGTGGTAAGGTTAAATTCGCCACAGACGGTTCTGGAACTATCACATCTGCTGAAATCGAAGCACGTGGAACAGGTTATACCTACGCTAATGTTTTACTAGGTAATGGTAACCTATACAGTAATGCTGGACTTTCTAGTGCTGTAGCAACTGGTGCAGCTGCTGTTGGTGCTATTGAAGTTGTTCTTCCTACACAAGGTGGGCATGGATCAGACTTCGAGACAGAATTAAATGGTAAGCGTGTTATGACGAACATTCGTCTAACTTATGCTGAGGGTTCTGGAGACTTCCCTGTAGATAACGACTTCCGTCGTATTGGAATTATCAAAGACCCATTCAATTATGGAACAACAACTTTCTCCACTGCTGATACATTGAGTGGACTGAAAGCACTTAAGATTACTGGAGCAACTGCTGACTTCATTCCTGATGAAGTTATCACACAAACAGTAACAGGTGGTACTGCTAAAGGTACTGTAGTTTCTTGGACATTAGATCAAGGTCAAACAACTACTGGAGTTCTTAAGTATATCCAAGTAAATGATAAACATGCCGATAGTGGTGTTGTAAGAGCATTTGAGAGTAATGGTTCTAACGCTGTTGCTGGTGGTCTTTCTGCCGCTTCTGGTACAGTAGATACTTCTTACTCCAATTCACTATTAGGATCTACATTTGCTTCAGGTCTTGCTAATCCAGAGATCGAGAATAACTCAGGTGATGTAATTTACATCGAAAACCGCCGTCTTATCACTCGTGCTCCTGATCAGATCGAAGATATCAAACTAGTTATTGAGTTCTAAGTTCATTCTACTACGCTAAATACTAAAGATAAGCTGCTAGTATTGGCGATAGTAAAATGCCACAGAAGACAAACCTTAATGTAAGCCCTTATTACGAGGACTTTGACGTAAATAAGAATTTTTATAAAATTCTATTTCGTCCTGGTTACTCAATACAGGGTAGAGAATTAACTCAGGTTCAATCTATTCTTCAGAATCAGATTGAATCTTTTGGTAAGTATGCCTTCAAGCAAGGTGAACTTGTCATACCTGGTGAGGTTGGATTAAACACGAAATTAGACTACGTTAAACTATCTTCTGTTTCAGAAGTAGCCATTAACGAAGGTGGAGAGATTGTCTACAAGAAGTATGACATCACCTTATTAGTCGGACAGCAATTAAGAGGTATTACCTCTGGTGTAGTAGGAACTATATTAGCAACAAAACTAGCAACTGAATCATCCGCAGATACTGTCTTTGTTAATTACCTTAATAGTGGTAATTCCAATACTGAGTCTACTTTTAGACAAGGTGAGACACTAGAAGTGGTTGATGGTGTTAATACTCCTCTGCTTGTCGTAGGTACAGATGGTAGTGTACTTCCAACTAGTATACAGGTAACCAACCCTGATACTGCTGAAGTTACTTCTCTCGAAAGTCCTGCAATGGGATACGGTTCTGCTGTTAAGGTAGAAGAAGGTATCTATTTTGTTAATGGTTATTTTGTTCGCAATGACACTGGTCTTCTTGTTATTGACGAATATTATGACAAACCATCTGCTAAGGTTGGATTTACAATTGTCGAAGATGTTGTAACTCCAGAGGAAGATTCATCTCTGTATGACAATTCGATTGGATCTTCTAACTCTACTGCACCTGGTGCTCATAGATTAAAGATTGGTCTTGTATTAAAAGAGTTTGCACTTGATGCAATTACTGATAAGAATTTTATTGAACTCCTTAGAGTTTCTAGAGGAGTTATACAAAAGAAAGTATCACCAACAGATTACAATTTACTAGAACAAACTCTTGCTCGTAGAACATTTGACGAGAGTGGAGATTATGTTGTAGATAGTTTTGCTACTGATGTTAGAGAGTATGCACAGAAAGATGGTAATCAAGGTTTATATGCTGTAGATGAATTTGGTCTTTATAATGGATTCTCTGCTGGAGACGCATCTAAGAAGATGGTCGCTAGTATTGGACCAGGTAAAGCATATATTAAGGGATACGAAATTGTTAATAAAGAGACGAAATATCTCACAATTGATAAAGCAAAAGAAAGCGTATTAAGTGACAATGTAACATTAAAGACTAAAGGATTACCAACCTTAAGTGTTAACAATGTTTATGGAAGTATACCTCTTAATCAAGAAGGTTCTGACCTAACTTCATATCCTACAGTATTTTTATACAGTACATTTAATGATGGTTCTATTGGATTAAATGGAACTGAATTATCAACTGATCATAGACAGACTCTTAATAAGAGAGGATCTATATTAGATTCTAATTCTGCTGTCAAGACTATTACTATTCAAGTAACTAATACTACTAATACTCTTGCTTCTATTACTGATGGAAACTTTACTACTATCTTAGGAAGTCTTTATATCATTAAGACAAGAGATGGTAGCAATGCACCTACATCAGTTACTCCATTATCTTCTTTGGCATATGCTAAGGTTAACAAACCACTCATTACTCCTAGTGATGCAGTATTCTATCTAGAATTAACAGTTACTGCTAATAAGGACATACTTGAGTCATTACTACGTGAACAGGATTTAGGAGATTCAGATTTCAGAAGAAAGATATTCCTTACTGAATCTGATGCTCAGAATGATGTTGGAAACGATAATGCTCTTGGGTATATTGTAGATTATAGCGAAGTTATTACACCAGTTATAGGAACTGCTAAACCTAGTAACTTTGTACTACAGGAAAGGGGATTAGGATTCAATTCTGATTCTGATATTGTTCTTTCTAAAGGTCGTTTATCACAAGGTAGTGCAGCATACAACACCATATTCGGATTCTCTTATTTTGATCCTCAGTTCTTCACTAAGATCACCTTACAGAAACCTGTAACGGGTGGTACGTTCGTAACGGGCAAATATGTATTCGGACTGACTAGTGATGCTTATGGGGTCATTGAGGGTGCTTCTAACGGTGTCTATTCAACTGCTAAGATACTCTTCATCAAAACATTATCTGGTAAGTTCCAATCTGGTGAATCTATTAGAGATGAAGCAGGAAACACAATAAAGATTGCTAAGGATAATACAATCTCTCATTTTGTAGTTCAGAAGAGAGGTTTAGGATATAATGATGATTCGGAATTGACAATTAATGGAGTTGATTATGATAACTCTATCATTACTATATCGAGAAAGAATGATGGATCCATCTATGCATGTGACATCATTAATAGAAATGGATTAACTACTACTTATGCTCAGCCTCCAGCAGTAACAGTTAAGAATGGTCCTGGATCTAATCCTGGAGATTCTGCTGCTGTTACACCTGTCCTAGTAAGGAATGCTGTAACAACATACACACCACAGAACATTAAATCTATTGGTGGTCAATATGGATCAGGTGGAGCAAACAAGTTTACTGCTGATGTTGTAGTTGATGATAGATCTTTCTCAGAAATTAAAGATGTAACAGAGTTTACTTTCTTTGGTGCTAATGGTACTAACTTCATCGAATCTACTAGTTTCAGTGCAGATGCTTCTAAGGAATTACAACAGGGAGATATAGTTCAATTCTCTGATAGTAACAATGCTTTAGTTCGTGCTATAGTTCAATATGCTACTGAACCAAAAGGAGCTGCTAAGAGTAGAGTCTATTTGGATATTGCTTTACCTGCTGATGTATCAAACACTAATATTGTTAGGTTGCGTCCAAAGGTAGGTAACAGTGCTGCTGGTACTTTAATCTATCCTACTGGTAGTAAGCAAGTACAGAAAGTCTTTGCTGGAAATGATGATAGTAAGATCAAGTACTTTTTCCGTAGAGATTTTGTTGCTACTACATCTACTGGTGGTGGTTTAATAACGTTTGCTGCTCAGTTGCCATATGGTACACAGAGATTTACTGAATTCAGCGAAGAAAATTATATTATTACTGTATTAGATCCAGGTGGTGCTCCTGATATCGCTAAAGGAGATATTGTTTATATCCCTGCTGATAGTGTATCCATTACATCTGCTACAGATACAGCAAGTGGTTTAACTTCTGGTAGTATTACACTTCAATTAGCAGCAAAATACTTTGGTGGAGATCCAAATAATTATGGAACATTCCCCAAACTGAAATTAACTGCTACTCTTGAAGTAAGTAATGCTAAGCCTAGACTTAAGACTGCAATTAAAAATAAGAGAATTATTATAAGTTCTGCTGGAGATCGTGTAATTCCATTCAGAGGAACTGATTATGATAGTGAAGTTATTGAAATATCATCTTATTCAGACGCATACAAATTAAGATATGTATATGAAGGAACTTCCTCTCAGCCCCCTGAAGTTGATACTGCTGGTAACCTTGTTGTTGGTACTGACGTTACTGACAGGTTTACCTTCGACGACGGTCAAAGAGATACAATTTACGACGTATCGAGATTAGTAATTAAACCCGGAGCACAAGCACCAATTGGTCAATTAGTAATTGGTTTTGATTACTTTGAGCAATCACAAGGTGACTTCTGTACAGTTGATAGTTACTTACATGAAGCAGGTCTTCCTGAAGATGAGATTCCTACTTTCGACTCAGTTATTCATGGCATGGTCGAATTGAAGAATGTATTTGACTTTAGACCAAAGGTTGATAGTACTGCTATTATTTCTGGTTTCCAAGATGTATCATCACTAGCAAATACAAGTGGAGCATTCTCTGCTGCTGGTGCTGTTGTTTCTAGCACTCCTGCTCCAGATAGCAATCTAGAATATACATTCTCATTCAGTCAAGTTGAATACTTAGATCGTATCGATGGTATCTACTTGAATAAGAAGGGTGAATTTGTTGTTAAGCAAGGTAATTCATCACTCAACCCATCCAAACCAGACCCAATTGCAGATGCTGTGCCTCTATTCTATGCATATGTTCCTGCATATACTAAGTCTAGTAAAGATGTAAGAATTACTCCAGTTGATAATCGCCGTTATACAATGCGCGATATCGGTAAGTTGGAGAAACGTATTGAAAGATTAGAGTTCTATACAACTCTAAGCATTCTTGAACAGCAAGCATTGAATATGCAGATCAAGGATGATATCGGACTTGATAGATTTAAGAGTGGATTCTTTGTAGATAACTTTGAGACACACGGATTAGGTAATCTAAAATCACTTGATTATCAATGTGGTGTCGATAGTCAGCAATCTGTTCTACGTCCACAGTCCAAAGAAGATTCTGTTGCGTTGACAGAGGTTAACGGTAGAGAGGATCAGAGATCTGTATCTGGATACAAGAAGTCTGGTAATATTGTTACACTTCCATATTCAAATCTATCTCTACTTGGAAATGATTTTGCATCTAAGACACTAAATCCTAACCCATTTGTAGTTCTACAGTATGTTGGAGATGGTGAAATTTCTCCAAATATTGATCAATGGTATGATCAGTCAGTAGAACCATTAGTTGTTGATACTAATACCAATCTCTTTAGCATATTCCTTGCTAAGGATCTTGTTAGTGAGAGTTTCTCCAGTCTTTATAACTCATTCGTAGTTAACTGGGTTGGAACTTCACCATCATTTACTGCTATCAATTCATTGGGTGAAGTTGTTACACAACAAGCAGCTGCTTCTGTTGGTACAGCATCTGTTGCAAGTTCTTCTAATGTAAGTCCTCAGAATAATGAGGTTGGTAAAGGTATTCAAACTAAGACTGTAGATGGAAAGATTGTTTCAACTGCACTTCAGTTCTTTGCTAGAAGTCAGGCAATTAAGTTTGTTGTTAAGAGATTAAAACCAAATACTAAGATATCTGTATTCTTAGAAGGTAGAAATGTTAATCGTTGGGTTAACCCTGACCTTAGATTTACTGGTACTGCTGGTAACTCACCATCTGCATTTAATGGAGATGTAATTACAGATAATAATGGTAATGCTAGTGGAATAGTTCTACTTCCTGCTGGTGCTCCTCCAAGAGAAAATGCTACTTGGGGTGGAGATGTTGATACTGTTGATTATGATACTGCTGCTGAAGAAATTCGTGTAACAACTGGTATCAAGACATTCAGGTTTACATCTAGTGCTACTGATGCTGATAAGGCAACAGTAGATACCTATGCAGAAGTTAAGTACTATGCAACTGGTATTCTCCCAGAAAATCCAGCAAGTATTGTTTCCACAAAACCATCTTACTTCAAAGCGAATGAAGGTGTACAAATAATTGATAACAATACAGATAACCCAGTAAGACCTAACCCTCTTGCTCAGACATTTAAGGTTGAAAACTTTGATGGTGGTGTATTCTTAACAGGTGCTGATCTATACTTCAGTAAGAAGAGTGATGATATTCCTGTTAAAGTTTATGTTACTAATGTAGATAGTAATAAGCCTGGTAAGAATGTTGTTCCTGGAACAGAGAAGGTTCTTGCACCTAGTACATTCCTTAAGGTATATACTAATGGTAATGTAAGTATAACTAAGGCAGAAAATGTAACTGGTTTATCTTCTTCTGCTAGTGGTCCAATTCAGAAAGTTATTGATAAGAATGGTGTTGATCTAGTTGCAACTGCATCTGGTGTATACACATTAACTAATGAGCAGGTATATACACTTGTTCTTAGTAACCATAATGGTAAAGCATTTAAACAGAATGAAGATTTATCTATTCCTTCAGTTACATTAGCAAATAATACTAATAATACCCAGTTAAAATTAACTATTGCTAAAGATAGTGGTAAGTTATCTGGTATTAAGGTAACTAAGGTTGGTCAGAATTATGATAGTGCTATTTTAACTATCGAAAGTCCTCAATTAGCAGGTGGATCAGTTGCTACTGCAAGCATATCTGTATCTGGTGGTAAAGTTTATAATACTGAAATCCTTCTTGCTGGTTTTGGATATACTGAAGCTCCTTCAGTTGTTGTTAAGGGTATTGGTAATGGTGCAGGTGGTTGTGAGATATCAACTTCTATAGAAATAGATACTCCTGCTGTAAGGATGGGTGTAGCAACAGATCAAACTGGTGTTACTAATTCAACTACACCAACATACTTCGAGTTTGATTATCCAGTATATCTTCAGAATGATACTGAATATGCTTTCGCAGTGGAAACAGATTCAATTGATTACGAACTTTGGGCATCTCGTTTAGGAGAAACTGATGTTTCCACAAGTACAGTTATTACTTCTCAACCATCATTAGGTTCAGTTTACAAATCTCAGAACGTAGATAACTGGACTGAAGATATATTTGAAGATCTTAAGTTTAAATTATATCGTGCTGAGTTTAATATTACTAGACCAGCAGAACTTCTACTTAAGAATGATAACTTGGGATATGAATTACTTGGTACAAATCCATTTAATACTAACGCTAGTGCTTCAACAGCAGCAACTGCTAAGTTATTCCAGAATAACAATAAGATTATTAGAGTAGATCATAGAGACAATGGGTTTGAAGATACAGGAAAATCCTATGTATTCTATAGATCTGCAACTGAGACAGCAGGTATTACTGCTGATAACTTCAACACTAATCTATTCCAAGTAGATAACGGTGGTGTTGATACTTACACTATTACATCAGCATCACAAGCATCTGGAAATGCTGTTGGTGGTGGTACTGGTGTTTATGCATCACATAACAGAAAATATGAAGTTCTTTACCCACAAGTTCAGTATTTAACTACAGGTGGTACTAAGATTGAAACATCTGTTAAGACTACAAATGTAGTTTCTGTAGATTCTACTACAAATAACTATACTTCTTATAACAGAACTAGTGATTATGAGAAGACATTCTTAAATGAACCACATTATTTCACAAATCAGAAATTTATTGCTTCTGATATTAATGAAACTATGAATTCACTTTCAGAATCTTTGACTTATAAGTTACTTCTTTCGTCTACTGTGTCTCATTTGAGTCCAGTTGTTGATCTTGATAGTGCATCTGTTAAGACAATTTCTAACAGAATTGAAAGTGGAAGTGGTAAGGAAGATAGATTTGGTAGAAAGGATCAGATTCTAGAATTATATCCAGTATATAAATTCACTGTTGCTGGAAATGGTGGAACTGCTGTTACAAGTAATCAGACAGTTACAGGTGATACTTCTAAAGCATCTGGTACTATTGCTAGAGTTAATGGAAGTGAGATTTATGTCAGAGTTAAGACTAGTCAGTTCTTCCAGAAAGGTGAAAGAATTCGTTTAAGTATTCAAAGTTCACTAACAGATGGATCTACTGTAACAGTTGACACATATCCATCTCAGATTATTACTTCTATTGCTGATGCAGCAACTATAGTTGCACGTAATCCTAGTGTTATAACTGAACTTTATGATAGCCCAAGTTACGGTATTATCGGTACAAGTCAGCAGTGGGATTCTGTTACACAAGAGTTGACAGTAAGAACTGACACTCAACCAATTAATGATAACTTTACTTCTAGAATAATAGATAGTGCTGACTATAATAGAAATGCAACTATTGCTAGTCAAACACCAGATATATTCAGGGTAGGAGATTTAATTAAGTATCCTGGTCAGGTAGATGATGAAGCATATTATCTAGAAGTTGGAAAAGTAAGTTATACCAATGGTTTAGAATTCATTCCAGAGAATGTATCTAAGAATGGATCTTCTATTGCTAAGTATGTAACTAAGGAAATTGGTATTAGCAATCCAGCATCATCTGTTAATGTTAAATTGACAGTTAATGTTAAGGACATTTCAAATGTTCAAGTTCTTTACAGAACTAAGAAGGCAGGAAGTCAAGAAAACTTTGAGGATATTGACTGGGTATACTTTAATAGTACAGGTGTACCAGACAATTTAGAAGTTGCAACAAGTGAGAATACTATCTCTGGTGTTGTAGAGAAACAATCTTCCTACCAAGAACTAAGTTATAGCGTTTCAGATATCTCTGAATTTGCATCATTTGCTGTTAAAATTGTTATGAAATCAGTAGATCCAGCATATGTTCCTAAAGTTCAGGATATCAGAGCAGTAGCATCGTTCTAAACTCCGCACATGGATTATCTTAAGGTGAAAGGTCATGACGGTCTTGTAAGAGACCAAAACACAGGGGCCATCTTAAATCATGACGTTTCTGCTATAGAAGCTAGACGTAAGACGCGGAACTTAGGTTCCGCATTGGAAGACATAAATATGTTGAAAGAAGAAATTCTTGAGATTAAATCCCTGTTGCGAGAGTTAGTATCAAATGCCAGCAATTAATGTAGCGAGAACCGACACCTTTGAATCTCAAAGGGTCAAGATTAACACACTTAGTTCTCAACTCTTTTCTGTTACTTCAGGAGGGTCTAACCTCTCAACAGGATTATTGAGATTAGGTGATGGAACTGTAGCAGCTCCTTCTCTAGCGTTTACTAATGATACTCAGTTGGGTGTCTATAGACCTTCTGCTGGAGTGATTGGATTTGCACATGCCAGTAAGAAGATATCAGATCTATCTGCTACTGCTACAAAGTATTATCGAGATTTTATTATTGAGAAGAATAGTCTTGATAGTCAGTATGTTTCTATTCTTACGGCTGGTGAAAACTATGATGGTGGTACGTATGCTAGTGTCCCTGCTTTAGGTGGTACTGGTGACGGTGCTTTATTGGGTATTGAAGTTGATGGATTTAATGGATCAGTAACCAATCAAGGATCTGGATATGATCCTGGTGTTTATCAGAACATTGCATTGATTGGTGGAACTGGTACTGGAGCATTATTTGATTTCACTGTTCCTGAAATATCTGGTTCTGTAACAAATGGTGGTGATAACTATACGCCAGGTACTTACAGTAACATTGCTATTACAGGTGGTTCTGGTACAAACTTACAAGGAACATTTGTAGTTGATGCTATTGATGGTGTATTAACTGCTGGTTCAAACTATCCAAATGGTACTTGGAGAAGTATTTCTGTTACAGGTGGTACTGGATCTAATGGTCTTGTTGATTTAGTTGTATCAAATGGTTCTATTCAGGATTTCTCTGGAGGAGTTGGAGCAAGTGTATGGGTATCTGGTACAGGATTTGCAGTAAATGATGTAATAGGTGCAACAATTGCTGTTGCTGGTACACAGACATTTGTACTTAAAGCTGCTAGTGGTAAATATTATCTTGATGGATCTCAAGTTGATAACTTTAATTTATTAAAAGGAAAAACATACGTCTTCAATTTGAATGACAGCACTGTTGCTGGTCATCCACTGTTTTTCTCTACAACACAGGACGATACTGCTAGTATTAGCACAGACGGAATTACATACACATTAGATGGTTCTAATGTGAATACAACAGATTGGCTTGCTAACTATCAATCTGCTACTACTAGACAAATAACTTGGGTAGTTCCTGCTGCTCCTGTAACAGACAATCTTTACGTTAGTTGTTCTCTCCATGCTAATATGGGAGCAGGAGTTACATTAACTGATGCAACAACAGGTTCTGGATTTGGATATACTATTTCAAAGGTTCCAGGTAAAGTTAGTGAAGTTAATATTACTCAGTCAGGCGAAAATTATACTTCTGGTGATGCTTGTGGGGTAGCAGGTACAGATTTGATGGCTTCGGCTGCTGTTGGTGCTGGTGTAACAGGTTCTGGATTTGTATACACATTGGGTGGCGCAACAATGGGTGCTGTCCAAACTCTTGATAATATTCCCAACTATGGTAGCGGATACACTGGAGGAGACGTTCTAACGCTTCCAGCAGCGGTTACAAACGTATCTACTATCGCTAGAGGTGAATTAGACTTTACGGGTGTTAACTTCGTCTCTAACGCTGGTATACAGACTC
>Ga0209404_10000317_pt1 | contig 38630 bp, 31 predicted proteins | sample TroAtlMetagenome_2_FD_187447 | JGI IMG/M metagenome (GOLD analysis project Ga0209404, IMG submission 187447) | Marine eukaryotic phytoplankton communities from Atlantic Ocean - Tropical Atlantic ANT8 Metagenome (SPAdes) (version 2) | ecosystem: Environmental > Aquatic > Marine > Oceanic...
GTTCCCAAGCCCGTCGGAGTCAGTGTCGAGGGTTTCCGATGCGTCCTGGGGGAATGCGTCGTCCTCGTCGAGCACGCCGTCCCCATCGTCGTCGGTGTCAGCGTTGTCGCCTATCCCGTCGTCGTCGAAGTCGGCCCACTCGGTGGCGTTCATGGGGAATGCGTCGTCCTCGTCGAGCACCCCGTCCCCATCATCGTCGGTATCTGCGTTGGAGCCAAGGCCATCGCCATCGAGATCGTTCCATTCCGCGATATTCGTGGGGAATGCGTCGTCCTCGTCGAGCACCCCGTCTCCATCATCGTCGGTATCTGCGTTATTCCCTACCCCATCAGAGTCAGTATCGACCCATTCGCTAGCATCATGCGGGAATTCATCGAGTTGATCCGCATATCCGTCATTGTCATCATCTGGATCGATTGAGTCGCATACCCCATCACCATCATTGTCACTAGGAATGGAAGTACTGTTCAATGGATCGAAACCACATTGAGTCTCCATGATATCGAACCATCCATCCCCGTCATCGTCTAAATCTGCGTTGTCTCCTATCCCATCTTGGTCGAAATCAGCAGTCTCTGACCCGTCGAGAGGGAATTCGTCTGATAGGTCGTCGACCCCGTCTCCGTCATCATCATGGTCGCGATGTGTTCCGTAATCTGTTACTTCTGGGTTCGTCATGAAGAGGCCGATTGGCAGATTGAGGTTGTCTATCCACGCTGCGTCTTGGCCGTTGGACACGGATTGGTCTTTGCTGTAGGTCCATTGTAAGGTGTGTGTGCCTGAACTTAGGGGGAATGAATAGTTCGTCCAGCCGGTATCTCCGGACCATGACTCCACTTGTGCGCCATCCACTGAGAACATCAGGAAATCATAGCCACTTTCGGAGTCTACCTTGTATGCAAATGATCCATTTGCACTCTCGGTGAAAAGCGTCATTGAGATCGATGAGGCCTCATTGTCGGATATACCTCCAGATCTAAGTGATGCGTTCCCGCTGTTGGATGTGGAGTTGTCCAGACTCCAGGAGGGGGGCGCTCCTAGATCCCAGGAGAATGTTGAGTTCAACTGAACGTCCTCGAATTCGTCGAGCGAGTAAGTGCAACACACCAGTTTGTAGGTCTCGTCGGCTAAACCATCTCCGTCGGTATCGTGCCAGGCCTGCCCATCCAAGGGGAAGGCATCCATATTGTCCTCAATTCCATCGTTATCGTCATCGATATCTACGCTGTCACAGAGTCCATCGGAGTCGGTATCTGCCGAAGGCAGGCTGAGGGGATCGTAGGCATCGGTCCCACAAGCCATTTCTGAGACATTTGACCACCCATCTCCGTCGATATCGTCGTCCATTGCATCACAGGTTCCATCCCCATCTACATCGTCTGGAGTTGAGTTTGGATCATTTACCATGGAACCGCATAGATTCTCCTCTTCATTCGTCCACCCATCTCCGTCGGCATCTGCCTCTGTTCCATGGAAAACGAGTTGCCAATCATTCACAGTTCCAGTGGAACCGGTGGAGTTGACGTCTAGCACATTCACAGTCCATGTTCCCGCGGTGAGTTCGCCATAGTGGTGCATGCTTACCATATCGTGATAGCGCATATTGCCATATTCAGCTGGATTCGTATCAGCGAGAATGGAGGTATATCCGCTCGGGGAGGTGAGTGTGATTATCAGATCTTCAGGATTTTGATGGTCAACGTCCATGAATAGTTCAACACTCTCTATGTTTAGCAAGTCAGTCACAGTGTGACTGAAAGAAAGTGGTGTTCCCGAGGGGGGTATGTTCACCGATGGAGTGTATAGCGGGGTGGAGATATTCACCTCCGGGCCTAAGAAGGTCCAATTTTCTGCTAGATTTACCGCAGCAGTCGCATCCACCATCCCGAACCCGTAGTAGTGGCTCACTGGCAATCCTGCTCCATTGACACTCCAATTCTCATGATTGAGATCATTTGGAGTGGAGGAATGCACCAATATTGCTTGCATATCCCGCCAAGTGAGTGTGGACTCGGCCTCGAGTATGAGTCCGGCCAGCCCTGCCACCTTGGGGCCCGATGACGACGTACCCCCGAAGTCATCGGTGTAATTCGTGGAGCTGTATCCCACAGAGCCTGTCCTATCAGCGGTTGTTATCCCCAAGGAACCGCCATTCGAGGGACCCACCACCAGAACCGGTGCGCCTATGCTCGAATACCAAGATTGTACTCCGCTGTAAGTTATCGCTCCGATCGCAATGGTGTATCTTGACTTCTGGAATCCTTTCTGATTCACGTTTTCATCCGAGGTATACTCGTTTCCTGCTGAGAATGTGAAAATACTTCCCAGAGAGGACCTCCCATCGTATACGCCTGATTCCAACATGGCTGCACTACTAGGCCCCAGACCCGCGAAACCAGCACCGCCGTAGCCCCATGAATTATGATAGATGTCAATGTCTTGGTTGAAGTCCGATAGCGCGGGGACCGCAGCGCCTCCACAAAGGAATCTGGCATGGTTGTGGCTAGCGCCCCAGGCCACGCCTGCTATTCCGATTCCATTGTCCCCCATGCCCGCTGCGACGCCGGCAACTGCCGTTCCGTGGTTGTCGCTGGACGCTACCGGACTAGGGTCCTCATCGTTATCGCAATAATCGTATGAAGTGGATGCATCAAAATTAGGCTGGAGGTCCTCATGCAGAATATCAAGGCCGTCGTCCACTATCCGTATCATTACGCCAGAGCCGTTGTACCTGTCCCATGCTGCAGTGACATTCAGATCCACGCCCACACTATTACCGTCTTGTCCAGTATTGATTAGATGCCATTGATCTGCGATGAGGGGATCATCGGGAATGGTCATCGGAGTAGGTTGTAAACTATCTTGGCTAGGAGCAAAAAGCTCTATTTCCCCAGTTTCCTGCAAGAAATCAAGAGTTTCGAAAGTTATTGAGGATCCTGGGACGGTGTAAACATGATCCAAGAATCTGTCTTGGGCCATCTTGCCGTTTTTCATTTGCTCAGATATCTTGGTGATCTGATCTGTGACTATGACCCATTCACTTGGTACCCCTGAATAGCCACCATCCTCCAATGGCGCCTGGAGCCTTGCGAATGACCATTGCAAACTTTCTGACATAGAGTCGATAATCGGAGTATATCGAGGGAATAAAGAATTGGATTCTTCAACTTCTTTTTCGCTGTCCCACTCGGCTTGTATCAATGGTGATTGCAAGCTTATCAGCATTAGTGAGATGAGGAGATAGCTAGACGTCCTCTGGGCGTTCATAGTGGGTATGTAGGACTTCGTTGATTTAACTGTCCTCTGGTCTCGTTAAGTTAGAAGGCGATATAACGAGTGGGGGATAAATCTCGTTTTGGATAGTTTATACTCTGGAAATATCCTCTAATTGGCATGATGTGGTGCAGGCGGCAGGATTCGAACCTGCGAAGCACTATGCAGCGGATCTTGAGCCCGCCCCCTTTGACCACTCGGGTACACCTGCACCATCAGGAGGGCGCTACCCCACTTGAGTTCAACGGAATCGGGCGTGTTTCAGGAAGGGGGTCAGAGGAATGGTTCAAGGAGCGTTTGCAGAACGTGGAGTCGGGGAAGTTGCGTGGATACGGATGAGCATGATACTCTCTCAGCGAGTGAGCTCGACCGGATTGAGAAGGCTATTTTCGAAGTTGCCCGGCAACAAAGAGGGAAGAGGGTCCCAGTATCTCTCCCTTTTCCCGACTTCTGGGATCGTGCGGTCCACCTGGTTATTCATCTTGAGCAGGAAGCCGATAGGATGCGAAGAGAGGGTGTGGGGAGTGCCAGACTATCAACAGGAATTCGAAGAATGGCGAATATAAGGACGCAGATTAGGAATCTTGCAAATCTTCGTCTAAACGCCCTAACCAGTCATGCAGTCATTGGCTCGCTACTGGAAGGAGGGGGATCTCGCGGAAATGGGAATTCTATTGAGTGGTCTAGGATGGATCCGAAAGAGCGGGCTTTCCACTCAGAGGTATCAAGAGGCGTCGATCGATTCCGCAATCAGGCATCTTGGGATGTTCTGATGGGAATCGAGGAGTCCGGTGTAGAAGAGGCGATTGGAGTTCCTGAGTTAAACCAATTTGAGAATGAAAAGGAATTGGATGGATTGGCTCCTCTACCAGTGCCTGCCCCCGAGAAAGAAGTTGAGTGGAATGATCCTGAAATGGATGAGGAAGATAGGATTAGGACGATCGATGACGGATATCCCGAAGCGCCACTGAACCCGATCCCGCAAGATGTCAAGCCAGATTTGGTCAGAATACGGATAATCGAAGATAGTGATGACCCGATAATTGATGAAGAGGGGAATGAAATTCGTATTATTGAGGGTGATTTCCATCTTTGTTCCGCGACTATGAGCGAGACTCTGATCTCAATTGGGCTTGCTGAATTAGCAGATGTATAATTCAGGCAATGACCAAAGGCCTTGTGCTGGACTCTTCACAGCATGCCCGGCAATGGCTCAGTGACAGACATCATGATTGAAAGGCTGAGAAAGAATTTCTCAGACGACCCTACTGCTAAAATCGTACAGAATGCTGTCTCGAATGGGCATCTGATAGACGTGGCTCTTGATCGTGATCTAGTTCAAACCATGAATTCTAGTTTCAGCATCAAACTCGATGAATGGTCTGTGACTAATCAGAAATCTAGCGGGAGATGTTGGCTTTTCGCTGCATTGAATCTGTTTAGACCGGGGGCGATGAAGAAGATGAATATCAAGGAGTTTGAATTCAGTCAATCTCATATCCATTTCTGGGATAAATTCGAACGATCAAATTGCTTCCTCGAGTCAATTATTGATCTTGGAAAGGAACCTGTGGAGGATCGTACAGTGCATTTCCTCCTTAGTGACCCTATCGGAGATGGGGGTCAATGGAATATGGCCATGAATCTAATTCGGAAGCATGGCCTTGTTCCAAAGTCGGTATATCCTGAATCGACATCTAGTAGTGCGACGAGATGGATGAACTCAAGTCTGAGGGATTTGCTGAGATCTTCTGCATCTGAATTGAGGAAGATGATCTCTGACGGTTCACCCCTCAGTGAAGTTAGGTCTAGGAAAGAAGATCGTATTGCTGATGTATGGAGACTCCTATGCATGCATCTTGGTACGCCGCCGGAGTCATTTGATTGGCAATGGAGGGACAAAGATGGAGATTTTCACCGAAAGGGCGTGATGACACCGAGTGAATTCGTTTCAGAATTCGTAGATATCGACTGGGATGATTTTGTTTGTCTTGTTCACGATCCTAGGAATGAGATGTACAAAACGTACACTGTGGACAGGCTTCAGAATGTTGCAGGCGGCCCTCCAGTGATGTATCTCAACATCCCAATCGAAGAGATGAAGCGGATTACCATGGAGATGCTTGAGCAAGGCACGCCAGTTTGGATGGGTTGCGATGTGGGTAAGCAGATGCATAGGAAGCGTGGTCTTTGGGATTCTCGTCTGTATGATCTCCAATCGCTATACGGTTTTGAATTTGGAATGGACAAAAAGAATAGATTGGAACATGGACAGACGGTGATGACTCATGCGATGCTTTTCACAGGCGTGGATATTGTAGATGGATCCCCTCGAAGATGGAGGGTGGAGAATTCCTGGGGTGCGAAAGATAGTGGGGAGAAAGGATTCTACACAATGAATGATAGTTGGTTCGATGATTACATGTTCGAAATAGCAGCTCCACGTGAAATGCTAGATCAGAAGATGGCATCTGGTTTAGAAAGTGAACCTGTTATTCTTCCAGCATGGGATCCGATGGGATCTCTCGCTCGGATAGAGGGATGTTAACTACTAGTCAGAACCTTGCGTTTAGAAGACAGGGCATCTGGTGTATATCATGCGGAAGCGTCTCCTTGGTGGGTTCGTGTTTGCCGTCCTAATAGGAGCCGGTTTTTGGATCTCTCTGGTGGTGAATTATGAGAGTGATCTCGGAACCGATAACGTTCTATCGGTAGGGTATTCGACCCCGTCTTCTGATGGCGTAAATGATGCTCTTGCTACACTTGAATTCGAAGATGGCGCGGAGTCGTTGCTTTGGGCGTCTCTTGAACTCGCGATTACAGTGGATGCCACGACCTATGCCTGTGGTTTTGCCAGCCAGTCCGTCCCTTCCGAAGAAGGCGCTCTTGTACGGCCCCGACTGGGAGCAGATGGGCTGACGTTCACGACAGAGGTTGATGCTACCGATGAAGAGCGGTTTACTCATCTTAACATCGCAACACTGGGTTTAGGTAATGAGAGCGCTCATACCATGCGCTTCTCAAAAACCGATATCTTCCTGGCAGAAGATGTTAGGTGGCTCTTTGTAGAAAATGCCGGACTTGCCGATGTCACGAGCGTGGATGCCTCTCAAGCATCGAACAATACGGCAGATCGACTGGAGTGGTACGACTACGACCTTGCCGTGCATCGCGTGAATCCAAAAGACGGTGTTTACGTCATTGAAGTTGAAGAAGTTTGGTACAAGCTGAAGTTCATGTCTTACTACAATAATGAAGACGAGAGTCGTTACCCCACCTTTCAAATCGCTGCCTTAGACGCAACGCTTTTTCCGGCCCTGCAGGATTCTTCTCTCGTTGCTCCTTCACCTTGTTTGATCATAGCAGGCGACGAAGATTCCGTGGAATGGGCGGTGGATGAAACCATTACGCTTGTTGAGAACGAGTTCGATCTACGTTCAGGAAGCGAGCACATGGAGCTAATCGTTCGATACGAAGGTCAAGAGGTCAAAATCGTTGAAACGAGTTAGCCGGATGGGTCTTGATTCTGTTCAAGCAAGATTCCTGAGTGAGAGTTCGATCGTGACTGAGTCGGGGATTGGGATTCTCAGTACGTTTCTCAATGCAGTCTCATCCTTGGCAGTATTGGTTACTAGCTCAAGCAGTCTCTTGTGTATTCGCATCTCCCAATGATCGTAAGTCTCTGACCCTTCACCTGAGGGTGCTTTCCTGCACGGTACAACCAGTCTTCGGGTTGGGAGTGGAATCGGGCCCCTTAGCTTAACTCCGGATTCGTCGGATATTCTCTTTATCTGAGAACATACTGTATCCACGTCTTCGTGGTTTTCTCCGGTCAGTTTGATTGTGGTGACTACTGGCATCCAGAGTACACCCCAAACCTACGAATCACGCTTTCTTCTCGATCTTGGCGCAGACACCTGCAGCCACAGTCTTGCCCATGTCGCGAATTGCGAATCTGGAAAGTTCGGGGAAGGCGTCTTGCTGCTCAAGGGCCATTGGCTTGGTGGGCTGGAAGCGAACCAGAGCTGCATCGCCGGACTTCAAGAATGCTGGAGTCTCTCCAGTCTTGAGATCCTTGACGAGTTCCACGAACCTGACAGCAACCTGTGCGGTGTGTGCGTGGAAGACTGGTGTGTATCCAACGCCGACGGCCTTTGGTATATCCATTATCTGGATGTTGCCTAGGAAAGTCTCGTCATGTCGAACGTATGTGGGGGGGTTATCCTGGTATCCTGCGATGTCTCCACGGCGGATGTCAGTTACAGCGAGGCCTCTGACGTTGAATCCGACGTTGTCGCCGGGTTCGGCCTTGTCCACCATGGTGTGATGCATCTCGATGCTCTTGACCTCAGCCGACTTCTGGCTTGGGTTGAACACGACTGTCTTTCCTGGATTGAGAACCCCGGTCTCGATCTTGCCGACGGGGACGGTTCCAATTCCGCCGATCTTGTAGACATCCTGGATAGGTAGCCTTAGTGGGCGGTCGGTTGGCTTTGGTGGCATTGTGATTGCATCGATGGCCTCGAACAGAGTTGGGCCGTTGTACCATGACATGTTGTCACTCTTGTTGTAGATGTTCTCGCCCATCTGGGATGAGCCTGCGATGAAGTTGATGCCGTCTGGCTTGAATCCGGCCATCTTGAGGAGGTTCGAAACCTCGGTCTTGACCTCGTTGTACTTGGCTTCCTGGTAATCTACACCGCTGATGTCCATCTTGTTGATGTTGACTATCAACTGCGTTACGCCGAGAACTCGAGCGAGGAATGCATGCTCCTTGGTCTGGGCGTTAACTCCGTCATTAGCGGCGACGACTAGTACAGCAGCATCTGCCTGGCTGGTTCCAGTGATCATGTTCTTCACGAAATCGCGGTGCCCGGGAGCATCGATGACGGTGAAGTAATAGTTGGGCGTGTAGAACTCCTTGTGAGCTACGTCGATCGTGATACCACGCTCTCGCTCTTCCTTCAGCCCGTCCATGACGTATGCTAAACCGAATCCGGCCTTGCCTGACTCGGAGGCCAGTTGTTCGTTCTTATCGATTACGTGCTGTTCGATGTGGCCACTGTCTAGGAGTAGTCTTCCAACTGTGGTTGACTTTCCATGGTCGACGTGACCGATGAATACGATATTCAAGTGTGGCTTGCTCTTATCTTCCCATTGTGAGCCCATGTTATACACCTCTATGGTGAGCCGGCCACTTTGGGTCCGTATTTGAACCTCACTCACAGAGAATGGGGTTGTGGGTATCGGTTGGAAGATGCATATCAACGCCGGATTAGCGATACTGCAACTCTATGATGAGTGAGTTGATACGCGTATTGTGGCTCTCATCGTTGGATAGGTCAACGGACCAGGTTCCTGGCTGGAATCCTCGGACAGTGGACCCTGATACGACTTGCCATACGCAGTAATCGTCGCTACCGCACTCCCCTGCATCCCTGTTTTCGTTCTCTATACCAGTAGTATTGGTGACTTCGTAATCTTGGGATGTTGTGTTGTACATGTACAAATCAAGCCTGTTTGCTGTGGTTGCCCCTCCTATCCCAATGGGCTGATCGTCATCCTCCTGCGGATAATCGAGTTTTACTCTCAGATATCTAATTCGGCTTTTACCATCATCGTAATCGACCGGGAAGTCCCACATCATCTCAACGGGGTCCCCGAGACTCCTGTCTATTTCGAAGTCGGACCATGCGCCTCGATAATTGATGTAGACTGTGATTTTGGTGCTATCAGTGAGTCCATTGCTGGATATCACAGTGAGTTTGACTTCGACTGCTCCGCCGCTTCTTTCGAAGGTTACAACACCATCCTCCGAACTAGATGCATCGACGTCATTGTCTCTTATGCCATCACCGTCTGAGTCTTCCAAAGTGTCTAGATCCCACTCCCACCTGTCGATGTAATCGATTCCTCCTGCGTCTGAAGAAGAGCCGTCGATTTGTACTTCAGTAGTGAATGCGATTGATCTGTCTCCCTCATCTTTATTCTCATCGCAGACCCATATGAGGATGAAATCTCCATTTGGAGGTTCCTCGCCATCGCAGTCATCCATCTTTTCCACGTCGATTGAGGCGGTTGGTTTCTTGGCGTCAGAGTCGATTACTGTGATGTTCTTGCTCATTGTGGCCTCGTAGTTGCCATCGGCAACGGTTAGTCTGACCGTATACGAGCCGGTGCTCGTGTAGACATGACTTGTAGTCAGACCGGAGCCTAAGTTTCCATCGCCGAAGGACCATGAGAATGTCAGGGAGTCGCCATCAGGGTCCGAGCTTCCAGCGGCACTGAATGTCACTGTGTCGCCCTCTCGCACAGAACCAGTGGGATCTATGCTCATTTGGACTGTTGGGGCTTCATTGAGCCCGAGTGTTGCGAGGCATCCGCTAAGAGACGCTATCGCGATGAGGAATGCGATCGTTGTAGCCTTGGAGATAACTCCCATGACCCCTTTCAGAAGGCATTTGAACATGAATCCTGCGATGATTTGGGCCTAGAAATCAAAAAGGGATTGTTGTCTGGACCCTTGGAGCAATTCTTTCTCACTCCATCCGAATGCTTCCGTAATACGGCCGAGCGCTGTAGCAAGCCGCTTTGCATAGTATTCAGCGTCATACGTAGGCGGCTCTTCCCCCAATTCATCAGTAAGCCACGCGCTGACCTGCATGGGTGATGACTTGGCATTCGACACGACGTAGCCGACTTTCATTCCAGGTGTGAATCCAAGGCCTCTTTCTATCCTCTGTTTTGCTGCTCTTACGTATGGGAGGCCATCTTCATTCTTGTATACGCTGAAATCCCACTTGCTCTCCCTCTTGTTCCATTTTCCCTTACATGAGCGACTGATGACGAGATCGGCGGTGTCGATATCGCCTCCTCGGACTCTGTCGATGACCTTTCTCGTTCGATCGACGGCGGACTCCTGTTTTCCTTGCAGGATATGCTCGAAGAGCATGGTCATTGTCGTGGTTAGCAGTCTGAATGAATCCGTCCTCCTAACTTCATAGCCCCGAATTAGCATCTCTTCTCTTGGCCATACAACTCTTCCAACGTACCTCTTCTTAGCCCCATGAGAGAAAAATGCGGACATGGCTGTCTCGAATTCGAGTTCAGCACCCTCTTTGGAGTATCTCTCTGCGAGTCTGCGTCCAAAATTAATTGTCTCACTCCTTGCTTGCGACCAGAGAGCAAAGCTGTCTTCGGACTCGTCTGGTTTGTCTATTGGTGCGTTGTCGAGCCCCCTCGTGCGAACGAAGATTGAATCTGTGTCTGAATATACCACCTCATAGCCGTCGTTTCCGAGATCCGATATTATTGATCGGATGTTATGGCGCGCCCACTCTGTGATGCTTGCACCGATGTCCTTGTGGGTGAAGCGGTAGAATGCACTTGCGAAGACGCCGTAGAATGAGTTCATGAGTATCTTGACTGCGAACTGTAGCCTTTCATTCAGAAAGGCAGCCTGCTCATCGCCCTCGTTCCTGGCTTTTCTGGCTTCGGCCTTGTATTGATCTCGCTGATCCATGAGGTCGGAGAGCAACCTTGGAACGAGGCCTGCTCTGTTCTTGTGCGATCTGTATCTTGTTCCCGTGGAGGGCGAGACCAAATCATCCTCCATATCCTCGTGGAAGGCACTGTCCACTAAGGTCGTCGAACAGATGTTATTGGATATCATAATCGACGGATACATCGATTTGAAATCAAGAACTGCTACCCATGACCTGAGCCCAGGTTCGACCTCATGCACGTATCCTCCGGCTATTTGTTCGCCTCTTCGCCCTTGACGGGTTGTGGGTACTGCAACGTTTTCTCGATCTGCTAATCGTATCACGAGAGAGTCGATCCACTGACTTGTGGTCTCTGTGGCCGCAGTTGAGAAACTGGTTCTAGCTACGGCTGCAAGGGCTTCCTTCTGCTGTACAGATTGGAGATGCTGGAGAATGTCGAGTGGCAGGTGCGTGTCTCTGAGGCAGTAACGAATCACCTCTTCCGGCCTCGAAGCCCATTCTTCATCCATACGGCTAGAGTCGACATCGAGTTTTCTCCTATCCTCGTCTTCTGGCCAAATCAAGGCAGTTACAAAACGAAGTGATTCTCGTTCTGGCCTCAAGGTCTGACGAACCTGCCACCATGCATCCATTGGGACTCTTCCGGAGATGTTCCAAGTACGATTCTGACCTCTGTTTGGGATGATTCTTCTCGATTTCTCATCGAAGGGGACCCTACCCCAACCGAACAGATCTGGCCTCTCATCTTTCTTGGCCAATGCCTCGGTTCTTTCTAGGATACGTGGTAAATCGAAATTGTCTATGTTGTATCCAGTGATAATATCAGGATCTTGTTCCCTCACAAGCTGGCATATTGGCTCAAGGATCTCTGTCCTTTCATTGCCTCTGTAGACGTGCTCGGTACGTTCACCGGCTCTGTCTATGACAACGGCGGCGCAGAGGATTTCATTTGTCGCTATACTGGTCTCAAGATCTATCGAAAGAGTCACGAAAGGCGTCTGGAATGGTTCGCATGTCTCGAGATCTTCTGCCTCGCAAGACATCACGATGTCTACCGGGTAGAGTCCTCTTCCCCCCACCTGGAGTATGTTATCAAGAGCATCTTCAGACTCTGAAGAGAGTTTTCTGACTTCTTCCGGTGCCCTAGCATCTGCATGGAGTATCTGGCCTTTAGCACGGATATGCGGCCCCAGATCCAGGTCAAGCATGAGCCTTTTGTGGAATTGGATATCTGCACTGGTAACTCTCCAATCTGCGCGTAGCCGCTCTCTTAGGCGACTAACTACTGTGGTATCGCGAACCATCACTCTCCAATGTGGCGCTTCCCCCTGGGATGTCCATTTCATCACAGGAGGTCGGATGTCGGTGACTGTAGAGATCGCCAGGACCTCTTTGATTTCTTCTTCAGTACCGCTACAACCCTTGTCCTTCGGAGATATCTCGATGTATGGCCTCATACCATTAACGAGGAGTAGGGTCGAGTGCCCTTGTTTTGATCTGCACCACAATTCAACCACAGTATTCGAATCGCCCCACGAACGGTTGTCGCCTGAAACGACGCAAAGATCGTCGGACCACATGGCACGTCCCATGAGGTCGGATAGAGGGGTTGTGGTTCAATGCTTCCAGCGTTACTCGCTCACACTACCTTGTGGCCGGAAGCGTTGAATGCCTTCTTTGTGCGAGCCCCCCTCATGGCCTCGTCGGAGAGTCCCGTCCCACCGATTGATTGGGATACTCTAACATTCTCTTTTACGGAGACTGATAGGATGTTTGTAGCCCACGGCACATGGAAAGATGGTTGGGGGGAAGGGACCATGATGGATTTCCAGCCTCTCACCCTCTCACCGGCTGCTTGCGTACTGAATTATGGGCAGGGCCTCTTCGAGGGGATGAAGGCAAGAATGACTCCTGATGGGAGGATTACGCTGTTCAGACCCGAGATGAATGCTAGAAGAGCGGCTGAGGGATCTGCAAGGCTAGTCATGCCAGAGGTTCCAGAGGAGATGTTTGTTGACGTGGTTAGGAGAGTTGCCTCAGAGAATCGAAGATGGGTTCCTCCAAATGGAAGGGGCGAATTGTACATTCGGCCAATAATATTCGGCAGCAGCGCGCGACTCGGGGTGGCTCCTGCAGATGAATACATGTTCGTGGTTTTCGCGGTTCCTGTTGGGCCCTACTTCAAGGGAGGCATGACGCCGATATCCCTCAGGGTTTCTCAAGACCATCACCGAGCTGCGCCGGGTGGTTCGGGGGGTGTAAAGGCCATCGGCAACTACGCTCCTGGCATGATGCCCTCAAAGAAGGCCAAATCAGAAGGTTACAGCGAAATCATCTATCTCGACGCTGTGGATCATCAGTACGTGGAGGAAGTCGGAGCGGCTAATTTCTTCTGCGTGCGCGACAATGTCCTGTACACGCCAGAGTTAACTGGCACGATTCTGCCCGGAATAACAAGGCTATCAATCATAGAGCTTGCTCGGTCAATGGGGCTGGAAGTTAAGGAAGAGCGTGTGGATATTGATTTTGCACTGGAGTGTGATGAGGCCTTCTGCGCAGGTACTGCTGCGGTGATATCGCCAATAGGCTCGATTGAACATGGGGAGAGGGTTGTCAACTACGGCAATGTTGGAAAGATTACCATGGACCTGTATCGTCGACTAACAGGGATAATGGACGGTTCGTCTGAAGACCCATTTGGATGGACCCTGGAGATATGAGTTATCGGCGTCCGAATTTCTTCTTGCGCTGACCAGAAGGTCTGCGAGAGGGGGCTTTTCTCTGCTTTGCCTGCCTGGCGCCGGCCCTACCAGACAGCTTGGAGGTACGTTTGTCGGCCATATCTTCACTCTCAGAAGCCATGATCTTGAGTCTCTGACCAATCGCCTTGAGGACGTCTTCCTTATTCGCTGAATTGGTAGATACCAGTGCATCATCAGTTGATACGACCAGTCTACCCTCTTTGGAAGATGGTCGAAGAGGGTGGCTTGCATCTTGGTCACGCCTCATTTTTGTTATACCTGCGGATCTCGCAGCCATTGCGATTTGGTCAAGAGAGGGGCGCGGTATGCTGGCATCACGTGAGACACGTCTCCCGGATCTCCTGGAGGTTCTGGAATCGAAGTAGCCCGTCCAGATCGTCATTCGGGTGGAGTCGCCTGTCATGGATATGATATCCGCCGTAGAATGGTTGACTTGAGTTCTTCGTGTGTCACTGATCTAGAAGAATGCCACTAACTACCCCGTCCATTCCCGGGCGGCTTGTGATTCGGACCTGTCCGAGTTCTGTCTCAGCAATGGCTCCCTTTGTTATGATGTTACGACGTACGTAGTTGGGGTCAGCCGCGTTCTCAATGATGTTAGTAATGGCAACGCGCTTCGTGACGCCTTCAGAAGGAATGCTGACATTGATTTGAGAGGCGGTCATGACTCTGACAGTCTGTAAGCCTGCATGCTTTCGATAGATTTTGTTCTGATTCTCGTCGGAGACGAAGGCGAACTGCTTCTCACTGGATATTTCCTTCTTCCGCTTGCCCCTATAGCGTATAGGGCGCTTCAAGCGTCCGCCGGTTGGCTTTCTCCTAGACATGCCATGCCACTTAGCCACGAGTCCTGCCGACCGACCTTCCTTATTTCAATAGATTGGAGGTTGACAACCACGATTATCTCCGTGAGATTCATCCTTTCGATTGGTGCCGCAAGTACATGACGGAGAAACGCCTGAGGCGTAGGACGCCTCTTCGATTCAAACAAATCAAGGCCATATCATCCGAAATAGAAGCTCGTCTCAATGTGGCGCTGAATCTCTCGAGTTCATTTCTAGAAGAAGCTCACTTTGAAGGAGTGGACCTGATTATTGTTGATCGTTTACCGAAGTTGATGAATCTCGAAAAAGATGAGGGTGAGGGCGTATGGTTTCCAACTCTGAGGGGGCTCCTTACTTGGAATCTAGATTTGAACTGGGCAGAAGTCGATCATGGAGCAATACCGTTCCTGATGAACGGTGCTGACTGCATGGCGGCAGGAATACAGAATTCAGATCACAGAATAAGGAAAGGGGATCCTGTTTGGATAAGGGATGAGTCCCACGGAAGACCGCTGGCGTTAGGTTGGGCCCTAATGGATGGTGAAGAAATGGAGAATGCGAAGAATGGCAAAGGAATTCAAACAGTGCATTGGGTCGGTGATGATCTCTGGAATTTGGATTCCTAGATTGATTGAGCATTGAATCGCTTCATTCTTACCTAGGTCAGGCAACAGGGCTCCATGCGAGCGGCGCCACTGCTGGTTGTCCTGCTTATTCTTCCAACAGTGGTAGGAGAAGACGGCGGGATTAATTCTGAAGCCGACTTGACTGGTACTCCAATCGAATCTTTGTCCTATCCCGACTCATTCACAGCCCTTGGGGATGAAGGCGGCTTCATGTCAATCGAACTTGAAATTAGAATGGATGAAAATGTCAGTTCGGTCCAATGGGTCACTCAAGTCTGCGTAAATAGCGGGGTATGTTACCCGCCTGAATACAACGACATGAATGAACAGAATGGGACGTGGGCGTCAGGCGTAGAAATAGAGGCTGACGCTTCGTATGTCAATTGGAGATTTGATATTCAACACGCTAACAATTCAACTTCGGAACGCATTCCACCCCTGGGATGGGGGTGGAAGATCTGGTCAACATGTTGGTTTGATGGGGACTCATGGGGCGGAGTTGACTTTCCAGCAGAAATCGGAATGGAGAATTGTGTGAGTGTGTTGGATGATGGCTCTGAGCCGTCTAATGGGATGTTATCCGTGCCATATGGCGGGGCATTGCTTGCTATCATGTCACTTGGGACGGCAGCATTGATGCCAAGACGCGTCTGAGGCTAGGCATGGGCGATGGGGACGAACCACCGGGATTCATCGAACTCATCTTCAATGAATTGCCAGAGGATGAGATGGCTCAACGTGCTCGAGACTTCTACGAGCAGATGGATATGCGTCGGACTACTCGTCATTTTTCCAGCAGAGCGGTCTCACGTGAGTTGATTGAACTAGCGATAAAAACTGCAAGTACAGCTCCATCGGGAGCGCATCTTCAACCTTGGACATTTGTGGCAATTTCCAATGAGGGGTTGCAGAAGAGGATTCGTGATGCTGCTGAGGATGAAGAGCGACGGTTCTACGAAGATCGGGTGCCAGAAGCCTGGTCCGAAGTCCTAAGGCCACTGGGAACTGATCACATCAAGACTCACTTGACCGATGCGCCATGGGTGGTGATACTCTTCAGACAGAGCAAAAGGATCAGAGGTAATGGAGAAATGGGTCCGACTTACTACTCTCAAGAATCCTGTGGGATCGCTGCTGGTTTATTCATTGCAGCCGTACACAACATGGGTCTCACGACGCTGACCCACACGCCATCCCCCATGGGGTTTCTGAGAGACATATTGAACAGGCCGAATCATGAGCATGCGATGCTCGTTATGCCTGTAGGTTATCCTGCAAGCGATGCTGAAGTCCCTGAAATTTCTCGAAAAGAACTCACAGATATATCAGATTTCATCGAGTGATGAATCATTCTTGTCCGACCTTATCCTCGGTTGAACCTACTTGGAATAGTGAAAGAATGATTCCAGAGCAGATGATCATTATGCCTCCGATTATATCTCTTGTATCTAGAACCTCATTGAATAGCAGATAACCATAGGCTGTGGCGACGATTACTGTGAGGTAGGAGAAGGCGCTTACCCATGCTGCATTTGCTCTGTGGAATGCATACGTGAGCCCTACTTGACCTGCTCCAGCTCCTACCCCTATGCCAACTAGTGCTAATATCAGAATCGGGTCTGAAATGACATCAGCAAGACTCGGAATGGCAGGGAGTGCGGTTGCTACAACGGAGAATGCAGCGAACCAGAAGACGATGCTGAGTGCTTCCTCAGTCGCTCTTAGCTTTCTAACGTAGAGATATGCGACCCCGGCGAAGAATCCTGAGCCAAGAGCGAGTAATGCATCCTTCTCTATCGTCCTTAGATTGGGCGATACGATCAGTATAATCCCTAGGAAAGATATCACAGCCAGGGCCAACACTTGCGGGTGGACCCGCTCTGAGAGGAAGAATCCTGAGAGGAGTGCTACGAAGAGTGGATTTGTATATTGGAGAGTTACTGCTTGGCCGATTGGAATCAACCCTAGTGCTGAGAAGTAGAGAATCATTGCAGCCAATCCGGTGAAGCATCTGAAAGCCATATTCTTGCGATCGTGCACCACGAGATCCACTCCTCCGATTCTGGCGATGATGTAAATTGCGAATGCGATGACTAACGAACGAACGAAAACAGTCGTCCAGACATCTACTTCAGCAGAGGTCCATTTTACCAGAGCGTTCATTGAACCGAATGAAAAACTGGCAAATAACATCCAAGCAACAGCTGTTCTTGGAGAGTCGTTATCATTCATGCAGGAGTTAGCCCCCACCTTCTTTCAAGTTCCAATGTGACTGAAAGATAGTCACTACCACCATGACTCGATGGATCATGTAAATGGATCGGGACGCCATGTGCTGGTGCCTCGGCTAGCCGTATGTTCCTTCGCACTGCGGGCTCTACGATGAGGGGGCCGTATGTGTCTCGAAGTTCATTCGCAACCTGCACGTTCAGGAGTGTTCTTTCATTGTGCATTGTCAACAAAATTCCATCCACGCCCAATGATGCTGTGAAAAGATTCCTCACTTCTCTCACGGTTCCTGCTAACATTGCTAGCCCTTCCAATGCAAAATACTCAGTCTGGACCGGGACAACCAGGCCGTGACTTGCAACCAACGCATTCACCGTTACAATGCCAAGCGAGGGTGGAGTGTCGATTATGATTAGATCATAATGGGGAGATAGCGGGGCGATTGCATCTGAGAGTCTTCTTTCACGCCCTAACTGGCGGAGGAGTTCTTGATCTAGTCCCACGAGGGATCTATCTCCAACAATCATGTGTACACCGTCAACAGCTGTTTGATGGCGTGCTTCTATCGCTCGCTCAGGTTGCAGGATGAGGTCTCTGGTCGTGGCTGTAACGAGTCTCTTGTCCACGCCAAGTCCAGTTGCACAATTGCCCTGGGCATCCGCATCGATAACCAGTACTCGATGTCCTCTCAAACCGAGTTGCGCCGCGATATTAATTACTGAAGTGGTCTTTCCTACTCCGCCTTTTTGATTGGTGATCGTAACAACCCTAGCCTGGCCTCTTTGCGAAGGCGCGCCCCTTGGAAGTGCAAGGGGATTGTGACTTGGGGGCTTCTCATTCGGTCTAGTCGCATCCTGCCTCTCGTGTTCAACAAACTCAACGTCAATGATGCGGGAATCTTCGACATCCTCGCTGATGCTGTCGTCGCCCCCCTCATACACAGTCCGAGGGGGTCTCAGAGACAGTTCAAGATACCGACTGTTTCGATCGAAGACTATCGAGTTAGGGTTCAGAGATGGTCATTCAGAGGACGTGGAAATTTGGATCCATCCGATCACTCTGGATGTTGTTGCATCCATCGCAACGTCAAACGTGTAGTCTCTTGTGCGGTCGACACTGGTCCATTCACTGTGCAACACCACTGTGACGACTCCCGTCGAGAGTTCGGAGGATAGCAAGTCCGAGATGTCGTCTATCTCCCCGGATACTGCCCTATATCCGAGATATTGCATCTCTTCTGGCGAGTCGAAGATCATCACTTCATTGACTTCCTCGTAACGATTCTCATTGAGGAGCCTATTCTCGAGATAATCCAAAGTTAAGGTTGAGGGGATAGCAGATTTATCCCATGAGACTGGATCGTCATTACCCCAGTCTCCCGAGTCCACTATGGGGCATGATTCGTCATTGAGTTCCCAGTCGAGTATTATCCACCCAGATTGATCCTCGATATCTACCCATGAGAGGTTCCAATCCTCATCGCTCAAGGATAAAGTTGCCTCCCAGATGTATCCTCCCCCATCGAGTGCTTTAGCCGCATCAGAGAGGGGGTGCGAGGCTCGCAGACAGGTCGTGATTTGTTCTAGGCTGGCTCTGCTGTCAGACTCATCAGGCATATGCGATGCCCAATCTTTCTTGCCTGCGCTGGTGGGCCGGTCGTCTCCTGGTGACGGCTCAGAGTCGTATTCATCGTACCAATCAATCTCATTCGTCCCCCTGGATGATGATGTGACCGTCATATCCATCCGCATGTCCAATCTGCCTTCTGGCAGTGCAGCATCGCTAACCGCGCTGGCGAAGACGCTGCATTGAGAGGTTGCCAGCGACTTGTCCAATCGTATGTCTGCAGTCTGCTGCACTGGCCAAGGGATATCGGGATCTACCAGAATATCCATCCTAAGGTATCCGAAGCAGGCTTCTATCTCATCATTGGAGATAGAGATCGGATACACATATCCGTGGATTGGATCGTTTCGCTCTTTCTTCACATTCCAAGTCCATGATTCGTCCTCAGAAGATGATGCTCCTTCCTTCAGCACGGTGTCCCCGAAGAACTCCTGCAAATCCATCGGAAGTAGTGGGATTGAGAGCAACGGCGCAATCGCACCTAAGCCAGGAAGTATGCTAGTGCCAAAAGTCGTTGCATCGACATGCGTTGACTCTCCGTCTGAATCGGTGAATTCTAGATCTGTCTCTGTCCTGATAACATCTCTATCTGATATATGCCGCCATGATTCGGTGGTCATGGATAGTTTGTTCTCGGGGTAAGACCAACCCGCATTGCTGCACTCTATACCGTTTTCTCTCCACGTCTTCCCCTGTAAATCTACATCCAACTCATGGTTCAATGACTGCTTAGCTGCTAAACTTACCCTTCCGTATGCATCATACACGCTGTATGCACCCCTATGCTCTGTATCGCTAGGGAATACGGTGTCGAGATCAGTGCCTCTTGCTACTGAGAGAGAACCCATGCCCGAGATATCGACATCAATCTCAGAACAGACCTGATCAAATGCGCTCGGAGAGATGGCATCTCTGAGAATCGCTACCATGTCATCGCCCTCTATATTGATCGTAGTTTGCTGAATTGAGAATTCAATCGAATCGCCGTACCTGACCTGCTGTGCTGTAAAAGACGAGTCGCGTTGCAAGAATACCCAGAGAGTTGCGCTAAGAATCAGAGCGGCTGCGAATCCCGCGGCCACCTGAAGTCGGGTGATTCTGAACGGTCGTGATGACGATACGCTTTCTTTCTCGGCCTTCTTCTCAACCTTCTTCTTCAGGGGCTTGCTATCTTGCCTTTCTACAGGATGTTCTTGCTTTTCTCTATCCAGTTCGATATCAGGTTCATCGTCTATGAGAATCAGCTCCTTCACTGATTCCTCTTGTGCTGGTTCCTCTTCTTCGATTATCTCTGCTTCGACTATGGACGTTTCGAGGGCTTCTGGTGCGTCCTTGGGAACAGATTCGGGTTTTCTTCGATCATGTCGATCGAGTAATCTATCGATGGCATTGTCAATGTCTGCATCCATGGTCGTATCCCTGTTAACGGATTTAGAGTTGGAACTAGACTGTTGGATCCGTTCGATTAGCTCGGATTTATTGCCCGTAACTCGCAGTCCCTTCTCCTTGCACAATATCTTGAGTTCGGAGACCTTCATGCCCTCAAGAACTTCAGAATCCACGTTGGCCGACCTCCCTTTGCAGGTGAAGCGAGGTGAGGCCGCTTTCAATACCTCCCTGTGTTGGGTAGGTGATTGAATCACTTATGCGAGGGCTCCGGGATACGCCAGACTCAAAGTATGAGGGTTCGAGCGCATAAACATGGATCCCAGGCTGGTCATACTCTCAAGGGGGCCGGGTTTGTACTCAACAACTCGGCTCATGGAGGAGTCGCAAAGATATGGATTCAGTACCAGGATTATAGATCCGATGAGCATAACCACTGCAGTTGATGGCGAAGGTGGACGGATTTATCACAAGGGCTGGCCTATTGAGGCTGATGCGGTAATCCCAAGGATTGGCTTCTCAATTACTCGCCAAGGGGCCAGCATAGTTAGGCAATTCGAGCGACTTGGTTCGATTGTTCACAACACTGCAGATTCCATCCTTTTGAGTAGGGACAAAATTGCGGCTACTCAGGTAATGGCGGAATGCGGATTACCTGTTCCAAAGACAATCAGAGTAGCCTCAATGAATGATTGCATGTATGCGCTTAGAGCGATTGGCAGTTATCCCCTGGTAATCAAGGCAAGTGAGGGTACTCAAGGGTCAAGCGTATTCCTAATAGACGATGAAGCCCGCGCTATCTCCTTACTTTCTCAAATGTTTGAACGGGGCATGAGGCCACTGGTTCAGGAGTATATCGGAGAGTCTCACGGCAGAGACGTTCGGGTAATAGTGGTCAGAGGACGGGTCGTGGCGAGCATGGTGAGGAAGGCACGGGGTTCAGAGTTTAGATCTAATTTCCATCTAGGCGGTTCCGTTGAGGCTGTTAGCTTAACTTCCGATCAGGCCAATGTCGCGGTCAGGGCTGCAAATGAGCTTGGATTAGATGTGGCCGGCGTAGATATGCTTGAGTCGGCATCAGGTCCACTACTTCTTGAGGCGAACTCAAGCCCTGGCTTGGAGGGCATTGAGCGAGCGACTGGGGTCAATGTGGCTGCTAGGATCGTATCTAGTCTACGTGCCAGAGTAAGAGAAGCATCAGAGGCGGCTGAAGATATGCGCGATACCCTCGAGAAAAGTGCAAATGATCTCGGGCCCCCTACCGAATCTGATTAGGACTCGGCGTATGCACTTGTTGCCTCCTATTTGGGTTGCATCTGGGTGAATCAGGGCAAGTATTGAAGTCATGATTGGTGGGCTGGAGATTGTTCCGCGAGGGACAGGGATGCACGCACCCCCGGGTGTAACAGGAGGCGAGACAGTGGACAGGCATGCTGGACAGGGCTTGGCCTCGCCTAGGCAGCAGACTCTTCTCGGTGGGGGCAGGCTGCTTCCAAATCGTCTTCATCGGCTCAGAGGATTGCCTTGGTTTGACTGCTGGAAGGCACAGCTCAAAGCAGAGCGAAAAAGTGAGCATACAATCAGAGCCTACGAACGGGCAGCGAAGGGAATTGCGAGTACGGCTCTACCAGGGGAAGATTACGAGGGAGGTGGTTTTCTTCACGTTGATGTGGAGCAGGCATACATTCTTCTGGATCCTGATGATGGGAGGATAGATGCATGGATATCTGGGTTAGATGGGCTCAGCCCCTCAAGCATCAATGCTAGGATTGCGGCCTGCACTCATCTGCTTAGATGGATTGGCCACTCATTACCTGAGTGGGTATCGAGACCCACACGACGTAGACCTCTTCCAAAGACGCTCTCAAGACGAGAGTTATCAAGGTTCAAGGCTGCTGTTTCCGAATTCAAGGATCCCATAGCAAGGCCGCTGACAATAATGATGCTTGAAACAGGCCTCAGAGTTTCTGAAGCATGCAACATGGACGTTGAAGATATTGATCTCGACGATCTTTCAGCCCTGGTTATCGGAGGCAAAGGGGAGAAGGACAGGACCGTTCTATTCACAGCCTTGACATCGAATGAGATCGAGTCATGGCTAATTGAACGCAAGTCGCGGGGTGATGTAGAAGAAAGGAGTGGAAGACGTCCTCTTTTCATATCGAAGACTGGCGGCAGGATATCTCCGAGATGGGTGCAGAAATTGATGGATAGGTTGGCTGAAGCATCTTCTATACCCAAATCACGATTGACGCCACACACACTACGCCACACATTCGCCTCTGGCCTTCTTGAGAGGGGGGCGGACCTAGTTACGATTCAGAGATTGCTTGGCCATGCCAGTATTGCAACTACCAGGGTGTATCTTGAGATAAGCGATCAGACCCTGAGGGAGATTTATCGAAGGGCCCAGCGACCTATTCCCCCCATGGGAGATCCCGCTCCTGAAGCGGATATCGAGGGGACTCTGCATAGCACATACCCATTATCTTCGTGAGGGATTTTTCTTGGATTTTCTCTTTCTAAGCTGCTCGACTCCTTGCCATGACCTGTCGGGCCTTACTTCTTGTCCTGAATGACCCTCTATCGGACAGTATTTCCCGCTCCTACACCGACTACAATTGTCCTTTGGGGGATGATCGATTTTTTTCGTGAGGCGGCCGTACTTCCGTCGAGGCACGAGCTTGAGTTGTGATTGGCGGCAGATAGCCTTCACCTAATGCGAAGGCTCAATCCACCATGCTTCTTGGGCCCATCATGGAGTCCCGCGAAACTGTGTCAATTCGCCTTTGGGCTCAAGTTGAGGCAGCGATGCCCAGAATGGAAATTGACTCGGAGAATTGTTTGAGGATGGTTGCAGGAAAATCGAAGAAGGGTTCCATAATACTCGGTGATGTTGCTCAGTCATTCATTCGTGCATTGGGACCCTCGGACCCCCCTGTAATTCTGAGTGAGCTTAGGTTCGACGAACAACGTTGGGAGATTTTGGCTAGTGCCTTTGGAGTAGACTTGTCCATCAAATCAGAGCCTTACTGGGGGTTTGGTATTTTCACTAAATGCTTTCTAAATGAGATCTGTATATCTGGATCAAGGCCATCGGTTGATAGGATCGTATTTGATGCAATGGCATCTCTGGGGAGGAATCCATGGGAGCCGTTTTGGAGAAGTCGTTTTGAGAAGAAGAGCGGTGTGGACTTGGACAGCCACGAAAAAATATGGCGAGATTGCGAGATACGGGCTGGAAGGACGATGCGCGATATGCTGGATGAAATTACAAAGTTGTACACTACGAACAAAGAAGAAGTTCCAGCATCAGCTTCGTCGGATCTTGAAGCTGCTAAGCTTGCTCTGGAGGATCGTAATGGCCAGGCATTTGAGCGTGCCATGTCTAGGGCGCTTACAGCTCTCAAAATGAAGAAGGAGTTTGATTCGAAAAGCGATTATGGCGGTTGGAGTGTGCTGCTTGAATCCGAAGAGGTTCCGGTGGTTGACCTAACCGGTGATTGATTGGCTCATCCGAATATCCACTGTATGACGCCGTGCTGGGCGAGATAGATGACGATTGAGAAGACTATGCAGGCTCCATATACCGCACTTTTGGGTATCTGGATCGCATCTTCGGACTCTTCGTCGAAATAGCGAATTAACCCAGCAGCCTGCTGGATTCCACTGTTCTTGTCTTTCTTCGCCACATTCGCCGGACCGTGGCAGTGTATTTGAAGGAAGCCCAGAATGTGAATGATGACTCGGGGTCAAGGTTCCAATGTTTCGATGAGTACGCAGCCACCTTCTATCTCAGTGACCGTACGAGCGACGCCCATTGCAGCATCTATGCCCGTAGTCATCACTAGTTCTCTTCTTCCGAGGGTAGGGTTATCCAAGATTACGCGATGGGATAGCGATGTCAGCATCGAACTGTCTACTACCTGCCAGATCCATTCATGTTCGGTCACAGTTATGATCGCCTCTACAGGAAGTAGATCTACGAGCGCGTCTGAGGCTTTTTTTGCACGGAGGACTAGTTCTTCGAGTTTCTTTTTCCCCTTGCTGGGGGTTGTACGAACCCTCCTTCCAACTTTCCTGAGTATTCTCCTGCTTCCGCTCTTTATGTGCACGCATCCCATCCTACGACCGAGGCCGCAAAGTGAAGTCACTTTTCGTACTCTTAACCGTTCTCCGAGTGAGCGGCTGTTTGAGCGCCATTTAGAGGGATCATTGAAACTGCTAGGCGTTCACATGATGATCATGAGGGGGCGGGATTGCAGATGAAATCGGATTCTGACTGGCGGATTTCAGCTGACAACAGCCTGTTGAGGCGTGGAACGGTCGCGTGGATGCATGATGCTGAAACATGGTTCGAACGATCTTTCGAAAGACTTCCTGAAACTATCAGAGTCAATCCCCTGAGGAAGGATAGTGATTCTGTTGAAGCTTGGCTGCGATCTGTGGGTGCCGAACCGATGAGCTGGTATCGAGGACCTGGATCTTCATGGGTAATGCCCTTTGAACGGGGAGGGGCAGAAGGCGAGGTTCGTAAGCTGCTTATCTCATTACATGAAACAGGACGTCTGACCAGACAAGAAGCGGTATCTATGATTCCAGTAATGGCTCTGAATCCGAAAGCTGGAGAGGCCGTGTTGGACATGTGTGCCAGTCCCGGCTCAAAAACAAGTCAAATAGCTGAGTTCATGGGTGGGATGGGGGTCCTGATAGCGAATGAAAGATCTAGAAAACGTTGTAATCTCTTGGTTGCCAACATACAGCGTCATCGTTCGAGAGTAACAATCGTATCTAATCACGATGGGCGGCACATCCCCTATCTCAGCGGAGAAGAGGGTTATGATGCGATATTGGTGGATGCTCCGTGTACTGGATCTGGTACGACAAGGAAGAATCCAGAAGTGTGGAGGCAATGGAAGCCGAGTGGCGGATTGGGGCTACATTCGATGCAGTTTGGGCTTCTCAACAGAGCTGTAGATCTTCTCAAACCTGGAGGCAGAGTTGTGTATTCAACTTGTTCACTTGATCCTGTAGAGAATGAAGCCGTCATATCCCAGATTCTTCAGAAGCGGGAAGATGTGCGGCTAATCGGTTGTTCGGATAATATAGACGGGGTGAGTATTCAGGAAGGCTTGCAATCATGGGTCCCCACTGATGACGACATGCGGCCTCTCGAGGGAAGTCCATGGGCTCATCCTCCATCGGAGGAAATATCTGGGGAGTTGAGCAAATGCATTAGAGTAAGGGGGCATATGATGGATGCTGGAGGCTTTTTCCTTGCAACAATTGAGAAAAAACATGTTCAGACCGAAGGCGTCTTGGAGGATATTTCTGAGGTGAGGTTTCCTGAAGATTCCGTGCAAGCCTCTCAACCGCTTTGTGAGATTGATCGCCTTGCATTCGAGAAGGAGTTTGGGGGTTGTGATAAACCGCTATGGAGACGAGGAAAAAGAATCGCTATCGGAACTGAACGTATGCTTGATGTCTGGAGCAAGAGAACAATAGTATCCAATGGGAAAGCGATTGTCGAAGGGCATCGATGGCGTCCAATGAACATCGTGCATGTAGGGTGTGAAATCTCAGAAATGCGCTCTGGTAGGCCATCGCGGATTATCGAAGACGGTGCACACCTAGCTAGGGAAATTGCACTTGATAGAATTGTCAAGATTGGAGATAGCGACTTTGAGAAATTGCTATTTGGAGAGGCGCTTGAAACAGACTGCATGCCTCCGGATAAGACAGATATTAGAGGTGGATGGCTGGTTTCCAGTGAGTCGAATCCAGAACCGCTTCCTGTTTGGATAGGGGGTAAAATAACAGCTATGGTGTCTAAACATGAGCAAACTTGTCGAGTAGGGCTAAGAGGATTGGAGAAGGTGTGAACGACATAAGCAATACTTTCATCATATCCCGCCGGTTACATTCTCCATGGATCTAGACGATACTGACCGGGCGATCATCAAATGTCTTGAGTCAGATGCACGGATGTCGCTGAGATCTGTCGCTGTGGAAATCGGTGTTTCTTTGGGCACGGTTAGTAATCGACTTCGACGTCTGGAGAGTTCAGGAGTCGTGACAGGTTACACAATTCGTCTAGATGCAGAAAAGGCTGGGTGGGGTCTAACCGTTGTCGTGGGGCTCAGAATAGAGAAGGGGAGATTGTTAGAGCTCCAGAGGCGCATAGCAGAGGATCATCGTGTTCTCGGAGTGTACGATGTAACTGGAGATTTCGATTCCATGGTAGTGGCTAGAGCAGTTGATAGAGGGGATCTTGATGATTTGTCGAAAACGGTCCTTTCTCTAGATGGGATTACTCGCTCTGTGACTCACTTCGTTCTTAATACGGTCAAGGAAAAATCGACATCTATTCCGGAAAATTGATTTTTGCTGTATTATAGATCGAAATCAATGTGTTCCTGAATAAACGGCAACAGGGTATCTACGTGCGCATGGAGAGCCTCTACCGTACGACCTTCTGGCTTCATCGTCCGCATCAACGCAAACCACAATGACTCGTCGATTTTGACATCCAGGGATTCGAGTCTTTTTCTTATCGTAGACTGTAATCTCCCTCCCGTCCGATCCCAATCCATTAACACAATTACTGGCGGGCCTGCATCAATCGGATTCATACTGCCATATGTGTCGTACAGGTAGGCAATAAGCCTAGATTGATCCCAACCACGATTTAACACTTCAATCGTACCCTTGAACCCTATATCCCTCAAGGCCTCTTCGTCTCTTTTACCCTCAACTAAAATCGGGCAGTTGGAACCTTTATCCTCAAGTGAATTGTTCCTCCTAATGGATTCGGCGAATACTTTTGCAACTTTTGAATATCGCTCAGCGCTGTCTGGGCGTAAATATGCTGCATTTCTAGGATGAGCGTCGGGTAAATCTCCGATATTCACTTACATTACCCCCCCTTCTTTGGAAACTGCCTCGTTTTTCCTAATTTAGATTGGTCTGTAAAACTCATCCAGAACCGACCCAAAAATAGTCATTTCGTCCAGATAGTTTCTGATAACGGTCCTTACCCTTATGAGGGTGCGTTTGTCCCATCTGCTTGGGGATCGGATGGCAGGTATCACCCCTCTATTCGATAACTTGTGGAATGAGTACATTATTTGGTCATTTTTAGTTGGTGGATTTACATTCATCTGGCTCTATCATCACTCGCTGTGGTACAAAAGTGAAGAAGGGGAAGATTGGGATAACAAAGACGGCATAGAGGTTGGAGTTTTTCCAAAGCACTATGACAACTTCACGCTGGAAATCGCATGGACAGTATTGCCATTCTTTCTCATAGTATACTTGGCTCTAATCTCCTGGGGCCCACTCGATGCTATTTGGTCATCAGCAGAGGCAGATGGGGGGTATGGTGACGAATGTGCATCCGGAGAGTTGTCCAACATGACTTGGTCAGAGAGTGAAGGCAGGTATGTTGCTGACTGTTACCATGTGATCTACATAGAGGCTTACCAGTGGGGTTGGAATTTCGATTGCCTCGAAGTAACTGTCCCGGATCTCTGCGAAGTTGGTACAGCAGTAATCGAAGGAACACCCGCTGCAAGTCTGACTCTGAAACAGGGTGAGGTCTACTTGGCTGCAATGGGATCGGCGGATGTCACTCATGCACCGTGGTTTGTCTCATGGGGGGTCAAAGAAGACGTACTTTATTCACAAGGCACTATGGATAAAAATGGTGACGGGTTGAGTGACAATCTGGTTCTTACAGAAAATGGCGAATACGCCCTGTCTGGCTCGATAGGAGAATTGGGCCTGATGACTGTCTGGCTACCTGCGGATAATGTGGAGAATTTCCTGTTACTTTGCACTGAATATTGTGGTGATAATCATGCGTATATGTTGGCCCAGATCAATGTCAATGCATGAGTTGGTGAAGAAATGAAGATGAATAATTCCAGGAGGGCGATTGCGGCTCTGGCGGTGATGGCAGGTGTGCTATTACTGGCACCACTTGTGTCCTCTCTTCCAACGGGAATTGGCGGCTCCTCGATTCAAACTGCAGGGTGTAACTGTCACAACGGCGCATCCGATAGCAGTGTTGTAGCGGATATTCAGGGTTTTCCAGAACAATACAATGCTTCTGAAACATATTCTCTCAGTATTTCGTTCACTGGAGGGCCCGCTCAAGTAGGCAATGCAAATCTTGGAGGTTTCAACCTCTGGGCATCGGATGGCATATTCACGCCCACTGATGGTTTGACGCAATTATGGGGCGGTTCAGTGACTGAAGTCGCCCACACTGAAGCAGGCAATGACTACACATCATGGGCGCTAGATTGGACTGCTCCCGAGAGTGGAAAAGATGTCGACTTCATCCTTCACGTCAACTCAGTCAATGGGGACGGTGTGCAGACTGGAAAAATCGATCAGTGGAATCGTGCAGATTATACTTTGCAATCTTCCTTTGGAGTAATCGGCGACGTGATTCCAGAAGCACCGGAACCGTTCGTGGTCCTGGCTACGCTCATCCTGATCACCTTGGCGCTTGTCGCAATTACGATCTTGTATGGATTCTACAGATCAGATCCGGACGGTTTCAGTTGGGAAACATTCTCTCCATGGATAGCAGATTGGCTGACAACTACGGATCACAAGAAGATCGGTACTCTGTATTTCCTAGCTGGACTGTTCTTCCTCGGTATTGGCGGCATAATGGCACTATTCATCAGGGTACAGCTGGCAACTCCGGGTAACGACTTCCTTACTCAAGACCAGTACAATCAGTTCTTCACCCTACACGGTACTACGATGATCTTCCTTGCAGCCATGCCGCTAATCAATGGCTTTGCGAACTGGATGGTTCCGCTGCAGATAGGTGCTCCAGATCTTGCAATGCCCAGGTTGAATGCAATGTCATTCTGGTTGCAGCCTGTTGGTGCTCTTCTGATCTTTACAGGTGTATTCTCTGGACAGGGGGCTGACACGGGATGGACTGGGTATGCCCCCTATGTCGTAGATATGGTGAATGGGCATGATGGTAACACCTTCTGGGCTGCTGGCCAGATCATGCTCGTAGCATCATCCACATTAACTGGAATCAACTTCCTAACCACCATTGCTGTAATGCGGGCAGAGGGCATGGGATGGATGCAAATGCCGTTGTTCACCTGGTCGATATTGGTGGCCAACCTCATGCTCTTCCTTTCGATACCTGCCTTCGGCGTGGGGCTCATCCAAGTCTATCTTGACCGTGTAGTTGGTACTGCGTTCTATGATGTGGGTGCTGGTGGCGACCCATTGCTATGGAGTCACCTATTCTGGTACTTTGGGCACCCAGAAGTTTACGTTGTCATCGTTCCAGCCTTTGGGGTTATCTCAGAAGTGCTTGCAACCTCCTCAAGGAGGTCTATATTCGGATACAGGTCAATGGTCTTCGCGTTGGCTGGAATAGGAGTAGTCGCATTCATTGTCTATGGGCACCACATGTTCACATCGGGCATGTCGCCAGTCCTCCGATTCGTTACAATGGTCACCACTATGCTAGTGGCGGTTCCTACTGGAATCAAGATCTTCAACTGGCTGAAAACTATGCATGGAGGGTCTCTTGTTTACAGGACACATACGCTATGGGCACTCGGCTTCCTTGTTACATTCACCTTGGGGGGTATTTCCGGGATGTTCTTCCCGTCGATAGCCATGGATACGCATCTTCATGAGAGTTACTTCGTAGTCGCTCACTTCCACTACGTCTTGGTAGGAGGGACAGTGTTCGGATTCTTCGCTGCAATTTACTATTGGTATCCGAAGATGACTGGTCGCATGATGGATGAACGCCTTGGGACGCTTCATTTCCTTACTGCATTCATCTCATACAACGGAGTTTTCTGGCCTATGCACAGGCTTGGCGTATGGGGCATGGCGCGACGGCATCATACGTACTTCATCAGCACAGATGACTTTGCCAACCTGCCTCCTGAGGCCGCAGATTGGAATCTTTTCATATCCGTATCAGCATTCTTGTTCTTCCTGTCTAATTTCATCATGGTAGCCAATATGGTGATTTCCTATCTCCGGGGTTCAAAGGCTCCAGCAGATCCATGGGGAGGGTGGTCATTCGAGTGGATGACTGCTTCGCCGCCGCCGACGCCCTCATTCGGTCGTTATGAGGATGGCGTGTGGTACGATCTTCCAAAACTTCGTGATGCCAATGAACATGTTACTTCTGAGCCCGGGCGGTTCGCCAGGTGGTTCAATCGCCTCATGGTTCCCGATGATGGAAATGAGGAGGTGACGCATTGAGCGGTGATCACGATCATCACCCAAGTCCGCTTGGGCCTCATGACTGGAGCCATGGAGCGCCGCACAATTCCTATGCACCCATAGTAATGAGCATAGGAATAGGGCTGTTCCTGTTTGTATTCGCGGGGATGTTCGATTACAATATCGAGTTATCAGAGCATGAGTACACTGGTCAGGGTCTTCTTTGGCTATTCATTGCCATAATCATAACCGGATTGGGCCTATTGATCTGGTGGAGACAGGATCTCTCTTTCGATGGGACCTATGAGCCTCTTGCCACAGGTGCGCCATTCAGAAATATACAGATTAGGAAAGTCGGGATGTTCGTGTTCCTGATGTCGGAGATGATGGTCTTCACCTCATTATTCAGTACCTACATGAGATACAGGCTAGGCCTAAGGAGATGTGACGATGTTTTCGCAGACGGTCTCTTTGATCCTGTGACGAATCCCACGGGGTGGCAGGAAGCAGTCCCAGTTACTTGCTTTGAACCCGCCAGCCACCTGATAGCATCGAGTTGGTGGCATTTGGCACCTGGTGCGATCAACACCTTTGCGCTCATCATCTCATCATTCACGATAGTTCAGGCCCTTCGCTATGCGAAAAAGACGGATATCGATGAAGAGCTACGAAGAAAGAGAGTCACGATGTTTCTCGGGACTACCTGGGTGCTGGCGATACTGTTCTTGACCCTGAAGATGGTCGAGTGGTTCGTTGGGTTCTATATCCCGGATCTAGGATTCATACACGAGCACGACATCAAGTCTCTAGTTGCTGAAGGTTACACCATCGGGAATGATCACTATCAACACCATAGCTACGTCGATGAGGCCACTGGAGCCCATATGACTGCCAATATCAGAGTGTCTGCATCGACATTCTACGTTACCACTGGCACCCATGGAGCCCACGTAGCTGGCGGCATAATAGGCCTAACATACATGACGTTCAAGGCATGGAAAGGAGGGTACACCCCCTCTAACGCCGTGTCCATCGAATACTTCGGACTCTATTGGCACTTCGTGGACCTGGTCTGGGTTCTGGTATTCCCCTTCTTCTACCTATATTGAGGCGATTGACTTGGCACATTACACAATTCTTGGAAGAGACCCATACTGGATGAACTTCTACGGACTTATGCTATTGACTGCGATTGAGGTCGGCGCTGTAGGTGCGAATCTCGAATCTATCGCTGAAACTCTCGGAATGACGGAGAATGGGATCACTCTTTGGATCTTGACAATTATCGCTATTCCAAAATTCTTCATGATTGCAGGGATATTCATGCACCTCTACGGGGATCCGGACTCAGGAATTCTGACTATGACCGCGTTGTTCCCTGCATTTTTCATAATCATCATGATTCTGTTCATCGGCCTTACCCACCCAGATGCTGCGAGCGGCCTCCCCGCGTGGTGCAGGCCGGGTGCATGGGGCCTCTAACACCTGCAAGGTTCATTCGGCACTTGCTACTGGCCGACACGCTGCAGACGTCGCATAGCCTGGTATTGCGCCGGATTTGAAATCCGGTGTCCCTTGGACTCGGGAGTTCGAATCTCTCCGTCTGCGCCACTAATAATTCGGAAGCTCGGGCCCACCACGGACATCTAATTGATCTTGATGAAACTCAAATTTTACAGGAGTGGTCATAGATATCTCACCATCTAGACTGATGTATAGCGGAGGACTGTGGCCGTGTTCTTCAGTGGGTTTCCCTTGTGAATCCAGTGCTTTGATCTCGAATTTTTTACAGGGTTCCATGGTAATCTTGCCCCATCTGCCAATATGCTTCCCCTTCTCCAATGGGCCCATCACTCTGAGCATCTGACCCTTGGAAAGTCCGAAACCGAGTACGATTGATGCGCTGTCGCCGAATGGATGCATTCCTGGTGCGACCCTGTATCCTCCTCCGAACGTCTCTGCTTGCATCATGGCGAAAAGACCCGTTAGATCCACTTCTGAGCCTGGTTGGCCATCTACTTTGATCCATGCCATCTGACTCTTCCATGCGAGAATCGCCTTAATTGCAAGGAATGTATACTTCTTCTGGCCGCTGATCCATGAGAAATGGCCTTCATCTTTCATTCGATTGATGGAGGATGTGACTCCCCCGTCACATTCCAGAAATGCCCATCTAACCAGGTTCTCCTCACGAGAAGGGTTTCCCGTGACGGGATAATGCTGTGGAGGAGTTATCCCCGGGTATTCCGGGGCTTTGAGGCCCTCGACCCTAATCGCCCCAACAGAGTAGTCATTCCCGTCCTTGAGAATGGATATGGCTCCTTGAATATCGTTCAGAGGGATCCCTATTGCTCTCGCAAAGTCGTCCCCGTTGCCCATTGGGATAATCCCAAGACGTTTCGATGAGTCTCTTATTCCATTTGCGACCTCATGAACAGTGCCATCCCCGCCAACGGCGACCACCAAATCATAGTCACTATCTCTCAAGCTGCTAGCGATTTCAATGGCATGGCCGGTACCTTGCGTCATGTACGTGTCGTACTCTATCCCCGATGCCTCAAGTGCCTTCTCGATCTTATGGAAATTCTTCCCGAGCTTTCCGTCTCTGGCATTTGGATTCACTATGCATGCGACTCGCATCATGTTGACGACGTGGGGGTGAAGACTTCAAGGGCGCGATGCGAGATATGATGTGGAAGACATGGAGACGAGGGGGCATGGATGCAGCTGATTGCATGCGGAGAGCGATAGAAATCGCTTATCGCGGCAAGGGCAGCGTACACCCCAACCCATTAGTCGGGTGCGTTCTTGTCAGAGATGGCGAAATCATAGCAGAAGGCTGGCATGGCCATCTTGGTGGTCTTCATGCAGAGCAAGCTGCCATTGCTGATGCAGAGGAAAGAGGGGTTTCGACAAGCGGGTGTACTGCATATGTTACACTAGAACCTTGTAATCACCATGGAAGGACTCCGCCCTGTACTGAAGCACTCCTTTGGGCTGGGGTCGAGAAAGTGGTGATAGGGGCCCTAGATCCGAATCCAACAGTGAGGGGGGGTGGGATGAAAGCCCTCGAGGAACAGGGCATACATGTTGAATCAGGACTGATGGAAGAAGACTGTGTCCTCCAGATGCGTCCCTTCATGCACTGGTGTATGGAAAGAAGACCGCTTGTCCTACTGAAAGCGGCAGTAGACTTCGATGGCAGAGTCGATGTGGATGATTCCTCACCTTCAGAACGATTTACTTCTGATTCCTCATTGAAGTGGGCTCACAAAATAAGGTCTGAACATATGGCAATACTAGTCGGGGTTGAGACGGTGGTTCGAGATGACCCAGAATTGACAGCAAGGGGGGTTGATGCTAGAATTCAGCCAATCAGGGTTGTTATAGATCCGAATGCGAGAATCCCGGAAAATAGCAAGGTGCTTTGTGATGGTTTGGCGCCTACCATACTTATCCATTCAAAACCAGTATTATCCGAGGATATGCCACACGTTACAAGGTATGTGTTACCTTCGGAAGATCGTGAAATCGAAGTTGAGAAGATTCTTGATTTACTAGGCGATCTTCGAATCCAATCACTAATTGTCGAAGGCGGGCCCTTGACCTGGAAGAGATTCTTGAAGGCAGACGTTGTTGATGATGCTGTTCTAATTCGTAGTCAAATCAGCCTGTCAAGCGGTGAGTCGAATGCTTTCGGAGAGTCGTATCTCCTTGAAGCTGACATGGAACAGATTTCACAAGAGGACTGTGGGGGAGACATCATGACTGTGTGGAGTCGTCGTTGACAATTTCAGCTTCGAACTCGCCTTCTTCTCTACGTGTCCACAAGAATATGCCGACAGCGATCGCTGAAAGAAGAATTGTAGAAATCACCATTACGAATAGGAAGGATATTCCTGACTTTGAAAGGAATGTTGTCTCTTCCTTGAAAGCCGGTATGGCGCTCTCATCGTAAACAGGACGGGCCATGATCAAATCGAATGCTGACGATGGGTCATACAGATCAGATGGTTGAGCAGGATCGAGATCTGAATAGCCGTCAGTTCTGATGGGGACTTCTACGATCACTTCAGAGCTCACATCGATAGTGAGCAGTACATCGACGGTGTATGGGACTCTGGGTTCCAAGAATTCAGAACCGGATAATATCGAGTTGAATGGTAGAGAGATTGCAGTCCCGGTGACATCAAACTCGGCCCATTTACCCCAATGTTCGGTATCGACGTCGAGTTGAATGTAGATTGTGTCTCCGACTGCTGTTCCTTGGCCCTGTGCATCGTCATTTCCATCCGATCCAAGATCTACATTAGGCCTGATCTGTGCTGCTTGGGCTGTATTGATGTCCCAACCCAAGGAGCTGAATGATATCTGCATCTCAAAGGTTCCATTTGGAACCCACACATAGTGTCGATCGTCAGTAGAGAATGTGCCGAATGTACTGGTGGGTCCGTTGTTAAAGTGGCTCCACTCACCTTTCCACGCATGTCTAAGCTGGTCTGTCTTCAGAGGTATGTTTCGGATGCCCATTACATCCTCATAATGATCTAATGCATCCCATACCGTGGCACTCGGGTGATCGACGAAGCCATCCTCATCAGGGTCTCTCATCACCTGAAGTGTCCTTGCGAGGGCAAGTGCCTTGTCCGTATCTACAAGACCGTGGCCTACCCTCCAATCATGGCATCTTCCGGTGTTCTCAGAGACATGGCAATCCTCAGGGATATTGCTGCATGCATCGTCGTCATTTCCTTCTTCACACGAGTTTCGAAGTAAATCATAGTTTGATGTCAACTCGAGGATGAGTTCGACTTCATGAACTCTCGACTCATTTCTTTCCCTCCAATTCTCGAACTGAATACCCTTTGCTGTGCCATTAAAATAGAGGCTTTCCCCCTCGTCATGATCTTCAATCTGATAGTCAGCAGCTCCCAACGAGGGTGCTGCTGCAAGTAACAATGTGGCTATCCCTCCGATGTGGGGAGTCGCCATGCTTGTTCCTGAAATCGACATGTAGTACATGTCTCCCTGTGCAGTTGTCGAGGCATCGATGGCGGTGCCTCTGGGAGATGTAGCCCAAATATCTCGGCCTGGGGCTCCCAAATCAGGCCATGTATGCTGCTGTGTTGACCAGCCACGACTTGAGAAGGAAGTCACTGCGGAGCCGTCATGAGTGAGGGCAGCGATTGAAATCGCGCTCGGAGTGTTTGCATAGACATTGGTCCTAAGGTCATCTTCTGATTCTTCGCCGCTGCCGCCTGAGTTTGAAGCGGCAAAAATTACTGCAACGTCATTATCGTAGGTGAGCATGTCAGTGAGTAGTGTAACTGCATTACTAGGGTTGTAGTCTCCATTGGTACCCCATGAATTGGACACGACGCGAATATTGTATTCATTCAATCCTGGCCTACTATGCTGGTAGGTCCATTCCAACCCCTCCACTGCTGCAAATATGGATGCTCCATCTCCTGTACCAAGCGCGACTATCGTTGCTCCCTTAGCAGTGCCCAATCGCCTTCCTGCAGAGGCATCTCCATTTCCTGCAATCGTTCCACCTACATGCGTTCCGTGGCCCGACGAAGTATCGGAGTTACAATTGGGGGCATCGACCCATGCTACACCAGTCCATTTCGCCGACCAGATCAGCTTCTCTCCAGACCACGGTTCACCGCAATCGAAATCTGGATGCTCGCCGTCTATTCCCGTATCTAGGTCGACTGCTGTTGCTCCTTCGCCGTCATATTCGGTAAATGACAAGTCTGATTCGGTCTTTACAATTCCATCAGTCCCGATAATCGCCCTATGCCAGGCAAGGCTAGCATTGACCACATTGACTGTCTCATGCATCATTGACTCGACGTTATTCTGATCGCCGGGCAAGAAAAAGTGCTCCAGGAGGAGGTTTGCTTCCATGTGTCTGACGAAGCTGAATCTGGATATCTTGGCAATAGCGTCAGGAGTTGCGGATATCAAGCCGCCATCTAGAACCTCCATTTCATTGATTAATTCTGCTCCGGTTGATTCAATGGCCCTCCACAGATCATCTTCAGCACCCTGATCGAATTGAATAATCGTCTCAATTCTATCTGGATTGGAAAGCTCATCAATGAGTTCTGATGTCATTTTTGAGTGGTCGGGGGCCGTTGGGTCAGCGGTAACTGTGAAAGAAATTGATGTCCCGAGCATCAACGCGACCAGCAATAATGAAACCCGTCGCATGGTCATTGGTCGAGATCGTCTTTCTTCAAGACTCCTGAATGCCGTTCGGATGTCGGCTATAGTCGGTTAATGGTGGGCGATACAGGATTCGAACCCGTGTCCTAGCGTCCGAAGCGCCAGATGATATCCAGACTACACCAATCGCCCATCCATCGACGACAGCCCCCCCGTCTTCAATGCGACGGGTGGCCGATAACAGTTGAATGAGTCATTGAAGGCTTATCTTGCAGATATATTCGAACTATATTCAATCTCTTTGATTATCTCATTATTTTTGAGTTCCATGGCCCACTGCTCTAACTATTATTCTTGACAAGCTCCTGTGCACTCTAGTCATAATTGCCAATTCGATTTGCCATCCGATTTGTTCCATTTCATCTATCAAATCACTCCATTTTCTTCCCAAAACTTCTGCATTACCAGGTATCTCGAGATCATCGAATCGATATTCTGAAGAGGTCGGCAATATTGTGACTATGCGTCCTTCTGGGTCTATCTTTGAAGCAGCATTACACGCTGATATGAATACCTCGAAGGCATCTGAAGACGTTTTTGAATTCCTGGCATAAGGAGGGTCGAAGATGAAGGCTGCATTTTCTCTCTCGCCCCACAAATCACCTATCTTACTGGCATCAGATTGATGGAACGCGGATTCAGCAGGAATCTTTCCAAATACATCCTCGAAATTCAATTTGGAGCCTTTGATCATCTCTGGGTCTAAATCGCTGGCTAGAACAGGTATTCCACGATGATGCGCCTGAATAGGAATACATCCAGTTCCACTGAATGGATCGATTATGATAGAAGGTGGTGTGCCTTCCGAGTAAGCCATTGAGATTAGGAGGCTTGCAAGACGCGGGTCAAGGGTTACGGGTTTGAAGAAGGGCATGGATGTCATTGACCGATTCGAGAAGGGGTGATGAACTTGATTTTCAATGCCAATTACAGCGATAGGTTCTGAAATCATAGGATCTGGATGTTGGGGCTGATCTGCTGCACCTGCAAGGATGAGGCGCACCGTAAGTTCAGGATCATTGAGATCGACGACGGCCCCCCTATCGGAGATTTCTTTGCCGATGATGCCTTCGATATTCCGTCTCTTGTATCCTGGAACACCATCACCAAGAATGGTGGTTCTAACGGCAAATGTATCGTTTATCGGATAATCAGACAGCCATTGACGTATTGATTCCGATATCTCCTCCACCCGCATTGGAAGGATAGTGGCGTTATCGAGAATCATAGTAGAATGAGAGCATGTGACGTCGAAGTTATTTTGTTGGTCTGCGATCACAACCCTCGGATGTATTGCCTGATCGGAGCCGTGTATTCTGAGCACCTCCTCTCTGAATAGTCGTGGATGCCATCCGGACCCGACTATCATCCTGACCATGGTGTGCGCTGGTGGAACAGTCCTTCAACCCTAAAGCCCTAAATCGACTGGCGGAGGATGGTCGTAACCATGGGATGCAACCTCAGAGACTTGGTATCGGCGCATCCCATTGATCTCTCAGAGTTGCGAGGGCAGCGAGTTGCAGTGGATGTTTTCTTGAATGCGTATCAATTCATAACCAGCCTTACTGGTCCAGATGGGAGGCCTCTTTCTCACGAGGGTCGTGTGACTGCGCATCTGTATGGTTTTCTCGATCGGGCCTCATCGCTTGTGGCACATGGAATAGATCCTGTTTTTGTCTTCGATGGCAAGCCACCTGATTTGAAGCGTGAAACGCTTGATGAGCGTAGAAGCAGGAAGCAGGAGGCTAGGCGACGATGGGAGGCGGCGGTTGAAGCGGAAGATCTGGACTCTGCGAAGAAGTTGGGGCCGCAAATTGCAGAGTATACCCCATCCATGGTTCAAGACACGAAGCGTCTGTTTGACTTGATGGGGGTCGTATGGATTGATGCGCCCATGGAGGCTGAGGGTGCTGCAGCGATGATTTGCAAGCGTGG
>Ga0209404_10000322_pt1 | contig 38153 bp, 26 predicted proteins | sample TroAtlMetagenome_2_FD_187447 | JGI IMG/M metagenome (GOLD analysis project Ga0209404, IMG submission 187447) | Marine eukaryotic phytoplankton communities from Atlantic Ocean - Tropical Atlantic ANT8 Metagenome (SPAdes) (version 2) | ecosystem: Environmental > Aquatic > Marine > Oceanic...
GGATCGGCAGGACCAGATTTTTTATCTACTATGAAAATTAGTGGTTATAGTACTAGTGCTGGTGGAGTAAATACTATTATGACTTTAAAAGGAAGTGGAAATGTAGGTATTAATAATACTAATCCTCAGTCTCAACTTGACGTAATTGGTAGAATAAGTTTAAATGACGGTAACAGTAATGTTTCTATTGGTGATCTTGCTGGTTCTGCTGTTACAACAGGAGATAAAAGTGTTTTTGTTGGAGTAGAAAGCGGTCAAACAAATACTAGTGGTTATAAAAATACAGCATTAGGTTATCAAGCTTTATCAAGTAATGCTGATGGTAGTGGTAATGTAGCTATTGGTTATAGAGCTTTATTAAGTATGGACCCAGCTGCTCCAACTTTAATGTATAATGTTGCAGTAGGTTACGATGCTGGAGCGGTAGTGTCAACAGGTGCAAATAATGTATTAATAGGTGGACTTGCTGGAGACGCGATTACCACAGGTAGTCATAATATTGCAATAGGTAGAGAAGCTTTAACCTCAGAAATCGGTCACGGATATAACGTTGCTATTGGAGGTTATGCTTTACAAGATCAAGTTGCTGGTGTTGATGCGTTTAATGTTGCTATTGGTTATCAAGCTGGTACACAAGTTTTAACAGGTATTAAAAACAGCTTATTAGGAGGTCTTGCTGGTGATGCACTTACTACAGGAAGTAACAATGTAGCTATAGGTTATGAAGCTCTTACTACTGAAGATACAGGTTCAAGAAATATTGCTATTGGACAATCTGCTTTAGGAAGTTTAAATTATGATGGTAATGGTTACAATACTGCTATCGGACACAACGCGGGTGTAGCTATGACAACAGGTGTAGAAAATACCTTAATAGGGGGTCTCGCAGGAGACGCGTTAACTATTGGTAAACATAATGTAGCTATTGGTTACGACTCTTTAAGCTCGGCAGATGCAGGAGATTTTAGTGTAGCTATAGGACATTCAGCTTTAAGAGAACAAAATGGAGCTTCAGCAGGTTATAATTTTTATAACACCGCTGTTGGTTATCAAGCTGGTAAATCTGTTACAACAGGTACAGCAAATACAATAATTGGAGCTAATGCTGGAGATGCGTTAACGACAGGATCTGATAACGTTGCTATAGGATATTTAGCTCTTAGTACAGAAGACGGAAATGGAAGAAATGTTGCTATCGGTAAAGGTACTTTACAAAGTCAAAATGCTGGAGCTGAAGCTTATAACGTAGCTATTGGATATAATACTGGTTTAGACATATCAACAGGTGTTGAAAACGTATTAATAGGTGGTAATGCAGGCGTTTCAGCTACTACAGGTAGTTATAATGCAGTGCTAGGTACTTCTGCTTTAGGAGCTAACACTAAATCAAATGCTAACGTAGCAATAGGTAATAGCGCGTTAGCTACTCATAATCTTACTACATCAACAGCTGGGTATAACGTAGCGGTTGGATTCAACGCGGGGCTTTCTGTTACAACAGGTGTAAGAAACACATTAGTTGGTGGTTTAGCTGGTGATTCTTTAGCGGGTGCGTCTTATAACACTGCTTTAGGTATGTTTGCTTTAAGTAGTGAAACTGGAGGTGGTCAAAACACAGCGATTGGATATGGTGCTTTAGAAATAACAAATCTTAATACTAATGGTAATAATACAGCTTTAGGTTATGTAGCTGGACAACTAGTTCAAAGTACAGGAAATACATTATTAGGTGCTTTTGCTGGAGACGCTGCTATGACAGGTGTAGAAAATACATATGTTGGATACATTTCGGGTTCCGCTAATACATCAGGTGATAGAAACACCGCAACAGGTGGTTATGCTTTAGCGAGTAATGCTGATGGTGCTAGAAACGTAGCTATTGGACACGCTGCTTTACAAAGTAATGTAGACGGATCTTATTCTGTAGCTGTTGGTTATGCTGCATTAAATTCACAAGATCCTGCGGCAGCTAGTAATATGTACAACGTTGCTGTAGGACATAACGCGGGTGCAGGAGTTACTACAGGTATACAAAACACTATTATAGGTGGTGCAGCGGGCGATGCTCTTGCTGCGGGAGATTATAATATTGCTATAGGACACACAGCTCTTAGCTCGGAAGTAGATGGAAATAAAAGTGTTGCAATAGGTCATCAAGCTTTAATAAACCAAAATATCGGTGCTGATTCGTTTAATACAGCAGTAGGACATAACGTAGGAGCAGGTATTACAACAGGTGTACAAAATACATTAATAGGAGGTTTATCAGGAGATGCATTAACTACAGGTGAGAAAAATTGTACTCTGGGATATGGAACTCTTAGCGCAGCAACAACTAGTAAAGAATGTATAGCTATTGGTATAGGCGCAATGTCAAGTAGTAATGATGTTAGAGCAAGTATAGCTATAGGTTTTGATGCTTTAAAAGTTTCTGATCCTGGAAGTGGAAGTTTAACATACTTGCAAAATGTTGCTGTTGGTTTTTATGCACTAAGATCATCGACTACAGCTGCGGCTAATACAGCTATAGGAGATTATGCTGGAGACGAAGTAACAACAGGTGGTTCTAGTGTTTACGTTGGATATGGAGCAGGGAATGCAGTGGATACTGGAGCTGGAAATGTAATGATTGGTTATAATGCAGGTGATACAATTACAGGCGGTGGACAAAATACTATAATTGGATACGGTGCTGATTCTACTGCGCCTAACGGAAGCAACATGACAGTTATAGGAAATGGTGCTTCTGGAGTTTATGGTAGTAATAGTATAACATTAGGAAATAGTAGTATAGCAGCTATTCAATGTCAGATTCAAACAATAACTGCTTTATCAGACGAAAGAGATAAAAAGAATATTGTAGATTCTACATATGGTTTAGATTTTATAAACAATTTAAAACCTGTAACATTTGAATGGGATCATAGAGTTGAAAAAAGAATTGAAAAAGATTTAGAAGGTAATACACAAGAAGTTGAGTTTTATAGCGCAAATAAGGGTAAAAAAGATCTAGGGTTTATTGCTCAAGATTTAAAAGAATTAGATGATGATTATACTCAATTAGTAAACGAAACAGATCCAGATAAATTAGGAGCATCATATGGTAGATTAATACCTATCATGGCAAAAGCAATACAAGAGCTTTCTGCTAAAGTAAAAGAATTAGAAAATAAATAAAAAAATTCAACAGAAAGAAATTAAACAATAAAAAAAATAAACAATTATGGAAAAAGGACATTATGGCCAATATAGTGGAAACGCTAGACACTCACATAAACATCACATGGTAAATTCATGGGAAGAAGAAGATGTGAAAAGAGGTAGAAGAGAAATGGCTGAAGGCCATAAAGGACACGCAGAAGCATTATTTGATGATGCTCATGGTAGTTATAACTGGGATGGTCATAATTCTACTGGCGCTGAACACCATGGAATGAGTAGAAAATCAAGAAGCGAAAGACTTAGAGGTAGAGCTATGAAAAGATCTGAAAGAACTGGTGCGGAAAGAGGTGATTCATATGATTACGAAGACCCAAGAGTAATGAAGATGCTTCAAAAAGCTAGAAAACTAGATGAAAGAAGTGGTGCAGAATCCGCGAAGCAAGGTAGGGAAATGGGAATGACGATGACAAAACATATGACAGCAAAACCAAAACAAAAAAGTGAATATGCTGGTGAAGATGAAAGATCCAGAAGAGATAAAGAATACGGTGGTGGTCCAAGAAGAATGACTGGTCATGGACAATCTAAAGGTGATCAATCAGCTACTCATACAGATTATGCTCATTATAAAGGTACAGATAAAGGATATCATGGTCATACTGGTGCTTCTCATGGAGATCAATCAGCTACACATAGAGATTACATGATAGATCCAAGAACTCATAGTTCTCCACTTCATAATACTGGTTGGTCAGGTTTTAATTATAATAAAGCATCTGCTGAATTAGATTATATGCCGATTGAACATGATATGCATAGAGGTATGTCTAGAGAATCATCTGAATTAAAAGATATGCCAATAGTGGATATTGAAAAAGGTGATGCTAAAGGAGATAAAAAAGGTCCGTCTAGAATTGCTTCTCCATTAAACGCTAAAGGAGATAAATGTCCAGAGAGTGGATGTGTACAAGAAAAAGGTAATGGAAAATGGGGAGTAATTAGTGGTAAAACTGGTAAATGGTGGGATGCTAATTATGAATCAAGAAGCTCTGCAGAAGCAGGATTAAGAGCTTATTTCGCAAACGGAGGAAACTAATTATTATGTTAGATAAAATAAGAAGTAAATTTTTTAATAAAAATTCATTTAATGTAGGTTTTAATAATAGATCTCCATTAAGTTATATAACTAGTACTGGACCTAGCGTTCCTTCTTCTAATGATCCTGGTTTAAAATCATTTGAACCTGGAGATTGGAAAGGAGCTTATGATACTTCAGATGCAGTAAGAGCAGAAACTCAAGCAGAAATTGCTAAAGGTGAAGGTGCTGGTGGTGCAATTTGGGGTGGAGCTAAAATGCTAGCTGGAGCACTAACAGGTGGTACATTAAAAGAGGGTTTCACAGATGGTAAGAGCGCTGGTACATTTGATGGTATAGAAAAAGCATTTGGTGGTGGTAAAAAAGAATCAACTACGGATGATGAGTTAGCAGAATACCAAAGATTAAAAGAAAAATTTGATTAATAAAACAGTCATGGATCTGTATAAAACCAAAGAAAATATAAATAAACATTAACATTTAAAAACAAAAATCATGGCAAATTGGATTAATTTCAACGTAGTTGGTGGTGTTACTACTGGACAAGGTGGTACTCCAGCTCCTCAAATGGATGGAGATAATTTATTGTTAGCAGAGAGTATCGTAAGTGTATCAGTTGTAGCGACTGCTGCAGGAGCTCCAGATGATGGTGCTATCAAAGCAACATTAAGTCTTTCAACTGGTGGTGGACCAACTACAGCAACTATGTTAGTAGCTACGTCTGCTAGCGCGGGGGATGCACCTAAGGATAAAGTACCAGCTTCAGCAGGTTACATAAACAAAGTAAAAACAGCGATCATCAGATCAATGACAGCAAATCCAGGTGGAGTAAAATCTAACTGTGTTTTACCTCAAGATCAAGCTGATAACACTGCTCCATACGATCCAGCACTTAAAGTGTACTGGAGAAGCTTTACAGTAGCTTAAGTATGAAACCTAAAGGATTAGGCGATTCTATCGCACAATTCACACAGAAAACAGGTATTAAGGCTGTGGTCAATAAAATGGCTAACAGCCTTAATAAACCCTGTGGTTGTCAAAAAAGACAAGATTATTTAAACAATAAATTTCCTTATAAACAATGAGAATCAATCTACAAAGAAAATTTACAATGAATTCTCCCCTAAAAATTGATAACACCCCTGTGTATCAAGTTGATTTAGGTGAAGGTGTATTAGGTAAAGGAAATAAAAATGGAACTATATTAGTTTCAGATAAAATAAAAGATCCTGAAGAAAGACAAAGTATTATAAATCATGAAGGTATACATATAGATCAAATTAAAAGAGGAGATCTAGACTATGATGATGAAGCTGTTTACTGGAAAGGAAAAAAATATTCTAGAGAAGACATGGACGAAGGAAATCCAAATCTACCTTGGGAACAAGAAGCATATAAAAAAACAGATCCATACGAAAAATATTAATATGAAAACACCACTTTTAAATAAAAAATTTAATTTAAAAAATCAACTTATTAAAGATGAGTTTGCTAGGTTAAGAAATTTTAATTTAGACGAACGTTCTTCTGAACCATCACTGTCTGAAGGGTTTGCTAATAGAATAGCTACGGGAACAGATGAAAGTAGAGGTACTGAGTCAAAAGATAGAGCCTTCGGTGATTATAGCGATAGACTTGGTGACTATAAATTTTATGGAGAACAAGATCAATACGGTACTTCTGTTGGAGATGTATCAGCTGATCCAAGAACTGGAGACTTAATGGTTAAAGGAGATTACTACGCTAAAAGAGATTTTAATGTACCTTTTAATGAAGCAGGTGGAGGAAGTAATAAGAGAATGAGAAAAAAATATCCTCTTATGACAAGTTATTCTGATCCAATGCCTGACGAAATAAACCCTATGTATATAAATCCACATAAAGGACTTGGGCGTGATTATGTTTCTCAGCAAATTAGAAATCGAGACGCTGGGGTTGATTATGATCAAACTGCTATTGCAAGTTTTGGACAAGGAGATGGAACTCAGTATTACAGACCTGGACAAATGAATACTTTTGAAAGTACTATAGGAAGAGATCCAGCAAGATATAATTATAACTTGGGTGGTGCAGATTACCGTACAGGTCACGAACCTTCAGACGAAATGGACAAACAGGAAAAATTTGCAAGATATGCAGTTAATGCTAGAGATACAGCTAATCAAGCTGTACAAAACGCTATTGATTCAGGAAATTTTGACGAAGCTCAAAATATATTAAATTCAGGTTTTAATACAATTGCTGATGACCTTGGTGATTACCAAAACCCAAACAAAGCTTGGAGAGGAGTTAGGTATGCTAGTCAAACAAGGGGTGGTGAAGAAGGAGGTCCTAGAATGGGTGAAAGACCAATTTTATCTCACCCAGGTGTATTTTATGGTTCTAGAGTTAAAGATAATTTAGAGTATAGAAGAGATGCTTCTGCGGATAAATATAACAAGGAATATCTACCTACTAGATCAGAAGAAGTAGATAGAGAAGCTTATAAAAGACTACAAGCACAAAGATTCAGAAACATAGGTAATAGAGTTAGAAGTAATGCAGATGCAAGAACTGGAGATGTAAATTATGGCGGACAATAAAAAATTTAAAGACTCTACAGTTGGAAAATTATTATTTGGTGCTGCATCAATAATAAACCCTACACTTGGTAGTGTGCTACAAGGCGTAACATCGCCTAAAGAAGCTATTGCTGCAATTGCAAAATCAGATGTTTCTTTAGATGATAAAATAAAATTACAACAATTAATACACGAACAACAGAATAAAGAAATAGAAGCTATTACTTCCAGATGGAATGCAGATTCTATGTCTGATTCTTGGATGTCTAAAAATGTACGTCCACTAGTTCTTGTATGGTGTATTGTTGTATTTTCTTTTGCAGGTATATTAGATAGTGTAGAAAGTATACCCTTTCATATAAATAGCACATGGAATGATACTTTTGAGAAAGTTATGATGGCTGTTGTATTAGCTTATTTTGGAGGACGCTCAGGTGAAAAGGTAACAAGTATATTCAAAAAGTAAAGATCACTAAAAATCGGTGATTATACCTTAGAACACTTAAATTAAATTAAATATTATGAAAAAATTATTAATAAGCATTTTTATGCTTGTGAGCGTTTTAACTTATGCTCAAGAAGTTCCTGGACTAGAAGGTTTATGGAAAAGTAAAAACTCAACTTACTACGTTGCTATTTTATGGGATGGTGATAAATACACTTTCAGTAATTTTTCTTTTTATGTAGGTAAAACTGCAAAAGAAATAATTTATGAAAAAGGTAAAGACTATGTTATAACTAATATATACACCGAAAGAAACAAACACAGTGTTAATATTAAATACACAGTTGTAGATAGTGAAACATTATTATGTGAATTCACAGGATCTAGTGATAATGTAAGTAAATATAAACGAATAAAATTAAATTAAAATGGCTGAAAATAAAATAACTGAAAAGGAGTTAAAAGAAATACAAAATTTACAAGCAAATCTTTATAAATTAACAACTGACATAGGAGTTCTAGAAACTCAAAAACATGCAGTCTTGCATGAACTTGCGGGTGTAAATCAAACACAGGAAGAATTTAAAAAAGTATTAGAAGATAAATACGGTCCAATAAATATAAATTTAGAAGACGGTAGCTTTGAAGTAGTAGAAAAAGAAAATGAGTAATGTTATAAGAAAAATCAGTATTGGTGCTGATTACAAAAATGAAGCAATGCATTATTCTATAGGACAACAAGTTTATGGTGGTCATGAAATATCACATATACTGTTAGACGAAAAAGATAATTCTTATAATATACATATAAAGAAAGCTAATGAAATATTACCGTGGAAGAAATTCAATTCTAACATGGCTATTTCTATTGAATACGATTTAGAGTATTAATGAGGAGTCTTTATGATTTTATTGTAGAACCTTTAGGTGATAGATATGCAAATACTAAAAAAATAGGTGAAAAGAAATTAATTTTAAATACTAAAATTGAATCTTGGAAGTTTGTTAATAGATTTGCTGTAGTTTTAGAAACACCATTAGCTGTAAAAACTTCTATTAAAAAAGGAGATATTATAGTTGTACATCAAAATGTTTTTAGAAGATTCTATAATATGCAGGGTAAACAAAGTAATAGTAGATCTTATTTTAAAGACAACTTATACTTTGTAGGAATAGATCAAATATATCTATACAAAAGTAATGACACTTGGAAGTCTTTTGGTGATCGTTGCTTTATAAAACCAATTAAAAACAAATCTTCTCTAGAGAATAGAAAAGAAACTCCTTATACTGGAATAGTTAAAATTGGTAATAATAAGTTAGAGGTATCTAGAATTAACCCAGGAGACAAGATAGGGTTTAAACCAGGTGCCGAATGGGAGTTCGTTATAGATGACGAGCGTCTTTATTGTATGAAATCAAATGATATAGTTATAAAATATGAGTACAAAGGAAACGAAGAAGAATATAATCCAAGCTGGACAATTAGCAGTTAAAGAATTAATTAAAGTTGCTAAAGAACCTATTATAGATTTTGGACCAGACATTTCCGCGGACAGATTAAAGAACGCAGCTGCTACTAAAAAACTATGTATATTTGATGCTTTTGAAATATTAAATAGAATAGAAGAAGAAAAAAACTTATTAGAAGATAAACCAAAAGAAGAGGAAAAAAAAGAAACTACATTCCGTGGTTTTGCTGAAGGAAGATCTAAATAATGTATACACAAACTCTATATAGTATATTAAAAGATCACGTTAAACCAAAGATTCTTAAGCGAAACAATAAATATAAGAAATGGGAATATGGTTATAACGAGGAACATGATTTTATAGTTATAAGTAAAGATGGAACTGTAGGAGATATATATGAAATACAAGGTTTAAAAATTGGAGTTCCTAGTAAACCTAAAGATATACATACTTTTGAAGATAATAAATGGACAAGAACACCATTACCTAAAGTTCTTAAAAAAATTAAAAGTGTTTTTGAATGGGATAAATATCCTGAAGATTTTAAAGAAAGATGGTATGATTTTATTGATATAGAATTTACTAGACGTGAAGAAGGTTTTTGGTTTAAAAATGACGATAGAGATATTTATTTAACAGGAACACATTACATGTATTTACAATGGAGTAAAATTGATGTTGGACCACCAGATTTTAGAGAAGCAAATAGATTGTTCTTTTTATTCTGGGAAGCATGTAAAGCAGATACTAGATGTTACGGTATGTGTTATCTAAAAAACCGTAGATCTGGTTTTTCATTTATGGCTTCTGGAGAGGTTGTTAACTTAGCTACAATATCCAGTGATTCGAGATATGGAATATTATCTAAAACAGGACCAGATGCTAAGACTATGTTTACCGACAAAGTTGTACCAATATCAGTTAATTACCCTTTCTTTTTTAAACCGATTCAAGATGGTATGGATCGACCTAAAACAGAATTAGCATATAGAGTACCAGCTTCTAAGTTCAAAAGAAGAAAAATAATAAGTGGAGAAGCAGAAGCAGAACTACAAGGTCTAGATACTACAATAGATTGGAAAAACACCGGTGATAACAGTTATGATGGTGAAAAACTAAAATTATTAGTACATGATGAATCAGGTAAATGGGAAAGACCTAATAACATATTAAACAACTGGAGAGTTACAAAAACATGTTTAAGATTAGGTTCTAGAATTATTGGTAAATGTATGATGGGTTCAACATCTAACGCTTTAGATAAAGGTGGTGGTAATTTTAAAAAATTATATGAAAACTCAGATGTTAACAAAAGAAATGCAAATGGACAAACCCGTAGCGGACTCTATAGTCTGTTCATTCCTATGGAATGGAATTACGAAGGATACATTGATTCTTATGGCATACCTGTATTCGAAACACCCAACAAACCTAAGGAAGATCCTCATGGTCAAAAAATAAAATTAGGAGTATTAGACTACTGGAAAAACGAAGTAGATGGTTTAAGTGAAGACCAAGATGCTTTAAATGAATTTTATAGACAATTTCCACGTACAACTAAACATGCTTTTAGAGATGAATCTAAAAACTCTTTATTTAATCTTACTAAAATATATCAACAAATAGACTGGAATGCAGATATAAAACATAGTAGTGTTGTAACACAAGGTTCATTTAAATGGGTTGGAGGTATAAAAGATACTCAAGTAATGTTTGTACCAAATAAAAGTGGTAGGTTTTTTGTCTCATGGGTTCCACCAGTTCATTTACAGAATAATGTAATTAAAAAATTAGGTAGAAAATATCCAGGTAATGAAAACTTAGGATCATTTGGTTGTGATAGTTATGATATATCGGGAACAGTAGATGGTAGAGGTTCTAACGGATCTTTACATGGTTTAACTAAATTTAGTATGGAAGATGTTCCTCCTAATCATTTCTTTTTAGAATACATTGCTAGACCACAAACTGCTGAAATATTTTTTGAAGACGTTCTCATGGCTTGTATCTTTTACGGAATGCCAATATTAGCTGAAAATAACAAACCTAGATTATTATATCATTTTAAAAGAAGAGGATATAGAGGTTATGCAATGAATAGACCTGATAAAATTTATAATAAATTATCCGTAACAGAAAGAGAAATAGGTGGAATACCTAACTCAAGTGAAGATATTAAACAAGCTCACGCTGCAGCTATAGAAACTTATATTGAAGAGCGAGTTGGATTACTAGAAGATCTCACCTATGGAGATATGTATTTCCAAAGAACATTAGAAGACTGGGCAAAATTCAATATAAATAATAGAACAACTCATGATGCTTCTATTAGCTCAGGTTTAGCTATCATGGCGTGTAATAAAAATAAATATAGACCAGTTCCTAAGTTGATTAAACAAAAGTATGATTTAGGTATAAAAAAATATGACAATAGTGGTTCATTATCAAAAATTATAGATTAAATGAAGATAAATTATAATACTAATAGTACATTTCCTAGCCAAGTTGTTAGTGACGGTGAAAAAGCTACTTGGGAATATGGCACGCAGGTTGCTCAAGCTATAGAGCAGGAATGGTTTAATCAAGGTAGAACTAATGGTAATAGATACTTAACTACTTGGAACAATTATAATAGACTAAGACTATATGCAAGAGGTGAACAACCTGTAGATAAATATAAAGATGAATTGTCAATTAATGGTGATTTGTCTTATCTTAATTTAGATTGGAAACCAGTTCCTATTATATCTAAATTTGTTGATATATTAGTTAATGGTATTTCTAATAAAAATTATGAAATAAATGCATTTGCTCAAGATCCTGAGTCTTTAGAAAAAAGAACTAATTACGCAGAAATGTTAGCTCAAGATATTTTTGCTAGAGAAACAATGCAACAAATAGTTGAAAAACTTGATTCTTCTTTGTTTAACACTACAATTCCAGAAAGTAAATTACCTGAAGATGAAACTGAGTTGGAATTACACATGCAGCTTAATTACAAGCAAGCTATAGAAATTGCAGAAGAAGAAGTTATTAATCAAGTATTAGATACTAACAGATGGGAACTAACTAAGCGAAGAGTTAATTACGACTTAGTTACGTGTGGAATTGGGGCTTGTAAAACTAATTTTAATCTTTCTAATGGTATAACAGTTGATTATGTTGATCCAGCTTATTTAATATATTCTTACACAGAAGATCCAAATTTTGAAGACATATATTATGTAGGGGAATTAAAACCAGTTACTTTACCTGAAATAGCAAAACAATTTCCAAGATTAGATGATGCTACATTAGAAAAAATTCAACAACAACAAGGCAATAGAACTTATATGTATGGATATGGTAATGGTCCATGGGATCAAAACACTATTCCATTATTATATTTTGAATACAAAACTTATAGTGAACAAGTATTTAAAATAAAAGAAACAGAATATGGATTAGAAAAAGCATTAGAAAAACCTGATACTTTTAATCCACCAGAAAATGATAATTTTGATAGAGTAGGTAGAACTATTGAAACTCTTTATAGAGGAGTTAAAGTTTTAGGTACTGATATAATGTTAAGATGGGAAATGTGTCCTAACATGACTAGACCAAAAGCTGATACTACAAAAGTAGAAATGAACTATGCTATCTGTGCACCACGTATGTATAAAGGTAGAATAGAATCTACAGTAGGTAGAATTACTGGTTTTGCTGATATGATACAAATTACTCATCTTAAACTACAACAGGTAATAGCTAGAATGGTACCAGATGGTGTTTTCTTAGATATGGACGGTTTAGCAGAAGTTGATTTAGGTAATGGTACTAATTACAATCCAGCTGAAGCATTAAATATGTATTTCCAAACAGGTTCTGTTGTTGGTAGATCTTTAACACAAGACGGTGATATAAATAGAGGTAAAATACCTGTACAAGAATTATCCACAGGTTCAGGACAAGCAAAAATACAAAGCTTAATATCTACATATAATTATTATTTACAAATGATAAGAGATGTAACCGGATTAAGTGAAGCTAGAGATGGTTCTGTACCAGATAGAGATACATTAGTAGGTTTACAAAAAATGGCTGCTAATGCTTCTAATATTGCTACTAAACATATTAATAATAGTAGTTTATTCTTAACTTTAAGAATGTGTGAAAACATATCTAAAAAAGTTAGTGATATGTTAGACTATCCTTTAACAGCTAATGCTCTTAAAAATAGTATAACTAATTTCAATAGTATGACTTTAAAAGAAGTCGATAAATTAAATCTACATGATTTTGGTATTTTCTTAGATCTTGAACCAGATGATGAAGAAAAGCAACAATTAGAACAAAATATACAAGTTGCATTATCAAGCGGTGGTATTGACTTAGAAGATGCTATTGAAATACGTCAAATACGTAGTTTAAAATTAGCTAATCAAATGCTAAAAGTAAAACGTAAAAAGAAACAAGCTTACGAAAGACAGATGCAAGCTGATATGGCTCAACAACAAGCATCAGCTAATACTCAAGCTACTCAAGCAGCTGCTGAATCTGAAGTACAAAAACAAGAAGTTTTAACTAATCAAAAAATAAACTTTGAACAAGCTAAGTCTCAAATGGAAATAGAACGTATGAGAACTGAATCAGAGATTAAGCGTGAATTAATGGCTGAAGAATTTAATTATCAAATTCAGCTAGAGCAAATGAAAGCACAAAGAGAAACCACGCGTGAAAAAGAAATAGAAGATCGCAAGGATAAAAGAACAAGAATAGCAGGATCACAGCAAAGTGCTATGATAGATCAAAGACAAAATGATTTAATGCCTACTAATTTTGAAAGACAAAGCCAGGAAGGCACAATGCCTCCAGCTTAATTATTAATTATTTAATTATATTATATTATGGGAGACCAAAAACCGACCGTAGAGGTCAAACAAGAAGGTGACTTTAAAATTAAGTCAAAACCTAAGCGTAAAGCTAAAGACCTAGGACATGTAACAAATGCTCCAGCAAAAATTGATTTAACAGCTCCAGACGCTACAGGAGAAATAGTTCCTGACGTAGTAAAACTGGATTTAACTAAAAAACCAGAAGAAAATGCCGTTCAAGAGCGAAAAACAGAGGAAATTCCTGTGGAAGAATCACCCGGAGATAGCAAAAAGATGGACGCAGAAGTACGGGTCAGCGATACAGATGATAAAACAGACGCTGAAGTCCAAGTAATTGAAGAAATTACTGAAGATGTTAAAGAAAAAGAAAAAGAAAAACCTCAATTAATTAAAACACCTGAGTTACCAGAAAATGTAGAAAAATTAGTTACATTTATGAATGAAACAGGTGGAACAGTAGAGGATTACGTAGAACTTAATAAAGATTATTCTAAATTAGATAATGATCAATTATTAAAAGAATACTTAAGAAAGAATAAACCTCATTTAGATAATGATGACATCGAACTTATAATGGAAGATTATAAAATAGATGAAGATTTAGACGAGGAAAAAGAAATACGAAAAAAGAAGTTAGCATATAAAGAAGCTGTTGCTAATGCAAAAAAGGATTTAGAAAATAAAAAATCTCAATACTATGCTGAGATTAAGAATCGTCCTGGAGTAACACAAGAACAGCAAAAAGCTGTTGACTTTTTTAATCGTTATAATAAACAGCAAGAAACTATAAAGCAATCACAAGAGGCTTTTAAAGAAAAAACTAATAATTTATTTCAAACTGATTTCAAAGGTTTTGATTATAATGTAGGAGATAAAAAATTTAGATATAAAGTAAAAGACCCTGTGAAAATAGCCGAAAGTCAATCTAATCTTAAAAACTTTACTGACAAATTTGTTGATAAAGAAGGAAATATTAGTGATACTGCAGGTTATCATAAAGCTTTATATGCTGCGATGAACACAGATAAACTAGCCTCTCATTTTTATGAGCAAGGTAAAGCGGATGGTATTAAAAATTTAGTACAACAATCTAAAAATCCAAGTACAGAAGCACCAAGGCAGGTTGCCAGTGGGGACGTCTTTGTAGGAGGTTTTAAGGTTAAAGCAGTGAGTGGAGCTGATTCATCAAAATTGAAAATCAAAAAACGAAAGTTTAACTAATTAAAACTAAAATTATGGCTTTAACCCCACAGTTTGGAAGTTTAGTACCTTCTCAAACTCAACAATTGCTAGCTACTAATTATTTGCAATGGACAAATAATGGTGGTGGTGCGGGTATTCCAGCTAATTTCAGTGATTTTGCTGCGCAATATTTACCTGAAATTTACGAACAAGAAGTAGAAAGATATGGTAACAGAACGTTATCTGGTTTCTTAAGAATGGTCGGTGCTGAATTACCAATGACAAGTGACCAAGTAATCTGGTCTGAACAAAATAGATTACACATCGCATATGATAACTGTACGTTTGTATCTGCTACAGGAATTGTAACTCTTAACCCAGGTGCTGTTGCAGGTGTAAATAACGTTATATCTCCAAACGCAACTGTAGTTATAATGGATGATTTCGGTGCAGAAGCAAAGTGTTTTGTAAGCGCGAGTATTCCTGGTGCTGGTGCTGGTGCAACAATTACAGTACAACCTTATACAGCTGCAAATTTAGCTGCTGCTGGTTTAGTAGGTGCTGTAAAAGTATTTGTATACGGTTCTGAATACGCGAAAGGATCTTTAACACCTAATAACACGGCAGGTGCTGGTATAGCTGCTAACGGTTATGTTAGTGTTACTCCTTCATTTACTCAATTTTCTAACAACCCATTAATCATTAGAAGTAAATATACTGTTAACGGTTCTGACACTGCTCAGATCGGTTGGGTAGAAGTTGCTACTGAAGATGGAACAGGTGGTTATTTATGGTACCTAAAAGCTGAGTCTGAAACAAGACTAAGATTTGAGGATTACCTAGAAATGATGTGTGTTGAAGGTGAGATCGCTGCTGCTGGTTCTGCTGCATTAGCAAATGGACAAATCGGTACTCAAGGTATGTTTGCTGCTATCCAAGCAAGAGGTAACGTACAAGTTGGATTTAGTGCTGCTACTGGAATAAGTGACTTTGATGATATTCTTAGAAACTTAGATACTCAGGGAGCTATTGAAGAAAACATGTTATTCCTAGACAGACAAACTGCTCTAGATTTTGATGATATGTTAGCTGCAATCTCTTCAGGTGCACAAGGTGGTACTGCTTATGGATTATTTGAAAACTCAGAAGAAATGGCTTTAAACTTAGGTTTTAGTGGTTTCAGAAGAGGTTCTTATGACTTTTATAAAACAGACTGGAAATACTTAAACGACGCTTCAACGCGTGGTGGTATGACTGGACCTGCTTCTATTGAAGGAGTATTAATCCCAGCTGGTACAACAACTGTATATGATCAAATTTTAGGAACTAACATCCGTAGACCTTTCTTACACGTAAGATATAGAGCGTCTCAAGCTGATGATAGAAGAATGAAATCTTGGTTAACAGGATCTGTTGGTGGAGCGTTTACTAGTGATCTTGATGCAATGGAAGTTAACTTCCTTTCAGAAAGATGTTTAGTAACTCAAGCTGCTAACAACTTCGTATTATTCCAAGGAGTGTAATACATTAATTAAAGGTAAGGGTGCTTCGGCACCCAATACCTTTATTTTTATAAACTATTTAATTATATTATATTATGGCTAAAAAAGCTAAAGCAGAAAAAGTTGAGGTTGCACCTCAAGAGGTTGTAGTTAAAGCTGCACCTACAGTAAACCCAGTAAAAAAACAAAGCTGGGAAGTAAAAAATAGAACTTACGTACTTACAGGAGGAAAAGAACCATTAACGTTTACAATTCCAGGCAAGCACAGTAGAAGACATCCGTTACTTTGGTTTGATAAAAAAACTCAAACACAAAGAGAATTAAGATATGCTACTAATCAATCTTCACCGTTTAAAGATGAACAAAATGGAGAAGTTACATTAGGTCATATAACTTTTAGAGATGGAGTTTTAAATGTACCTGCTCAAAATGTACAATTACAAAAGTTACTTTCTTTATATCACCCTTATTTAGGACAAAGATATATGGAACATGTACCATCTGAAATAGCTGCTGATCAAGTAGAAGAAATAGAATGGGAAATTGAAGCATTGAATTTAGCAAAATCTATAGATATTGATTTAGGAGAAGCAATAGTAAGAGTAGAAATAGGATCTCAAGTAAACAACATGTCTACTAGAGAAGTTAGAAGAGACTTGTTGTTATTAGCTAAAAGAAATCCTAAGTTATTCTTAAGTTTAGCTGCTGATGAAAATGTACAGTTAAGAAACTTTGCAATTAAAGCAGTGGAAAATAACCTTGTTATACTATCACCAGATCAAAGAACATTTACATGGGGATCTAATGATAGAAAATTAATGACAGTTCCTTTTGATGAAAACCCTTATTCAGCATTAGCTGCGTGGTTTAAAACAGACGAAGGTGTTGAAGTATTTAAGTCAATAGATAAAAGACTAAATTAAAAATAATAAGGGCGGATTCGTTCGCCCTTTTATTAAAATAAAAATATAATGGTAAACGTAAACGCAGTATATCAAACGGTGTTATTAATATTAAACCAACAGCAAAGAGGTTATATAACTCCTGATGAATTCAATAAGATAGGTACTCAAGCTCAATTAGCAATGTTTGAAGGCTATACTAGTGACTTGAACCAACAATATCGCGTTTCACAAAACGACACTGAATATTCAAACAGAGTAAAAAATATACAAGAAAAGTTACAGTACTTTCAACGTACTGCTACACCAGTCTATAATGTAGTAACTAATAAGTTTGATATCCTAGACTTTCCTACTTATAATCTTAACCCTAATCAAGAGTATCCTTTTGTATTTAATCCAAGTAGTGGTGCTAATGAGGTTTTATATAGACTAGGTACAGTTTTTTATAAAGATTATGATCTAGGTCAATACACACAAAGAAACGAGTTAAGACAATTATTACTTTCCCCTTTAACTCAACCAACAACTAATTTCCCTATATATCTATATGAGAATGATACACTGCAGGTATTTCCAAATACAATACAAGCGGATATAACTATATCTTATCTTAAAAGACCAGATAATATATTATGGAACTTTACTACAAACGCAGTTGGTGCATATGAGTATGCTCAAGGAACATCGATTCAATTTGAATTAGATCCAACTGAACAAGAAGAGTTAATACTTAGAATATTAGCCTACGCGGGTGTTATAATTCAAGACCCGACTATAATACAAGCTGCTTCACAACAAGTAGCAGAACAAGATAACAACGAAAAACAATAACATATGCCAATGCCAAATGGTGGTTTAATCACCGAAACTAACAGTCAATATTACGCGGGCGCGCAGGGATTTGTAGTAACAGCAGCAGCAGGACAAACTGATTTTATATTTAACTTTAACACTCCTTTAAAGTTTGGAAATTGGGACCCTAATGTAGCTGACTATGCTTTAAATAATTTCAAGCTTTATTCAAGTGCTGATGGTATAACTTACACAGAATATGTTTTAGCTTATAATGTAACCGTGCAACAAAACGGTGATAGCTTAGTGCAAATAGCTGCGGTAGGAGGAATTCCTCAAAACAGTGTACTAGTATGTCAATTAAAAACTATTGACGGCGGGAGTTTTGGAGCTAGAGATGCTTACGGTACAACAACAGAACAAAATTATGGTAGTTATTCTTATTTAAAACTAAAAGATGTTATTAACAACTTTATTGTAGGTTATGTAGGTAAAGATAAATTAATACCTGATGTTAAAAGAAGTGATATAATATTTCATGCTAAAAGAGGATTACAAGAATTTAGCTATGATACTTTAAAATCTGTTAAGTCTCAAGAACTAACTGTTCCTCATACTCTTAGTGTTATACTTCCACAAGACTATGTTAACTATGTTAGAATATCGAGAATAGATCAGTTAGGAGTACAAAGAATAATATATCCAGCTAATAATCTTACTGATTCTCCTTATGAATTACCTTTACAGGATAATTTAGGAGTACCAACTCAAGATAACTTTGAGGATAATTTAGAAGGAACTTCTTTAACTGAAGAAAGATGGAAAAGTGCTAATACAAATCTTATAAGTCAAAACTATAATTGGACTTTATATAATGAAGGTTTTGAATGGGCTGGTTATAACTGGGGTCAAGGAGGAATGTGGTATTGGAATTGGGGTGAACAATACGGAATGTCACCACAATATGCTCAGTATAACGGTTGGTTTAATATGAATGAAAGAGAAGGTAAAGTTTCTTTTTCTAGTAATTTAGTTGGCCAATTAATAATATTAGAATATATTTCTGATGGACTTGCTTATGATTTAGATAGTAGAATACCAAAATTAGCAGAAGAAGCTTTATATGCTTATATTTTACATGCTATTATATCTACTAGAATAAATCAACCAGAATATATAGTGCAAAGATTAAGACAAGAAAAAAGTGCTAAGCTTAGAAATGCTAAAATTAGATTATCTAATATCAAGTTAGATGAAATAGTACAAGTAATGCGTGGAAAAGCTAAATGGATAAAACGATAATACATGCCACAAGTAACTAATACTTTTATAAGGTCTAAAATGAATAAAGACCTTGACAATAGATTACTGCCAAACGGTGAATACAGAAATGCTGAAAATTTACAACTAAGTAGATCAGAAGGATCAGAAGTAGGAGAGTTTGAGAATGTTTTACAAAATCAAGAATTAACTTATTTATATACAGGTAAAAAAAACACAGGAGTTGCAGCTTTTTATGCTGGTAAAATAATAGGACAGTTTACAGATGAGACTACTGAAAATATATACATATATAGCGCAGGTTATAGTGGTGTTGGAAGATGCCCTAGAGATATAAAAGTTTTTGCAAGACCAGGTCTACCAGCTACTACAGGTGCAACTTGGGAACTTTATGATTCACTTGGAAATTTACTAGACCCTACTACTCTTGGATTAGAAGTAGGAATGTTACTTTGGGGTGACAACTGGAATGGACAACCGTCTGGCGCAGGTGGTCAATTAAAAGATCCTTTAATCACAAACATAACAGCACCAACCCCAGGGCCAACTGCTGGTACGATTACCCTTAGTCAACAAATAACATTAAGTGGTTCTAACGCTATAAACATAGGTTTTACTAATACAATACATAGATACAATCCTACTACTGATATAACTACATTATTAGTTAGAGGATCTTTTCTTAATTTTAATCAAAACTTTAGAATATACGGTATAAATTTACTAGATGATTTATTGTTTTGGACAGACAACCGGAATCAACCAAGAAAAATTAATGTTGAATTAGCTAACCCTACATCTTTAATTACACCAATACATTATGTAAATGAAGATCAAATATCTGTTGCTAAGTACTATCCATATGAAACTCCTTTAGTTTTACAGCAGTCTAACTTAGCAGCTGTTAGTGGTACTTATCCACCAGTTCAACCTATAAAAGGATATCAAATTGAAACAAGTCAATTTGTAGGAGATTATAATGTTAAAATAGGAGATATAGTTACTGGTTTTCCTGGTCAAGCCGACAATGAAGTTTGGCAAGTTTTATGGATAGAACCAACTGGTGGTAATAACGAAGTGATTATTTATAATAACTTTTTGTTATATCCTGGAACTACTGGTGCTGCTTGGGGTGGAGGTAATTTAAAATTCTCTAGACCATCATCTATAGATTCTGCTGATAGAAAATTAACTAGAGGTTTTGACACTACATGTAAAACTGCTGGTGCTGTTGCCACAGGTGCTGTATTAGATATAAATTATTTCTACACAAGTACTATAGATGATCCTAGTGGTAATCCTACTCCTCAAATAGGAGATTTTATTACTAGTAAAACTATGGAAATTACTGGGTCAGGAGTAGTAGGTATTACTTTAGCTGATGAAGTGTGTATACAAGAAATTAAAGATATAGTAACAGGTTCAGGTGGCTCTATAGAATTAAAACTGACTCAGCCGGTTACTGTTAGTGCTATTGGTAATGATATCACTGTTTCTGCTAATCCTAATTATAGTTTGGGTCAAACACCTTCACAAGAATTTACAGGTGATCCTGATTTAATAGAGGAAAAATTTGTTAGATTTAGCTATAGATTTAAGTTTGAAGACAATGAATACTCTCTATCTGCTCCATTTACACAAATATGTTTTATACCTGAGCAACAAGGTATTTTTGGTAATGGACCAAACAATCAAACACAAGATCAAATAAACGCTTATGATTCAAGTATTATAGAATGGTTTGTTAACTCTGTTGATACTATAGATTTAAAAATTCCTTTACCCGATGGAGGAGCAACCGCTATTGATGCTGTTGCTAATTTAATTAAAGGATACAAGGTAACTGATATAGAAATATTATACAAAGAATCTAATGCTACTTCTGTTAAAATATTAGAAGTTATACCGGTTACTAGTGGTTTATCTTCTTTTGTAGAAGAAATACCTTCAACGGTAGCTGCTGCTGGGCCACAATGGTATTATAATTTTGATTATAAATCTATAAAACCATATAGAACTTTACCTACAAATCAACAAAATAGAGTATATGATAATGTTCCTTTAAAAGCATTAGGACAAGAGATTAGTGCAAACAGAATTATATATGGTAATTTTTTACAACAACATACTCCACCAGTTAGTTTAGATTATGAAGCTCTAAATGCAGATAAATCTGTAGCATATGATAACTACGCACAATATCCTAATCATTCTTTAAAACAAAACCGAAATTATCAAGCTGGGTTTGTACTAGCTGATAGATATGGTAGAGCTTCTAGCGTTGTATTATCTTCTAATGATAATATACCTACAGCTCAAGGTTCTACATTATATACACCTTATAAAAGTTTTAGTGAAGTAGATAATATAGATGAAACAACCTATAAGTGGTTAGGAAGTGTTTTAAGAATAAAAGTAAACAATGGATTAACACCGGCTCAACAAGTTAATAATGAGAATACAGGTGAACCTGGTTTATACAAAGCAGAAAATGATACAAGCATTGATCAACTAGAAATAACTAATGGTGGTACAGGTTATGCTATTGGTGATAAAATAACTCTTAGATATGCAGTAAATGGTCAAGGTTTAGGGCAATTAGCTGAAGTTGAAATAGTTGGTGTAGGTGGTGCTGGTGATGTTACTGGAATAAAAATAATAAATAGAGGTACTGGATATGTTAATGGTAATTTATTAATACAAGATACAACCACAGGTGGTGGTCTAGGTTTTACCGCAACAGTAACTGTTTATCCTTCTAATCCTACTGGCTGGCAATCGTATAAGATTGTTGTTAAACAACAAGAGCAAGAATATTATAATGTTTACTTACCTGGTTACGTTTCTGGTTATCCAGTTTTAAGCGCTAGAGATTATGGTAGAGTAGCTTTTGCTACTTTATTAGGAGATAATATAAATAAAGTTCCTAGAGATTTAAATGAAGTAGGACCAACTCAATCTGAGTTCTCTGCATCAGTTAAATTATTTGGTAGAGTAAATAATCCAAATATAAATAATAATCAAAAAGGTGGTGTTGGTGTTCACTATTATGCAAATAGAGAATTTGCTTGGAACACTCAGTATTTTCCAGGTAGAACAAGTGATGAAGTGGTTGTAGTAGGACCAATTGGAGCGGGTGGTTTAGAATTAGCTAATTCTCCTTTTACACAAAGTGCTGTTAAAGGTGCTTTTGATAATTTCCCATCTACTACACCAGTTTATCCAGCTGCTTTACCATGGGGAAATATAGGCGCAAATCAATTACAAAGTTTTTACAACGTAGAGCAAAATCCATTAGCTATAGGATTAGCTGTTGGAGCTGAAGAATCTCAACCGCAATTAACGCAACCAACTGCTCCACAATTAAATACATTAGGAGCAAAAGTTACTAACGTACCAGTACCTGCTCCAGCTCCACCTGGAGCCTCAATAGCGGGTATGATACCATTTTTAAGTGTATCAGAAACATTACCGGTTGAAAGCTTGTTAGAAATATTTTATGAATCATCTACGTCAGGTAATTTTGTAACACTAAATCAATCTGTAGTAGCAGAGTATGGAGGAGTAGTAAGTAGCACAGCTACTACCGCTTCTTTTGTAGAATCCGATGCTAGTGGAACGGTTATTATAACAGCTTTTAGTTTTACTGACTCAGCCGGTAATGAATTAACTTTAGTATCTGTACCAACAATAAAATCTGTGGTTGATGGTAATGGTATTGATGTAACAGGAGCTTTCTCAATTGAATCAACAGGTGGTGGAGCTTCTTTAATAGATTTTGATTTAAAAACAAATCAATTGTTTGCATATTTATCTCAAACAACTCAATCAAATCAGTATTTTATATCTTTTGAAACCACTTACAATGATGGTGTTAATCCTGTTTTTGTAGACACTCTTAGTAATCAAATAACTGTAACTTTAAATAATGTACAACCATTAATAGGTGGATTTACTCCAGCATATGGAACAACTATTGGAGCAGAAACTGCTTGTGGTTTTGCTGGTGGTGTTGTTGGTTATACAACTGTTGACACGGGTGTATTTGGGCAATTTACAAATGCTAAAAACGGAAGTGCTGACCCAACACAAGAAAGTGATGAACTATGTTATTCGTTAGCGGTAAGCTCGCCGGTTGGATCAACAGCTGTATTTTCTATAGATCAAACTGGAACAGTTACTTTAGATTCTGGAACAACTGTTAATGGAACTTATACTTTTACATGTACAGTTACAGATGCTTCTCCATCATGTATTAATGACGTTAATAGTCTTACGAGAGATTGCGTTATGGATGTTGTATTAGGAACACCTCCAGTAGATAGAGTATTATGTTATGGTCCTACAAATGTTATGAATACTTTAATAACAAATTGTGGACCTTCATTTTCTGGCACTGGAAAACCTTTAGAAGTATTTTTTGGAGCAAGTAGATTTGTTAACTCTGGTATTGTAGGAACAGTGGGTCCGATTATTGGTAGTGGCACCAATGCATTATTAGCTAGTATAGATACTGCTTTAGGAAGTCCATCAAATGGATATGGTTTGACATCTAACAACGGTCTAGATATACAATATTATAATGTATTAGAAGAAGGAAGATATGGAACAAGTCCTATACAATGTGGAGGTGTAATTGAACCGTTTACAACAGGATCTTTAACTCAGGGTCAAGTACAAATAGTACCTACGTTAACTAAAACGGTTACAGCAGCAAGTCCATCAGAATATAGAACTAATTTTACAATACTATATAGAGCAACGCCAGTTGACGCTTGGCAGTTGGCAACGTGTGATGTTGGATCACCTGCTCAACCAGGCGGTGGAGTAGTAGGTAATTTTAATTTGTTAACAGTGTTAGGAGCGGCTGGAGCTACAGCTACTTTAGCTTATAATTTTTCAACACCAGGTGAATATGCTGTGAGGAATAATGGAATATATAGCGTTGGTTGTACTGGGTGTAATACATGTGCTAGATTTGATGTTGATTACTATGACGCAAACTCAACTGGACCTGCACCTGGAGTATGTCAAGGATCATTAGGATTTGAATGTGTTGGACCACTGTAATAATTAAAGAAAACAAGTAATAATAAATATATGGCGACTACATTAGAGGTATCATATTTTAACACCTTCTGGTTAAAAAGATTAAAAAACATTAATCAATATCAGCAAAGAGATGGAGATGGAACAATCCCAGCTCCACCAGCACTAGTAACTGGTCAATTAGGTGGTGGTATAACTACTGGTACACCTACTAATCCAGAAAGTGATTTAGGATATGTTATTAGTAATGATACTTCTGCGGCTTATGTACCTGGTAGTGCAAATATATTTGAAGATTGGTATATTGAAGAAGCAAGAATAAAAGGTGGATTTAATAATACCTCTGTAGATTTTGGAGTTAAAGCTTATATTGTAGAAGAAGAAGCGAGTCAAACTAGAAGACAAAGTTCTTTAATATACTCTGGTGTATACAATGCTAAAAATGGTATTAACAATACTAATGAGTTTCCAATTGGAGAAGATATAACTAGAAGTGTAGACCCTGCTTCAGGAAGTGTACAAAAGTTATATGCTGAAAATACAAACTTAATAATATTTCAAGAAAGAAAAGTTAATCGAGCACCTATTGATAAAGATGTTATCTTCACTCAAGAAGGTCAACCTTTAAACAGTAACAGTAGATTAGTTATAGGAACACCTAGTGCTTTTGAAGGTAACTTTGGTATATCAAGAGACCCAGGTTCTTTCGCTGTTTATGGTTATAATAAGTTTTTTACTGATAGAGATAGATCTGTAGTCATGCAACTTGGTCCTAATGGTCTTACTGAAATATCTAATTTTGGTATGATTGATTATTTTAGAGATCAATTAAAACAAGACGGAGAGATTACAGGTGGTTATGATGTATATAGTAAAAACTATGTTTGTACTATAAAATCATCTACAGTAGTATTTGATGATTTAATAAATGGTTGGGTTAGCTTTATGAGTTATGTACCAGAATTATCAACAAGTTTAAGGGGAAATTATTACACTTTTAAAAACAATGGTCTGTGGAAACATTATGATTTTGGAGGATACAATAGATTCTATGGTATTTCAGTTAAATCAAGTGTTACATTTGTATTTAATCCACAACCTAATAGAACTAAAACTTTTAAAACAATAGATTACACTGGTAGTAATGGTTGGGAGGTTATAAGTCTCGTTTCTGATTATACTGGAACAGATGCAAATCCACAACAACCTGTGTTAGGTAACACAACTCATGTAGATTTCGCGTCTCCAATATTAAGTTATGATGAAGGTTATTACGTGGATCCTAATACTAGTGTACAGTATAGAGCTGGTTTTGATAGAAAACAAAATAATTATTACGCGGCTATTAAAAATAATTCATTTACTTTAGCTGAAGAAGTAATAACACCAGGTAATTTATCAAGTGGAATAAAAGGACAGTACGCTGTTGTAACTTTAGTACAAGATCAAACAACAGATACAAACGGTGCAAAACAATTGTTTAGTGTAGGCACTGTATACAACAATAGATAATTATATGATATTAAATGCAAGAAAATTAACTGACAAAGATTATAGTTGTTTAGTTGATTGGTGGAAGTGGTGGCGTTGGCCAGCTATTCCACAAAACTTTTTACCAGACAATGGTGCTGGTGGAATAATGATAGAAAAAGAAAACACACCTATAGTGGCAGGTTTTATATATTACACTAATTCTGACGCTGTGTTTGTAGAATGGATAATATCTAATCCTAAATACAAACATCATGATAGGAAAGAAGCAGTAGAAATGTTGCTAAAAACAATTGAAGCTATATGTAAAGAACAAGGTAAAAAATACATGTTTTCTATAGGTAGGAATCAACATTTAATAAACACGCATAAAAAATTAGGATGGGATGTAGATAATAAACCCTCTTATGAGATAGCAAAAAAAATATAATAATGGGTAAAAAAATAGGTAGAATTATTGGTGCTAAAAAAGCAGCGGCTAATGCTCAAGATGAATTAGATAATGCTACGGCAAGAAGAATTAGAGCTGAAGCAAACATGAATGATGCTTTAGAATCTCGTCAGGATATTATTAATCCTTACGCTGGTATAACTGACTTGTCTGGTTTAGCTAGAGACTTAACTAGTCAAATAACTAATCCATTTAATAATTTAACTGTATCTACCGCAGCTGCTAAAATGCAAGCAGAAGAAACTGATGTAGCGTTAGCGAACACATTAGATACATTAGAACAAACAGGAGCTAGTGCGGGTGGTGCTACTGCTTTAGCAATGGCTGCTTTAAAATCAAAACAAAGTGTTGCTGCTACAATTGAGAAACAAGAAGCAGCTAATGATCAAATGCAAGCGCAGGGTGAAGCTCAAATGAATAGAGAAAAAGTAGCTGCTAGCCAAGCGTATGATCAAGCTACAATTCAATTAAAAGGTAGAAAAGAAGAAGCAGATGCTAAAGGAGAAATATTTGAATTCCAAGCTCAAGAGGCAAGAACAAACGGAGATATAAATAGATATACATCAATGTATTTAGGTGCTGCACAAGCTGAAAATGAAATAAGACAAGCAGCAGCAGAAGCCGAAAGCGAAGTCGGAAATGCTTGGGGTGGATTATTCGGATAAAATAAATTAAAAAAAATGAATATAGTATTAAAAGGTCATAATGATAAAATGAATAGATTAGTTAATGTTTCTACAACACGTAGAAGCAAAGAACTAAACTTTTTTACTGACGCTAGTAACAAATATAGAAGTTACATGAGCAGTTCGTCTTCGGAAAATCCATATGAAGATAACACTTTAGCAAATATAATAAAAGATTATTTTATTGATTTAGCTCAAAGACCTGTAGAAGGTGTTATAGCTAAACAAACAAAGCTTAAACTAGAAGTTAAAAATTTAGGTCAGAATGAAATAAAACAAGATATACAGTCTATAGAAGAATATTTTAATAGATTAGATAAGTGTATTACACTTGGTGGATATTTAGCGCAAGCAATAGACACTACATCTCCTAAAAAATTACCACAATTTATAAGTGATTATAGATCTATAAATATAAATGGAACTAATGAAAGATCTAAAGATAAAAATATGTTTTCTATGGCAGCTTGGTCTAATCTTTTTGATTACTACAAAGATGTTAAAGTTGAAAAGAACTTTTATTTTAGAGAAACAGCTAGTGAAGAAATAGTAGTATTTACACAAAGCATGAAATTTTTAGTTAAAGGCGAAACTTTTAGAAAATATCTTCACAATGTTCCTTATGTAATGGATGATTTCTTAAGTAACAGAAATATTAAATATGATAACAATGGTGATATGTTTTATGTTATCTACAATGAAGTAGATTCTTCTCAATTAGATAATAATGAACTGTTGTCTTTATTTATTAGTAGAGTTCCTGACTCTATGGATCTTCAAACTACTTTTGAAAATGCTGGTATTACTAAAAACGCTACATTACAACCACAATTTTTCTTAGGCGGAACTGTTCCTTCAGAAGACCCTAATGATGTGGCAGAAGATACCTCTATAAAAATACCTATATATAACGTAAGTAATAATAAAGTTAGAAAATATCTAGTAAAACCTATTGTAACAGAGTTTATAGATAATAATCCAGCTTATAACGCAGAAGTAAGAGCTCATATTTCCGGTTTATTTGCGGTTGCAAGTGGAGATATTTCTGTTTTATCTGGCTATAGTAATAAAAGATTAGGTATAGATTTACCATTAGGTATAAATGAAGAAGTAACACCAGATTTAATAAAACTTTATGATGAATTAGATCCTGAAGGTAAAGCTGGGTTTGTGGGTAATAGATATGCTTTTAACAAAACAGGTTATGGAGATCAAGCTGTTGCATTAGTAGATGCTCAAAGAGCCTATATGATGAGTCTTGTTTTACAAAGTAATTTAGATAGAAAACTACCTCAAAATAATATAGCAAATGAACCTAGTATTATAAAAGAAACCTTAAGTGATGAGAAAAAACAAGGTCAAGATTTGATAAAAGCATTAAATGATAATGAAATGCCAATACCAGAATTCTATAGAAACATGTTGGGTATTAAAGAATGGCAAGCTGGTATGACTATATTTTATCAAAAATTACCAGAAGAAAGTACGGATTTACCAGAACAAATCGACGAACAAACAGCAGCTTTAATTGCTCAATATTCTTAATATAATTATATGGAAGAAGAAAAAGAACTGACTATTGAGGATCTTTTGAACCTTGAAATATCCAACCAAGTTGTTGAGGAAGAAGTGAATGATGAAAAAAAAGCTATTAAAAAGCCTTTTTCTATGGATGATTTTTTTGATAAAAATCCTAATTTAAAACCTATTGATCCTAGGGTTGAAGAAGGTGTTGTTGTAAGAGATAATCCTTCTTTATTAGATCCTGTAGAATTACCAACTAAAGTAGGTAAAATAACAGAGGGTACTAATTATAACGCAACAGAAGAAGCTATAATGTACAAACCTAGTAATCCTGAAGAATCAGATTTTTACACACAAACACAAGATGTAACAAATAGAGTTAATGATATAATTAAAAACCCTGTTAAGTTACCTCAAGCCACTATAAATGTTGGTGAAGCAAAATCTATTGATGTTGATTTTGAACAAGTTCAAGAAATAGACGTTGAGGCTACTACTGATAAAATTAATGAAGAAATTGATAATGCTCCAAAAATTATAGAAGTTGACCCAATAAAAGCCCAGTACGCGCCAAGTAAAGTAATTGATGGTGAATTAATTACTGGAATTCCAGATAGGTTTAATGTTTCTGTGGACACAACAGGTAAAGCAACAGACGAAGACACTACTAAATATTATAAAGTTAATGAATCGGCTTATAATTACATAAAAGACTCTATACTTACAGAAGGTGAGCTTGGAAGTTATAATACCTGGGAAGAGTTTGTAGGTAAAGCAGATGAAGTTACGCAGAAAATACTACAACAAGATCCAATAATAAAAAAGATTTTAGCTGAAGCAGGTTTTAATTTACAAAATGAATCTTATAGCAAGTATATAGATATGTTAAATGCTGCTATAAATGAAAACGGTTTAGATAGTCCAGAAGAAATAGAAGCATTACAAATAGAATATGACACATGGAGAGATACTAGATGGAATGAATTAATTCAAAGTACTGAGTTTGAAGAAAGAGGACAGCAATATGCTTTTGCTACTAAAAAAGTATTAGAAGATTTATACAAACCTTACGGAAGAACAAAAGAAGGAGATCTTGCTGAAATAGATACACAACTTAGAGAAGGTGAAATAAGTAAAAGTTGGTGGAAGTTAAAAGATATAGGAATAGGAATGACCACAGGTTTTGGTAAAAAATACAAACAACTTGATCTTCTATCAGATAGACCTTTTTCACAACTTGCTAACCAAAGCATGGATACATATAACCTTGCACAAAAGTTGGGGTTAGAAGATATGACTATTCAGCAAATTGAAGATTTATATAATACAAACCCAGGTAAAAAATACGAAAAAGCAATAGAGGATATTTTTAAATCTTTTAATTTAGGGTATGGGTTTAAGAAAGATCAAATGAAACCTGCACAAGATGCGTCTAGGTATGATAAAATAAAAGATAGAAATTTAACATTAAAAGAAATAACTGAAAAAGCTAGAGAAGAAATAAACAAACGAGAACAAGAAAGATTTAAAACTGGTTTGTCTATTTTAGAAGATGAAAATTTTCAAAGTTTATTAAATGAAATAGATCCTGAAGAAAGTGGTTTTGTTGATACTGTTGGACAAATAGTTCAACAATCAAACATGCTACTTACATTTGCTGGTGAAGGTATAGCTTCTATAGGTAAACAATCTAAATCTTTACCGGGTGCAGTGGCGTATGGAGTAGGGAAATTAATTTCTACTTTAGGTACTCTTGATATAGCGGCAAACGAGTTTACTTCTCAAATATGGGGTACTTTTGACAAAAGAATAAGAGATAGAAAAGGTGAAAATTATCAACCTACTATAGATGATTATATGGCTGAGTTAGATGATCCTGACTCTGTAAGTATTATACAAAATATAATAACTACTGGAGGAATTGTAGCATTAGAAAGAGTAGGTATAGCTAAAGCTTTAGGAGCTAGCAAAGTGGCTAGCAAAAATATAGCATCACTACTAAGACTTGAAGGTAAAACTTTTCTTAAAACACTACCTGCTTTTGCTTATCAAAGAGAGGTTGCTGGTCTTACTGAATACTTAACAGAAGGATTTCAAGGATATATATCTGACGCAAGTATTAGATTAGGTAGTGGAGAAAGCGTAAGTGATTCTGTATTAGACGCTGAGTTTGATAAGTTAGGAGCTAAAAAAGGATATCAAATAGGTAGATTTTTACCAATTGTAGGAAAAATAACTCAACAAACAGCTGTAGAATTAAACACAGCTGCTTTAAAATTATCAACAAATTTTGATTTAGGTAAATTAAGCAAAACATTTAAACAAAATGAATTATTTTTTAATAAATCTATAGAAAAAATACAAAAAGATATAGATTCTAATAAAATATCACAAGAGGAAGGTCAGTTAATTATTAGGAATATATCTAATATTAGAAACGCAGGTTTAAAAATACCTGCTAATGTTGATGGTAGATCTAAAAATAGATTAATGAGATTATTGTTAGAGCAAAAAGCTTTACAAAATAAAATTAAAGAAGTAGATAATAAAGATATAAGTACTAATGATATTTTAGAATTAGCTACAATATCTAATGAGATTCAAAGCATAATTAAAAAAGCTGATTCAAGAGAAAATTATATTAATCAAGTAGGTAACGTTGTTAATATTATTAATAACAATGAAAATGCTAATGTAAAAATAATACGTAGTAAAGACGGAAAAGGTGTTGAAAATCAAATAGATAAATTAAAAGGTGAGGGTTGGAAAATAGCAGCATCAAAAGGTTTAACAACTAACTATGGTACTATATTTCAAAAAGGAGATCAACAAGTTATACTACTTAATGATAAAGAAATACTAGCTGATGGCGCTATAAATACCGCTGCTCATGAATTTTTACATGCTGTATTATGGAACACAGTAAAGAATAGTAAAGGTACGGCTATAGCTTTAGGAAATGATTTGCTTACATATTTAAAAGATGTAAATCCTGAGTTAATGAAAAACTCTGTTTTTGCTCAAAGAATAAAGCAATATAAAGACGATGCTACTATAACTACTGAACAGCAGGCTGAAGAAGTATTAACATTATTTTCCGAAGCAGCTTTAGATGGTGCTATAGAATTAAATGAAAGTGCTTTAGATCAGATACAAGGTTTTTTTACAAGAATATTTAATTCTTTAATGGGTCGTGAAGCAGACATTAAATTTAATGATGGTAAAGATGTATTTAAATTTATAAAAGGTTATAACGAAAGCATAAAGAAAGGTAAGTTTACAAAAGCTCAAGATAAACTTTTTGAAAGTAGAGCTGAAGGAGATTTAATTAAAAGAGAATACACGACTCAGGAAATGAAAGATCGTGATGCTACAAGTAAGCAAAATAAAAAACTACAAGAGTTAACAGTAGAATGGCAAGAAGGTTCTCCAGATGTTGATGTTGAAAATGATATACTTCCACAATTGGAAGCGGCTACAATAAGTTCATTAAAAAGATGGGGAGTAACAGGAGGAAGAAACTTAACTTTTGATTTTAAAAACCCTGAAGTAATTAAAGAAGCAAAACAATTAGTTGGTGGACAACTTTGGAGTTTTATGGAAAACTTCGATCAAGATAAAAGTTCTGCTACAACTTATACTGATAATTTAGCTAAAAGAATAGGTCCTAAATTAGTGGACATGTTTGCTAAGAAAGGTAAAAGTTTAGATTCTATGAAAGAAGATGTAGGATTTGATGTTGTAGATACTACACAAAAAGATTTTGATTCTCCATCTCAAAAACCTGTAGGTAAAAGAGATAAAGTATTTCCTAATGCAGTAAAAGCAATAGCAGATAATATAACAGGCGAAACTAGAGAAGATCAAAAGGTTTTACTTAAAAATGATATAGAAGAAGCTATATTAAGAGTAGGGACTAATCCTAAAGATATAGTCAAGTATATAGTTAAGAAAACAAAAACACCAGCTTATAGAAAACTTATTAAAGATAAACTGGGTAGATTTGGAAGCGATCAGTATATAGACAATGTTGTTAGTTTATTTGATAATAACGATTTTATTAAATCTATACCGGTAGCTAATATTAAAAGAAGGTTTGGTAAATTATTTGGTATAAAACAAATAGACACTGTTAAAACTAAAAAAGTAGAAGATGGTAAAAGAACTTATTTTGATAAACCAGTTTATAGAATACCAGCAGTTGATAAAACAAAGCTCAATAGAATAAAAAATTATTTCTTAGGTGGAGAAAAAAGATCACAATCATTATTTGAAATAATTGGAGAAGGTATAGCTGTAGAATCAATATCAGAATTAAGAACTGATAAAGAGTTCATGAAAAACCTACAAGATAGATTAGATTTTAAAAAATCTAATTTAACAGCAAATGAATTCATGGATCAAGTAGAATTTAATCTTGATAAAAGAAATCTTGAAGACACTTCTTTTGATGTAGCGAAAGCTTCTAAAAAAGTTAAGCCAAAAGTTAGTAAAGCTAGACAAGCAGATTTGGATAGAATGACACCCGCTCAAATAAATGCTGAAGAAGGATGGTCTCCATGGGAACTAGTTAGACAACCTGATGGATCTTTAAATTTAGATAGAAGATTTGTAGGTAGAGCAGAAGCAATAGCAGCTTTAAAAAGAATAGGGCAAGATAAACGTAGAGATATGGATGCGTTGTTAAAAGAAAACAAACCTTTTGAACCTCAATATAAATCTAGTAAAAAATATAGACTTAACCTTGAAGAATTAACTGGAACTGAAAAGATTGAGTTAACTGCAGGAGATTATGAAGCAAATATAAAAGCTATAACTAAAGCATTAAATAAAATTAAAGGTGTTCCAACTATTTCTGTTACTACAAACGAGAGGGTAAATCTTAAGACCTGGAAAAAAGAATATAAAAAAGGAAAATATGATTTATCTCCTGAAGATGTAAAATTTTTAGATAAGCTTGATAGTAAAAAAGGAGATGAATTTGATGCTGGTGTTGATTATCTTTTAGAAAAGTATGGTGCTGTATATAATTGGGATGCTAAAATTGATCCTGATAAAGAAAATTCTTCAACTTACGGAGAGGTTCGTGATGAAATGACGACACAGATTATTGAAAGTTTTCCTGAAAAAGATAGACCAATGATTAGACAGTTATTGCTTGACATGTCTACAAATCAGTTTGCAGTAGGTATAAAAGCAAAAAGTTTGGAACTTGAAGGTGGAACTACTACTGGAGCTAGAAAAGGTAATTTAGGTTTATATGGTGTTGAATCTGAATTTAATAAAGCTATTCCTCCATCAGAATATGAATGGAAAAAAGGTGATACTCCATTAATTACACGTGATAAATATACAAAAACTATAGACGGAAAAAGCCAAAGAGTTGATTGGAATAAAGTTAGAGGTAAAGACTTTATTGCGAATCAAGATTTAAAACTTCCAGCTTTATTTAAACTTATAGATGGATTAAAGAAATTTAAAAATGATCCAAATTTCTCATGGTATCTTAAAGCTTTAACAGGTAATGTTTCTAATACCCAAACCCATCCATTTAGGTTTTTAATGCCTTTACGTAACATAGAAGTAAACCCAAAAACTAAAAGACCTTTTAATAAAAAATATATAGAAGAACATACCTTTGTTGCTAATAATTTAGGTAAACTTGTAGAGTATGGTATATTAAGTAACCAATTACCTATTGTAAAAAAGATAATTAATGCGTCAGCTTCTCAAGCAGCTCTTACTGAAGTTACTGATAATAAATTGAAACCATTAAAATTAACCTCGAATATGGGTAAAGCTTATTCAAAGTTAATAAAAGGTATAATAGATGGATCACGAAACGCTGCTATACAGGGTTTAGCTTCATTCATTAGATATAAAGATGTACTTACTCTAAGCAAAATCTATAATTTAAAAGAAGGGAAGACGATGAATGAGGTATTAGGTCTTAAAATAATAGGAGCTAATAATAATCCCGATTCTAGAAATGAAGCAAATAATATAGCAAATGCTATTTATGATAAAATACAAGCAGGTGACTTAACAATAGAAGCTCTACCTGAAGCATTAAATGAAGGACAAAAATTATTAGATGCTAGTAATAAAGTAAATAGAAAGTCTAGTAAAAAGGTTAAAGTAAATAAAGAACAATTATTTGATTTAATAAATCCTAATGGAACTACTGAAGAATCTATACAAGCAATGTCTAGAGCTGATAAAGCTATACAAGAAGGTAATAAATTAGATAAACCTACTAAAGGTATAAGTGTTTTTGATTTTGATGATACATTAGCTTTTAGCGATAGTAAAGTTATTGTAACACAAAATGGTAAAACTTTTAAAATAACACCAGCTGAGTTTGCAGAATCATCTTCAATATTAGAAAGTGAAGGAGCTACTTTTAACTTTGATGAATTTAATAAAGTTGTAAAAGGAAGAAAAGGACCTTTAGCAGACTTAGCATTAAAACGTCAAGAGAAGTTTGGGAGTGGTGATATATTTGTATTAACTGCAAGACCACAAGCATCGGCTGAATCTATACAAAGATTCTTAAAAGGTATAGGATTAGATTTGCCTTTATCAAATATAACTGGTTTAGAAAATGGAACGCCTGAAGCTAAAGCTTTGTGGGTTGTGGATAAAGCAGCAGATGGTTATAATGATTTCTATTTTGCTGATGATGCTCTACCTAATGTTCAAGCTGTTAAAGATGTGTTAGGTCAGATAGATGTTAAGTCAGATGTTCAACAAGCTAAATCAAGTAAAAAAATAAGAATAAATAGAGACTTTAACAATATAATTGAAAAGCAGACTGGTAAAGAATGGTTTAAAACATATTCTAAGGCAAGAGCAGAAGTAGAAGGAGACAAGGCGAATAAATTTGAGTTCTTTATACCTCCATCAGCTGAAGACTTTTTAGGATTATTATATAAAATGCTTCCTAAAGGAAAAGATGGGGACAGAGCTCTTACATGGTTAGAAGATCATCTAATAAATCCTTATCATAAAGGTGAACAAGCTGTTATTAGCGCAATGATAAGTGTAGCTAATGATTTTAATACTTTAAGAAAAAGTTTAGATAATATACCAAAAAACTTAAATGATAATTCTGGTTATAGTGATTTTACTTATTCTCAAGCTCTAAGAGTATACATGTGGAACATGCAAGGGTTAGATATACCTGGTCTTTCAAAAAGAGATTTAAATAAACTAACAAAGCTTATTGAAAATAATGCTGATATGAAAGTATTTGCAGAGAAAATTGTTTTTATACAAAAAGGTAAAGGTTATCCTAAACCAACAAATAATTGGGTGGCGGGCAGTATTACTCAAGATATAATAAGGAATATTCAAAAAACCTATAGAAAAGAAGCTTTACAGGAATGGCAACAAAATGTAGATATTGTATTTTCTGAAGAAAACATGTATAAGTTACAAGCTTTATATGGTTCTAATTATACAGATGCTTTAAAAAATATTCTTGGCAGAATGAAGCGTGGTAGTAATAGAGTTGTTAGTGATAACAAACAAGTTGAAAACGTAATGGATTGGATTAATAATTCAGTTGGTACAACTATGTTCTTAAACAGAAAAACAGGTTTATTACAATTAATTTCTAGTGTTAACTTTATTAATTGGTCAGATAACAATATAATGGCTGCTGGTAAAGCGTTTGCTAATCAACCTCAATATTGGAAAGATGTAATGTACCTATTGAACTCGGATTATCTAGTTCAAAGACGTAATGGTATGCGAATAAATGTAGCTGAATCAGAAATTGCTGAAGCATCTAAAAAAGGAGGATTAAAAGGAGCTATTGCATATTTATTAAACAAAGGATTTGTATTTACTAGAATAGCAGATAGTTTAGCTATTGCAACAGGTGGTGCAACTTTTTACAGAAATAGGGTAAATGCACTGCAAAAACAGGTGAATATAGATACAGGTAAGCTTTATACTAAAGCTGAAGCTGATAAAAAAGCATTTGATGATTTCTATAAAGTAGCAGAAGAGAGTCAGCAATCAAGTAGAGCTGATAAAATATCTATGCAACAAGCTAGTGGACTTGGTAGAGTTGTATTAAACTATGCTAACACTCCAATGCAGTATGCTAGAATAATGAAAAGATCTACTCAAGATTTATTAGCTGGTAGAGGTGATTGGAGAACACATGTAAGTAAAATACTTTATTACGGAGCTGTACAAAATTTAATATTTAACGCTTTACAACAAGCTATATTCACGGTGTTATTTGATGAAGAAGAAGAAAAAGATAGAACTGTATCTGATAAAGCAGAAAATATAGGCTTTGGAATGCTTAGTTCTTTATTAAGAGGTTTTGGATATGGTGGTGCGTTAGTTGATACTCTTATATCTATGGGTAGAGAAATAAGTATTAGAGAAGATGGTTTCCCAAGTTTCTCTGATGAATTTGCTTGGAATGTATTTGATTTTTCTCCATCAATAGATACAAAAGTTAGAAAAATAAGAAGTATTCATAAAACATTTACATATAATAGAAAGGAGATTAAACGTAGAGGATTTAGTTTAGAAAACCCTGCATATTTTGCTTTTGCTGAACTTATATCAGCGGGTGTTAACATACCACTTGATAGAGCTTTGCGTATGGCTATGGATTTAAAACAAGCTTCAGATAAAGAAACAGCGCAATGGCAAAGATTTGGATTAATGGTAGGATATTCAAGTTGGTCTCTTAATCTACCTTATTGGGGAACAACAACTACAATAAATAATGAAGCTAAGGAAGACGAACAAATAGAAACAAAATATAAAAACGATGCTCGTAAACTTAAAGGAATGGGATATAAAAGAATCCCAATGACTAAAGGAAAACCAGCTGGTAAAAAAATGGAAGATTACATTGAAGTTACTAGACCTACTGGTGCTACTGAGTATTGGTTAATGCCTAAAAAATAACTTATGAAACAAAGAATAAAATTATTTATCGACAAGTTGCAGCAAGCTTGGAACAAATTGCTATATAAATTAATGTTTAAAAAATACAAATAAATGAAAAATCTAATTTTAATCTTATTATTATCTTTTTCTTTAACCGCTAACGCACAAGGGAGAAAGAACAAATGCATGGTCACTAAAATAGAATATGTAGAATCTTATAAAGTTAAAGTTACTAAAATCAACAAATGTAAAAATGTTGTTGTAGTAAGAACATATTTAAAAAAAGAGTGGGATGCTTTACAAAAGAAAAGAAAAACCCGTAAAAAGAAAAACTAAATGAAACAAATTTTACTTACTCTTTGTTTGCTTATTACATTTAATATAAGTTCACAAGAAAAGAAAAAATTATTTAAAGATTTTTTTAAGTACAGTACTCTTTATGTATCTGGAGATCTTAAAAACTCAAAAGAAAATGCACCAAGTTATTTTGTAAGAACAAATCCTAATGGAAGTTTATACGATGTGCCTGTTGTAGTGGATGGAACTGATTATTATAATCACGATTATCGCTATGGATTTGGTATTCGTAAGATTGCAAGATTTGATTATGAAATAAAGGGCAAACAATATTATGATGGGACTGAATCTAACGTATCTATGACAGCTCCTAATTCAGCTATTAAAGGGTTTGAATATGTATTTCATACTGAAAAAGAAAGATCCAGAGATGATGTATTTAAAAATCACAGATATTTCT
>Ga0209404_10000326_pt1 | contig 37979 bp, 26 predicted proteins | sample TroAtlMetagenome_2_FD_187447 | JGI IMG/M metagenome (GOLD analysis project Ga0209404, IMG submission 187447) | Marine eukaryotic phytoplankton communities from Atlantic Ocean - Tropical Atlantic ANT8 Metagenome (SPAdes) (version 2) | ecosystem: Environmental > Aquatic > Marine > Oceanic...
AGATGGTGCAGATGGTGCAGACGGTGCAGACGGTGCAGACGGTGCAGATGGTACAGATGGTGTGGGGTTTGAATCTGGTGACGTATATTCATTCTTTGTTCCCATCTTGTCGGCAACAACCGAACAAGCACTCACAGCACTCACCGCAAATGCATTAGGGGAGTCACACCTAATTGAAATAGGTCGAACATTTTTTAATTCTGCTGACTATAGCATAGCTTCTGCAACTCAAAATCTTTCATGGGAGATTATGTATAACGTCTCCGAAGACAACATCGACCCAGATGAGTCATGGCAATACCTATTTAAAGTACAATATTGGGATAACGTATCCGCATCATGGGTGGACACTACTTCAGATACTCAACCGCTTGCTGGTCATATTAATGCGCCAACATCACCGGTAGATATGTTTTCGGCCGGATTAGTCTTTTCGCTTCCTGGGGCCGGCGTCCATAGCATCCGCCTGGTATGTGATACCATAGCTTTTGATGTGGCAGATCTAACAATTAGTGATACCCTCACTATCAAGACTTATATGGCTAGAATCAAAGTTCAATATACCATTCCCTGATTTTGTGTTAGGTTTACTATAGCACAAGCGTTCATAATGCATGTCTTTCATGCTCTAAAACTTCGTGAAGAGGATAGTTATAAGGTATGGCTGGTATATTAGACAATAAGACTAGAATGTTAGACACAATTTTGACTCGTGAGGGCCGTAGGCAGATCGCGTCTGGTGACTTAAGAATAAAGTTTGTAACGTTTACAGATAGGCATACGTTTTATACCCAGGAGGATGCTGACGCGTCCGATGACGCTGATGATCGCATATTCCTGGAATCATTTCACCGTTCACAAGATCAAATTGTGTTTGAAACTGATGACGAGGGAAGGTTTTTGCCTTTTGATGGTTCTGATATAAAGATCCGCCGCGGTAAACTATATAGAGCATCCGGCCCAGCCCATGAAGAGATAAAAGGTGAAGATGTTAAGACTGCGATATACGAGCTGTTAGAGTCATCTGCAAATAACTTTTCTGATCAGCGGGTAATTGGTACTAAGGATATTTACTCGAGTACAAACGGGTTTGAAATCTCACCTAGCAGCATTTCATTTACGGTAACTGATGATATTCCTTTTCGTAGAAATGAAATATCCGAGATAGAGCTAGAGAAGGTCGAGTCACTTTATCAGGATAAGCGCCTTCAACATTTGCCTTTCTACAAATACTTACCTCCTGTTAATAAGCCTAAGGCTGGGTTCCTAGAGGGCGAAGCACTAGGGTATTATGCTAGATTAAACCAAGATCCTCCGGAGACATATGAAGATATTCTAGAAGATCTTGCCGGAAAGCAAAGTATAGAGCTTGAGTATTTAGACACTAGTATGGAAAACAACTTAGTTATGCAGTTGCTTGAGGTTAAACCTGGTGCTGTGGAAAAGTTAGCATTGATTGATTGTGGCGAGTTTCCATCATCTGATCCTGAAAATGCCGGTACCCGTGTATATTTTGCTGGAAAAGTACTAGAAGATGGCAATGGCATGCAAACATTTATTAATATGTTCACAATTGTATTTGAGTAGTTTATATGAAATTTAACAGCGAAAAAGTAAGAAATATCATATATCTTAAAAAAGACTTTGTCGATATAGATGGTATAGACAGATATGGCAGGTATGTTTATGATTTTAGTTATTGGGCTAATATCCCTAGAGCTATAAAAAATAATTCAGTGATAGTAAAAGTGTCTGCATATGCAACTAACCCTATAGTTTCTACTAGCATGTTTGAGAACGCAAAGACCTCTAGAGAGGTCATTCGTGGGTTAAAGCAGTATGATGCAAAACTTAAATCATTAACAAGATCAGCTAGAGCAAATCCTTTAGCCGTAAAGTATTCTGACATCAGTGCTAACGTTAATAATGAGATTGCTAAAAAAATAAAGAATGATCCAGAGAATGCTGACAAGTATTTAGGCGTGCAGCGCCAGATATTGGCTGTACCTACATCAAAGGTTTCTGGTGAAGAGCTTGATGCTTCTCCCAATCTCAATGTATCCAAAGTAGAAAAACGTACTAGCTCAAGCCGCTCCATCCGTCGCGCAGCGATCAAATCAATATTAACCGCAGGACTTGACCCGTCATCAGTGGGCGAGGCATCATTCCCTATTAATAACTACTGGTCTTCCATCCAGGGTACCAATAGAAAACATTCATCTAGGAATAGCTTTAGAATTCGCAGAAAGAAAAAATCATCATCACGATGGTCAACACCCACTAGAAGAAGTATGGTCCAGACAAGGGCTAATAATAAGATCAAGACAAACTCTTGGGCAAAGCACATTCGCAAAAGCCTGCGAAGGTCCGCATACAAGGATTCAAAGTCTGTGTCTCTAGCACCTACTCGTTCACAGGTTACTACTAGACTAGTATCAAACCGATGGGCCGAGATCACAGAAGAGATTAGAATATCTAGCGAGTCGATTAAAGGCATCCAAACAATCCATTTCCTTATTGAATTATTCAACTCTGATGGGGACGTGATAGACGTTAAGCACAAGATAGTTAATCAAGACGCTGAAGTTGAAGAATTCTTGACGCCTGATTATGCTCCTCGAGTAAGAACAAAAGCTACTAGGATGGGTATGAATACCATATACTTAAGGCAGGTCGACCGGGTAGGCACTGAGATATGGTTGTATAGAAAGATATTAAACCCTGCCTCACCTGAGGTTTCTGGTAAATATAAACTTATAAAAAAAATTAGGGCTTCAAGAAAAGATAGGTACCGCCGCGTAGTTGACTGGGTAAATAATTCATCTACATGCATATATCGTGCTGTAGCAGTAGGCCCCAGAAATAGAGTTTCCCGGGCATTCAAGAACTCAGTAGCTAAACCTTATAGACACAGCTTAATTAACAAAAAGACTATAGAAGAGTTAACCCATGTTTCAATCTTTGCACAAACAGAAGGTAATGCAGTCACAGTAAGGGTCTCGAATATCCCAGAAGGCCCCGCGGCGATATACGTTATAGCGGATGACCTAACTAGGAAACCTTCAACTAGAAGAATAAACGACTCATCATATATTGTCGGCTCTGAACCTCAAGATCAAACTCATGTAATTAACTCAGATACAACTGATGTTGTATTCAAAGACATGAAAGTTCAACATGGCCACATATATGAATATCGTGTTGTTATGATATACCCTAATGGTAGTGAAACAAAGTCTCAGATTACGGAAGTGCATGAGTTTTTTAAGCAGGTTACAGAAGAAGAAAAGATTGTAGTAGATTTGACAGGCTTAGCCATCCAATCCGATGACTCAGCCAATGTTAGCGTTTCATTTGATATAGAACCTTCATTTACCGATACAGGCATGGAGACCATTATAGGGTCCCTTCAAGCCGCCGGCGCAGAAAATAACTTCGTCTCTGAGGTCCAATCAGATCGCTCAAAGCTAAATAATCTTTTAGCATTTTTAGTCCAAAGACAAGACAGCGTATCTGGTGAAACTGAAACTTTTGGTGTCTTAAGCACTGGCCAGTTTGTAGATGATCAGACAACAAGAAAATATACTGGTGTTAGTGAAATAAGGCCAGGCAGAAACTATAGGTATATAGTTAGAGTATTGTTGCGCTCTGCAGAGACAATTTTTGATACATCCTTAAGTGAAGAGATTGACTTAGAGACCGCGAAGAAGTTTAAGAGAAAAATATCAAAGTTTATGAATCCCTCAACGCTAAGGAATGGTACATTACCTTCAACAGGCCAAGCACTTGGCAGAAACCAAAAATCAAGGTTAAAGCCTGAAGATAAGTTTATGCAAGGCAGGACTGGTATTGAGGTTGCAATTGACGTTGAGGTACCTTCTTTTGCCCCTGAGGTTGAAGATGTTGTAGCACAACGAGTTGGAATGTCAAAGGTACTATTATACTGGACTATCTCTGGTGATCAAGACGATGTTGATCATTTTATAATAATGGCTGAACTCCATGGGATTAAGTCGACTGTAGGCACGTGCCATAATATGTCATATCAAGGGAAATATTACTTTTTCGATAAAGAGGTCTCCTCTGAGCCAGGTACAGTAAAATATAGTATCATTCCAGTTTTATCAGATTATACTTATGGAAATGAAGTATCAGCTGAGGAGGTGACCCTGGAGTCAGACATGCCTTCTTTTACGGTGGAGACATAGCATGCCAATTAAGAATTTCCGGCGATTGTCAACGTTGAACGTTCAATCTGATCCTGTAGACCATGGCAATAATTTAAATGATGATGCACAAGGTGCTTCCTCTGACAAGAATGTTTCGATTGTATATAAGGATCAAGAAACGCGTGGCAAAGACCCGTTGTCCGACAATAACCAGTTGTCATTCTCTACTATCAAAAGGAATAAGACACGTAGAAAGCAAACAACATCTTATTCTATAGCAAAGAGTATTCCATCCTCATCATTCTCTAGAACTACTTCCGGACTTATATCACCATCATTGTCCATTAGAGACTTTAGCGATTCAACACTTTATAATCCATATTATAATAAGCAAAAAAAAGACATAAAAGCAAAGTCATCAAAAAGTGAAGTAAAAATTGGCTCTATGTGGGGAATGAATCGCTACATGTTGGAGAGCTCAATATCAAACTTGCGACCTGAAATTATTGCTTCTTTTGATTGGATGCCGGCAAGAACCACATCAGGCCGAAAAGGCTGGATAGAGTCTTTAATAGAATTCCGGTGGGCCATGAGAATGCTTCAAGTTGAAAACGTTGAAGAAACCATCAAGAGGCTTAAGGATGTAGACTTAGGTGGCGCATATTCACGACTAGAGTCAAAATATGAATATTATGTTGAGAAAGAACAATTATGGCTGGAGTGGCGTGAGAAAATTCTTCAAACTTTAAACTCTGCTAGATTAGCACTAGACATAAAAGATAATGAAGTTCGCCTCAGGGGCAGTGTATCAAAATATTATGGCGAAAAATTCACACAAAAAACCTCGGGTTCAAAGAGTACATCACTAAAGGATCTTTTTACTAACGAGTTAAGTTTTTCTGAGGATGGGTACGAAAGATTTAGTAACAGCAAGGTTTATGGACAAATTATATATGATTTGTATTATGCTTGCCGGTACCATTCGCCATTACTGATTACTGCGAAAGGTCATAGAGATAAAGATCTAAATTCAACGTCAATAAACACTAGGATTATTCCTAGATCTAAAAATTATAAATTTAGGTTATGGCAATTAGGGAACGCAAAAAACAGGCGCAAAGAGGTAAAGTTCGATGCGACACAATATAAGGATTATAGCAAGTTCCTGACCGATCTCCCGTCAGATGAATCTGACAAAATTAAGGTGCTGGTTACCAGTCTATCAAATGAACTATTAGTAAGTGCCGGCGTTGGTCATTTAGCAGATAAATCTTTAGGTAAGAGATTCAATGTCGACTTATTTAACCCATTATGGTATCCATTAGGCAGGGTCCGGAAGAACATCTTAACAGATGGCTGGCCCCGGGGCAGTTTATCTAGCCTTGTATTACTAGAAGATTCTTCAAAAAGATTAATTCTACCATTTGAGACTAGGGATTTTTCTGACACAGATGGAAAGACCGCGGTCGCTGGTTCAAAGGCCCTCGTTGATGGTATCATGCGCTTTGGGATGTTAAGTGATGGTATGGATTATGAACCATATTATAAGTTTGGTAAAGAGTTAGATGAGACAACTCAGGATGTTGCCACTTACCTAGATGAGTTAATGAACCTGTCTGATGAAAGTGAAATACTTCATTCAAAAAGTATATACATAGACATTATCAACACACTTCTACCCTGTATACATGGGATATGTGCAGACAACTCTAAGAATGAGCAACAACTAACCATCGCCTCATTAATGAATCTTGCATCTGAGAACCCCAGGATACGCCATATGATCTTAAGGTATATACTGGAAATTAGAGACGCTCGTGATCAGTTAGTTGCAGATACAGGGAATGACGACTTCTTAATTCCTGATGCTGACAACCCTCCTGCCAGGATACCAAACCCAAGACTCCAGCTATCTCGTATTGGGAAATTTAAGGAACAACAACCTCTAACTTCTGCTACAATAAGTAAAAGGTACGGATTACAACCTGATCTTGCATCAAATCTTATCAGCAAAACGCTAACTGCACGCGCAAAATACCAGCGTGCCAAGCTAGCGGCAGCAAGAGAAGAAGAGGTTCGGCGAAAGAATTACTACAGATTATCCAGAAACTGGCAGAGAACTAGCTTGTGGCTATCAATGCTTTCCCGCAACTCTATCGACAGCTCTCGCCGACCTCCTCAGGAGACCAATACAAGATCTATTGTAAAGGTAAGTGATAGTGCAGTTGTTTCGACACTCCGAAAGTCCGCAACCGGGATTAGTTCATACTATTCCCCATTTTCTCACATTCTTAGATTAGCTAGAAGGCTTCAGGTTCAGTCAGCAAACCTTGCAGATAGGGACAATACTGGCGGCCGATACATATCAGCAAAAGGGCTATCTAGATATAACGGCTGGGATGAGAATGCCTTAATTGCTGTCATATTTGAGATTTACTGTTCTTTATACTCTAGATTTATTGATGCAGAAATGATATCTCATGGAGATGATCTTTACATTAAATATAATCCTGAAACGAATGCTAGAGTTAGGTCCTCTATTCTAGACACACTGTCAATATCAAGAAATTCAAACGAAACATCAAAGGCAAAACAGTTAGCTTCCAAGCGAGATAGCTTAGAGTCAAATGACGATATAAAGTTAACAAAGGATATGCTGGAAGGAAAGCTATCTGTCTTAGATGCGTTACAATCAGCATCAAACCAGTCATCTGAATTAGCAGTATTTTCTGATCTATATTCTTTCGTTGAATCTTTTGAAAAAGAGCTTGAGTTTAAAGTATTAATGATTAGCCACCTCCAAGCGATCGGTAATAATTTAGGAAGAACAGCAGATAAGATCAAGGTATTTTTTAATACTAGGGATGAAGACCTGACCCCTGCCGGCACTATGAAATATAAGGCAGTAGGCCGCCACGTAGAATCATCAAGGATCCGACGCTACATGGCATGGAAAACAAAGACTAGCTTCGGCAGAGATATTTTGAGGACTATGACAGAGCACCAGGTTGCACTACAACGTGTTGCCGCACAGAAGCTGTCCAGGAAACCAGGCGATGATTCATACCTACCATCAGAAATGATTATTGAGGCTGAAGAAATAGCGGCCCTGAAATCGTTTGTGTCAACACCGCAAATGAGAGGGGTACGTGGAGGTAATATCCGCGTCATGACCGTAGGTGTACCATCGGAGACGATTGATATTTTGCAAAACCCACCTTATACACTGGGTAGGAGAAATTCAGAACTCGCCGGTTCAAGAGATACCTTTGAAGTCCATGTGCATAAACGCGATCTAGAGTATGAAGACATTATATTTAAGCCAAAGAAGTTTATTTATGACCGATCAATATTTTTAATGCCAGATGCGTTTAAGTCAGTAAACCCGTCAGTCCGAAGAGGTCGTCGACGAAGGACTAAGAGTTGGAACTTTGATCAAGTTGTTAAGAATTGTAATTTTACCGAGGCATTATATTCAGGCCTTAACGAAAAGACGGCAGTCCAACTATATAAGTCTAGAAAGTATAAAGGTATACCTGAGTCTAGGCGTACTGAGTTAATTTCAAATCATGTTTCTAATAGGTTATTGCATCTATACTATCGGTTGCTTAATGGTATGACGATGGACGAGAACACATTCCTTAAAGATGGAGACTGGGGCCAACTTTTAATTGATTCAGATGCTGGTAAACTATTACAATTATCTCAAATGGCCGGGGAAACAAAAAACTGGATTTACACAGGGACAGTACCGGTTGGAAACCTACTGATTAACACAAAGATCCAGTCGCAGAATCGAACTCGCATTGCTACATTTAAGGATGCAGAGATCTTTGCACGCCCGACACTAGCACAGCTCTCAAGGCTAGCTAGAGACTTGAGGGTTGCCAGGTATGGATACATACCTGCATATAAAAGATATAAGAAGACGTATACAACTGGTGAGGTATATCAAGTACTAGGAAAACGTGCTGACAGATCCCGGGCTGTAAAGTACAACAGGGCTATAGAGAAAAAGCACGTTATTAAAAAGACAAGGACTTTTGCTAATCCAAAGACTAATCTAATAACGAAGAGTATGAGATCATTGTCTAGCGAGTATTGGACAAAGCTCAATACTGTACCTAATGTAAAGCACCCTATTTGGGCAAAATGGTCTGCATTTAAAAGTGAGGCCGGTTCTGCCTTAGGGGCATTAAATAGAAAAAAAGCAATCCTAAAGAAAACCGAAGATAATCTTCGTCAAGTACGAGCTGAGTTAAAAAGAAGGGTATATAAACCTAAGGCTAAGAGAAACCGGAGAGATCGTTATAAAAAAGAGATCGCTGCACTAAAGAAAGAAGTAAGTGAATTGTCTGCTAACTACAAAAAAGCAGAAAAGAATAAAAATAACGAGTTCCGAGAAGTAAAGCTTAAAATTAACAAAAACATTAGAGGAAAGGTTGCCGCCACCAAGAAAGAGTGGAATAAGCAAGTAAGAAAACGAAATAAGCAAATAAAGAAAGACAACCAGGAGATCAGGAAAAAAAGGTCGAAATTAAAGAAGTACCAACGTAAAGCATTTAAACATATATCTCGAAGGTTCTACCGAAAGAAGCCTAGATTATCATCAACCCACCTCCAGCATTTTAGGATGGTCTGCTCTTCTTCTATACTCGGGCCCTGCGCTATGATTAACAAGGTGCTAGCACCCCGTACATTTGATAGAGTACTTATGATTCCCGTTGACCCTGATGATTTTGAGATTAATATGAGAGCAACTAAGAACTTGCTTAGTAAAAAAACAATAGAAGAACGCGCAGAGTTTAACGCTATGACAGATAGAACTGTTAATGAGGCAGGTGATGTCGTCGTTAAGCTTAAACCGCGCCGGCGTGGTGAGAACTATAGTTCATTTAATGACTTCTTCGTGACTATCTCTACAGTTACTATAGATGAGGATTCATAATGCCTATTTCATATCCATCAAAAGTTTTAACTGTTTTAGACGTTCCTGAGGTATGGCGATTTAAAGCATCATTTAAGTATAATTTCTTTGTTGCTAATGAGAAGACTGACGTGTCTGGTGATCCTAGAGCCCATGGGGCAACAACTGATGATGTAAAAGCATCTCTTAGGAAGAGGATCCCCCGCTGGATAGAGTTCCGCTTTGATCCGGCAGATGTAAGAACGAACTCTTCTGCAGATAACGAGTTTGTACAAAAACTCTCTGATCCCAAAAAGGTCGAAAGGTTAATCCTAGACAACATGGATAAGATCCAGAAAGAAGTTGATGTTGCTAGCAAAGGATATTCTACATTAAACCTCCAAGATCGTTCAATAGGGTATAAAGCATCTAAACTGGTAAGATTATCAACTAGAATTAGGGGCCGATCGCTGGGATACAAATCACCATACTGGAAGAAGAAAAAAGGGTGGCAGTACACTAGATCAAATGTTGCCAAGCTCTTAAATGAGATTACGGGAGACTATATCTCCGGTAAGTGGATTATTCGGATGATGGGTAGTCTTAGGCACAGGTCTGTATTTTATTATAGGACAAGATCAGGTCGCCGGCGATATTACCGGCCTAAGTGGATTAGAAAATTTAGGTCTATTAAGCAATATTCACAGATTAATGATAAGTTTTTGCATGATATTCTGGTCAAGTCCGTTGCTGATCCCACCTCACCTTTTATGAATGAGCTTTCACAAAAGATAAAAGATGCAGATCAGATTCAGGCCGCGGCAAGGAAAGATGAGAATCCAGGTGTTATATCAGATTATGAGTATGCACCCAACGTAATTCCGATATCTGTCGATCGAGTTAATCCAGGTGAGTTTACCTCTGCAGTAAAAATAATAGGCTATGTGATCGATAAGTGGGAAATGCAACCTAACCGCAGGTTAAAGAAGTGTGATCCGGTTATTGTTGCTGGCTCCGCTGCTAAGACTGCTGTTGACACAAAGATTAAATACGGTGCATATTATGTGTATTCTATTAGGGCAATCGCATTAGCACAATTTCAAGCTGTTGATGAAGAAACAGCACAAATTTATGCAGTTTCTGGATTACTTTCATCTAGATCATCTAGGAAAAGAAGGGTAAGGTGTAGAGAATATCGGCCCCCTCAACCTCCAGGCGATTTAGATTTTGTTTGGGATTACTCTGAGCAGAAGCTAATGGTAATGTGGAGTTTTCCTGTAGTGCCTCAAAGGGATGTAAAAAGGTTTCAGGTTTTTAAGAGGCCCAATATTTATGAACCATTTGAGTTACAGATAGAGTATGACTTTGATGACAGTGAGATACCAGATCCCCGTTCAGAACAACCTCGGCGTTCAAGGGTTGTAGAGATGGAAGAGCCACTAACGATATACTGGGATGAAGAGTTCACAAAGCAATCTGTTGCCATATATTCATTATGTAGCATTGATGCACATGATTTTAGTTCAAACTATTCAGCACAATATGCGGTATGGTTTGATGAGTCGAAGAATAGGCTAATGAAGAAATTAATATCCCCATCAGGGGCCCCAAAACCTTATCCAAACTTTTATTTGGTAGAAGGCTCTGATCCAGTAAACGGGGAAATTAATCTTACGAGTGATTGTATGAAAGATAGTGGCCATACTTCTTGTAAGATATTCTTTGACCCTGAATATTTATCTATTAAGGGCGAGAATGATGAGGAATTAGATTTATGGTCCACCTTACAGGAAGGTGGGTCATATAAATTACAGGTTATCAACGTAGATAGACAGAAGAGTCAAGTGGTTGATATTGAAATAGATGATTTACGGACTAAATAGTAACGATATATTTATCTGAGGAGCATATAGATGGGTTTTTTAGATCACTCAACAAATAACATCATTGTGGATGCAGTTTTAACTGATACAGGTCGAGCATTTCTGGCTAGAAATGACGGTTCTTTTTCTATAGTTAAGTTTGCACTTGGCGATGATGAAGTAGATTATACAATAATAGAGAAGTTTGGAAGAACGGTGGGGAAAGAAAAAATTGAAAAGAATACCCCCATCTTTGAAGCACAAACTAGCGGTAATTTAGCGCTTAAACATAAATTAGTAAGTGTCTCTAACCCGAACTTAGTTCGGCTACCCAGTTTATCGCTGGCCGGGGACGGGTTAGACTCTTCCGGGACGACACTATCAATGTCTCGAACAGGCGCTGGGTCAGGTGTTACATTAACAATAACACAAGAGATTCAAAATGAAAGCAGCATTGATGTAGAATTAAGAGATCAGGCATTTATCGTAAAGGTACCTTCTAGATTTCTACAACTTAGGGGAATGACCCCTGATAATGTCGATTCTGACAATATCGCAACATATATTATTACTAGAGACCCTACTACAACTTCAGTAGGCGGTTCTAGAGTTACGATTCCTGTTGAAACAAAGTCAATTACAGATGCACAATTCTTAATATATGGTAACGCTAGTGACAAGAGCATGATCTCTTCAGTTATCAGTATAGTAGGAATTCAATCTGGTGCCGTAAAAGAGTTTGAAGTTCAGGTTTCTAAGAATTAAAGAGGGTTATAGTAGTCATGGCAACGTTTAAAGAAATTTCTGCGGCAGATATAAAAACTAGTCGCTCAGCACTAAATCAGCTGGTCGATATTATCCAAGAAGATATATCAGGCTCAGATACTAGAAGACAATTTCAAGTCTTTGTAACCGGTGGTATAGGTCAGGGTGTAACATCATCATTGTTCCAAACGATTTATGATCAAGATCATACATTACAAAGCTCTAATGCTGTGATGGATATGACGGTTGGTTTATATTTTAGCGGTTCAACCGTACAGGATTCAGTTATCTCTGAGGATGCATCAGGCAAACTGCTTTTCCCGTCTGAGTCAATGATGATGAGAGAAAAGGTTGACGTCTATAAGCAATTTGCTGCCACACTTTTAGGTGACAGCGATGCATATTTCTCGACTCCATTTGGCTCTGATGAAGAGGCCGACCGCGTTGATAATGCATTCTTTGTTTGTTTTAAGAGATTGTTCGCTAGGGACAAGATAAAAAGAGAAACCTTTGCAATGAGGTTTTACCAATCTGCATCCTTAGCCGGTAACTCTTACCGCTGTTGGCGTGAACAGGATTTAGTAGATCGTGATATGATCCCGATTGGGAACCCTGAGTTAGAACTTGATGCCGATGGTGCCCACGTTCTTTCACCACCACCTTATTGGGCTGATGGCGTTACAACAAACCTTCGTACGACATCAACTGGTAGTGTAGCAATTTTCACTGACATTGGTGCTGCTACTAGTAAAAGAACGACATTCGGTGGTGAAGTTGCAGATATCGTTGATTCTTCTGACACATCTAAAAAGGTTGGCCTGTTATTTTATGATGCCGGTATTGCAGTATTCAACATTAACCGTACAATCGATCCTGATCAGGCATGTATGGGGATTATTGACGGTATGAATGCAACAACGACAGATACGATTAAGTGTAGTTCTGCTTGGGTAAGTTGGGATGGGGTCGATACACCTGATGGTCTAGATATTGATGCTACCGACATTGTCGAGGCCGAGTTTGATGGCCTTACTACTGAGCCAGTTAGCGTGTCAAATGGACAGGTTGCCATAGGGTATGGGTGGCAAGGTCACCCAGTCACCGGTACACTAGCGGAATACTCAAACCAGGCACTGGACTCAAACGATGAAGATGACCTGAATCCAGGGTATATGGATTTAACCGGCGATGACTACGGATCCGGAAACCCATATGCACGCTTTGTTCCAGACTTCTTAGTTTCAGGTTCTATAGACAATATTGTTGATCACTTCGCAACATGTAGGTTTGGCAGTGATTCCCTAACTGCAATAACGTTTCAAAATGTCACAACAATCAACTCAACGCTTATTTTCTGTAGGGCAACTGCAGATGAATTTAATTATTCTTCAAACCCGACCTACGCTGATGATGAAAATCGAATCGTTGTAATTGATGAAGGACAAGAAGATACGCAGCGTTCATTTACATTCCCAACTACAATCGGGATGTATGACGCAAATGACAACCTTTTAGCTGTTGCCAAACTTTCGAGACCAATTGAGAAAAATGACGAGAAGGATGTTACAATTCGTGTTAGACTAGACTTCTAAGGTGTATTGTAGTGATATTAAATCTAAGACAAATCTCTATTGAGACAGCCGATAACAAAAGGCATTATCTTCAATGTTGGTGTATAGGTGTATTAAATGGCGATTTTTCAATTAGATAAACATTGGTTTGAAAACTTAACAATCCAGACGCAGCCGAAACGACATTTCTCATCGGCCTCACTAGCTAGTCCACAAGCTACCGGTATCTCAGGGTCAGTCTACGTATTCTCAGAGCGTTCAAAGTTTGAAAAAGAAGCTCAGTCTTTGCAGGCGTTCTCTGACGGTGGTGAGGGCAGTATATACGGTGACGATACTTTAGAGTCATTCCGAGAGGCAATGATATTATCGTCCTCAATTTCTGAACCAGAACAAGTTAGCCAAGTAACACAGCTTACATTTTCAACAGAAGATGCACTTACAACATTATCTGGTGGTAATGGTACAGAAGGCTCCTTTGACTATAGGGACCTTCTTGGCCATTCTTCATATGAATATATAGATAAGGCATACTTTGACCTGTATGAGCCTTCTGGGGTCCCCAGGCGGTTTTATTTTTATAATAGTAACTGGGCTGACTCTAAGAAGAAACCGCCAGTTCCGTTTCGCGGTTCGAGACATATGATTGACCTAAGCCAAGTACAAGGTTTGGGTGATCCTACATTGCCTCCTGAGTCATATGATGTTACGTCAGCAATGACGCTTGTTGTTAGTGCAACCAACACAACGATAAACTCAGTCCAAGCGTTTAGCTCTTCATATTTATATGACGCTGCTACTTCTAAGGCCTTTGTTGAGATAACAAACTCAACTTATGGTGATTGCCTTGAGCCGGTTACCGGTACTATAGTGCATCCCATTACCGGGAAGCAAATACTTGATCTAGATCTCGATGCTGATGGCATTGGTGATCAGGATTTGCCTACTTTTCCTTATAATATTTTTAATGTAGAAGTAATAACATCTGGCTCATTAACATCTATCACTGGTATGCTTGAAAAATACATGTCATTGATTAATGATTGTGATGTTTCCTCTAGAAAACAAACGGAGGTTGCGATCACTAGGTTCGAGCCTTCATTTAAGATGACCAGTGATACTCTTCGTAAGAATGTAGTAAAGGATTCGCTTTTTCCATATTATAGAACAAAATATCCGGATGTCCATTGGGCATACACAAACTATAATACAATTAACTTTTTTACATCATCACTAGTTCCAGAATCTTCTGCCTTGATATATCCTTCATTCACAGATGAGACTACGGCACCCAGCACAATACCATATAGCCCATCTGGTTCTTTTACGTTTGAGTTCTATATTAATCCTAGATATTCAATAGATGAAGAGGATTCTTACGCAACTGGATCATTTACTGTTTATGATTGGGAAAAATTATTAATTGATCACCATGGTGGCGGCCGCGGCGCACATGACAGCGATTGGGACACAGATTACCTGTATGAGTTTGATATTGACAGTGATGGCAATATAGAATGGGTTACCGCAGAGTCCGCCGGCTACACCGGATATTACCTGATAGCTGATAACACAGATGCCCTAGCTGCTGATGCTGATCCTGACGGGGATGGTGTTGTTGATGATGCAGTGACTTATGCATCTTGGGATGAAGCGTCCTGGTTTGCTCAACGTCAAGCAGACGGTACAGTCCTTGTCCGCCATGAAAACCTAATAACTGACAAAGGCGATGAGTCCCCTGATTATGACTTTAGATCTGGAGACCCAATAAAGAAGTATGTTAGTATCACGCTAAATGATGGCGTAACATCGGGCGCACAGACTTTCAATTTTGCAGCTCCAGGTTCTATAAAAAATGCCAGTGACTGGACAATAGGTAAAAATGAGCTAGGTGACTTTGATAACTTCGAGACAGCTAAGAATATTGCCAAAACGATAGACGGAAATCAATACTTTACGTCTTGGGCTGAAAAGATAGAGGTGATTGATGAAACAGGACAACAGAAGGTAGACGAAGCATTATCTTTATTATGGACTGATGACAACGGCCTTAACGAATATTCCCTTTCACAGGCTTTATCCAAGGATGGTGCAGCCGGTATTAATGACTACCAAGCAACATCTTCAGGGTTACTACTGTGGAATGATGGAGCCTTGGTCTTTACTGCTCGCTCGAAAGGCTATGGTGATATCGTTGCATGGGAAACACCTATAACTATTGATACAGCAACAACACTAGGATATACTGGGTGGTATGATCCCTCAACGTCAATGGATGTTGAAGGGCCCTTTGAACCAGATGGAGCCCAGAGATGGGTCGATCCCACAGTTGATATCAGTGTATATTTTCGTGCTGACACCGCTATAGCTCCTGCCGGCCCTTTCTCTGGGTACTATGATCCTAGTGATCCAGCCTTTCCGAACGTGCTAGCAGTTGACTATGATCCTTCTGCTGGGCATAGGACGTGGACAGAGCAGCAATGGGCAAATTATAGGGGGTTTCGAAAATTCCCTATTGCATATGAAGCAGTCGAGTGGTCTGAACCTGCTTGGGCATTAAGGAATGAGTACAATGCAGTATACCACCAAACAGAAGGTGGTGTATTATCTGCCGGGTTGCCTGATGAGGTAACTTGGATGGTGGCTAGCGGGTATAATGTAGAGTACACTAGCTATGCCGATGAAATAGAGTGGGCAGCTGGCCAGGGATATGATTCTGTCATAACATACAATCCACCAGAAATATATGGAAAAGTCTGGGTCCGGACCAATATCCCTGGGTGGGCAGGAAATGCAGCAACTAGTACAATCACAACATTTCGCCAAACTGCTTTTGTCTGGTATTCATTTGAAGAAGTTACAGAATGGAACACTGGTACCGAACTAAATTCTGCCCACGCCTTAGGGTATACTGGGTTTCGATTACTAGCTGACTCAACGGACTCTCCAATAGCATCTGCAGATCCAGATAGCGATGGTGTCGCAGATGACCCTGTTGTTCATGAGGCTTGGACTGAGGCAGCCTGGGCAGCAGCAAGGGGTTATGTTGCTACCGGTGACAATACATGGGGCTGGGTAGCTAACTATGAAACAACAGCAGTGTCAGAAGATGCCAGGGAAGCTTTTAGGTTAACGCCTCTAGATGAGCTACCATGGTCACTTGGTCCTGATGTATTCAATGCACCGATAACTGTTGACGGGGGCCTAGACCACGTAATTGTTGATCGCGATAAGTCCCATCAATTCAAGGCCGGGACTATTCTACATATGTCCTCAAGCTATGCAATTAGTTTAGTTACAGGTAGCCACATAGATTCTGCAGGTCATCCTGATGCATATAGGGTAATGTTGCAACTAAGTTCATCTGCAGATATACCTCCATCAATGATCCCATTACTAAATAATGGCGACTATGGCGATTCATGGGTATATGAAGGGGGTACCCCTCTAGAGATTAACTCAGATAAGATTTACCTCTCCTCAGATAATTCCTTGAATAGGAACGAGTGGCACCACATTGCCATCCGGTATGGTACAGATCTTATCGACGCCGGAAAAGCTCAAATACTAGTCGACGGTAAGATAGACTCTGAGTTTAACCTACCGACTGATCCACTAGGGGTTCAAGAACTATCAATACCGCAAGAGTTTGGTGACATTACCCCAAAGAAGGTGGACGACTTTACAGCAATTGATCCTGCTGAAGTTTGTTCCGGACATGAGGATATTGATATTGAGGCTGATCCTTCTGCACTATTTGTCGGTAACTTCTTTGAAGGAAAAAATGCCAGTGTGTATTCACAAACAAAGATATATGTCGATGCTGATGGTGATCCTACAATGGAAGGTGATCATGTCGCAGAGAAATATGCATGGTATATTCAAGAGGTTGATGACGATTCTGAACTACTTTGGAAAAACTCTCGAGGTATCCAGGTTCTAGCTAGCGAGGTTGAGCCGGCAACAACTGATCAAGAACTAAGAGATGCTTATTTTAATGCAATAATGAATTATGAGCTATCTAGCTTGGAACATGTGCCAGTTTTATCATCAACGTTAGCATACAATCTCGCTGAGCTGACCGGCGATTTCGGACTATCTAGGGTGTATGATCAAGCATTGTCTATAGACTCATCTGCAACACAGTATATTCAAGGATTTTTTAGTTATGAAAGATCTCAAACAGACGGTGTCACATGGGGCCGGCTCGATGATGTTGACGCTGAATCTGGGTGGACAGCCGAAGATCCGGATCCTTTAGAACCAAATGCATATACGTTGTCACACCCTTTAAACGCTGAGGTTCATGAACTTAAGGTATGGAATGAATATCGGACAATAAGCAAAATCTCTGAATCAATGGCCGATGGCCACGATGAGATCGAGGAGACGTTAATGTTCTACTTGCCTCCTTTCTTTACAAAGGAGACACGCCACCGGGACGTAATGATAACCCCATTCCAGACAATGCATTCAACAACTGATGATCCTTTTAATGTTGCTATGTCATTCGGTGTCGGGGGACATTTATTAAATCTGGAGAACTTTACTAGGGAGATGGTAGTTGGCGAATTTCCTATTCTTCTAAATCTTTCTGGTTCAACTATAGATGAGACTACCACGGAGGCCCTTGAGGCAAACGAGATACTCAATAGGGATCCTCAAATAAGAAAGAGGAACCTAACTATTTTACCATGTGACAATGGAAACTTTGTTCCTGGTTTTACGCTCTTAGCATCTGGTGCATATGATTCTAAACCGTATGAATATGATGATCTTCCAACATCAAAATTTGTAAATGATTATGGTACGCTTGATTATAGTAAGGTATCACTTAGGAACATGGTGCCTGAGTCAATGATGCAACCCGGCCTAATATCAATTTCCTCTGATGGTACGGATGATACCACCGCCGGCTCTATATTTGCTCAGGTTGCAGGCTCTACGCCAGAAAACCCGGGTGTTGCACCAGGATCTGTTTTAGCAATCCTTCAACGTACTCGCGACACATCATCAAATGAAGTGGTATTCTTTGATTCATCTAATTTATTTTATGGTCAAAAAATAAAGCCTGGTTCATTTAAGTTAGTTGATCAAGACATCATGGGATCTGGAAATAAGGTCAAGGTTACCCTACGTGATAATGGGTTTGGAGTACTCTACCGAGCTGACTCAGTAGGTAAACACCCACGTTGGGCTGCAGTTGGTAATATATTGTATGAAGAAGGGATTGCTGTCGTAACCAGTCCTTGCATACCGTACTTCGGTAAAGAGCAGTTCTCTATAGATATGGAAGGTGTACATAATATTCATGTGATGGAAGTATTGGTGCCTTGTAACGCCGGCTTAGTTAATTCAAGCTCAAACCCTAATTTCGAATCACTTAAGGCCGGTATGGCAGCTAGCGATGAAGACACCGACTTCGTCTATATAACAGGCTTGAACTTTCATGATGAAAACCTTAATATTATAGCAAGGACTAATTTAGCCCAACCTGTTGCTAAGCGGGATGCGGATTCAATAGCCTTTAGAATCAAGGTTGATTTTTAGTGAGTCATATATTAGGATTAGATATCTCAACTAGTTGCACTGGATGGTGCATAACAAGCCTGTCAGGTGACTTTGTTGACATGGGATATATAGCATTAAGCCCAAAGCTTACGACCTTCCAGAAGGCAAATGTAGTCTCTGATGCCATGGCCAATATTCATATAAAGTATGATGTTACAAAAGTAGCCATTGAAGAAAATCTTCAAGCTTTCCGCCCTGGATTTTCATCTGCAAAGACGCTGTTATCATTGGCTAGGTTTAACGGCGTAGTTTCGTACCTGTCTCAACAGCAGTTTCTTATTGAGCCTGAGTTTATAAATGTTAATGTTGCCCGTAAGGCTGTAGGCCTTAAAATTATCTCGAAGAGAAAAGGTGGCCTTCCGACTAAGGAACAAGTATTAAACTGGGTCGACACTCAAGTTGATTATACTTGGCCCATGAAAACATTGAAATCAGGGAAGAGAAAAGGCCAATCTATTTTTGAGCCTGGTTGCTTCGATGCTGCAGATGCATATGTTATTGCTTCTGCTAGTAGCATTATTTGATTTGTAAATAAAAAAAGTCATTTTTTTTCTATACCAATGAACACTTGGTACTGGTATTGTTATATTAGTTTAGCATGTCTACTGTAAGCGATAAAGTTAGGTTTCTTAATAAGGTTTTTGGCACCGGTGTGTTAGGCACCGACGGGCTAAATATAGCCGTTTGTTGCCCGAACCCAAAGTGTGGTACTTACGGAGTACCCTCAAAGAAGAAGCTAGTAATCAAGATCGATTCCGATCAATTCCAGTGTTGGGTTTGTGACGTCCGCGGTCGGTCCTTACATAGTATATTACGTAGGCATTTTCCTGCTCATTATGAAGAATATAATCGTAGGTTTTCTAAAAAGCTAGACGTGTCTAGTCATTTAGAGATTGAGCCTGAGGTCGTTATCCCCCCTGCTGGGTTTAAGCTATTAGCAACAAGCATGCTTTCAAAAGATCCAGACGTAAAGGATACTATCCGTTATGCAAGATCTAGAAACTTATCAAATCGTGATTTTTGGTACTTTAAGCTTGGTACATGTACTAGGGGCAAGTTTAGGAGAAGGCTTATTATGCCATCCTTTAATGAGGACGGTGACCTAAACTATTATGTCGCAAGAACAATTGATAACTCTGCCGGCGGCATGAAATATCTAAATGCTAAAGTACCTAAGAAAAGCGTTATTTTTAATGAAATTAATATAGATTGGTCTCAAGAGCTCACTTTGGTTGAGGGCCCTATGGATTTAACAAAGTGTGATAGTAATGCTAGTTGCCTACTGGGCTCACATTTTTCTGAAGAGTATGCATTATGTCAAAAGATAATCAAGAATAGGACTCCTGTCCTGTTAGCGATGGATTCTGACATGGGTGACAAGATACAAAAATACTGCAAGCTTTTATCTTCATATGGTATACCAACCAGGGTGCTTAAGTTAGGCACACACGATGATGTAGGCGAAATGTCAAAGTCTGCATTTTTACAGGCAAAACGAAATGCTAAGCCGTGGCACCAGCGCGACAGGCTTTATCACTTAATCGGCTCAATTAAGAGCGGATCATTATTATAGTTGGGATTTAAATGACTTTTAAATGTATACATATCTCTGATATCCACTTTCGAGGGCTGACTCGCCACGATGAGTACCGGGAGTCTTTCTCTGCATTCTTCGAGAAGGCAAAAGATCTCAAGCCAGACGCAATATTCGTAGGTGGTGATATTGTACACTCTAAGACCCAAGGGATATCACCTGAGCTTATTGATATTCTAAATTGGTGGTTTACCAGCTTAGCAGAGGTAGCACCTACACACATCATCTTGGGCAACCATGATGGCCTTATGATGAATAAGGATCGCCAAGATGCAATTAGTCCAATAATCTCAGCACTCGATAATCCTAATCTGTTTCTATATAAGGATTCTGGTACATATCCAATTAATGGAATTCCAGGATATAACTGGTGTGTCTTTTCATGTTTCGACATGGACTCTTGGGAGGATGTAAAGCCGGTACCTGGTGAAATTAATATTGCAACTTTCCATGGAGGTGTCGAAGGGTCACACACAGACATCAATTGGAAAATCGAAGGTGAGGTTAATGTCCAGTTCTTTAAGGATTATGAGTTCACATTTTTGGGTGATATTCATAAACTTCAATATCTAGATAATGATAAGCGGATAGCATATCCTGGTTCAACAATCCAACAGAACTATGGCGAAGATCCTGGTAAGGGGTTCTTATTTTGGGAAATTGATGATAAGGACAACTTTAGATCTACATTTTATGAGATTCCACACTCACGCCCATTTGTTACTATCGATTGGGATGAAAGCGTCCAGTCGACTTTAGATCGTGCAGAGAAACACCCTGATGGTTCAAGGTTCCGGATTAGGACTACGAAACAAATATCTCAACATGAAATTAAACAGCTCCATTCTGCGTTAAAGGAGTTTAAGCATGCAACTGAAATTGTCTATAAGAATGACTTTGAGATTGAGACTAGCTCTGTAATTAAGCTTGGAGATGGTGAACTATTTAAAGATGATTTACGAGACTACAAGACTCATACAAAGTTAATGAAAGAATTTTATTCTGACGTTGTCATTGACGAAAAGGAATGGGAAGAGCTAGATGCATTAAATAATAGATACGTATCTCAAATTTGTAATTCTGACTCTGCAAGGAATATAAAGTGGTCTGTTAAGAATCTTAGGTTTGACAACACCTTTTCATACGGAAAGGGGAACTACATCAACTTTGATGAGTTGAATGGGATTATCGGCTTATTCGGCCCTAACCGATCAGGCAAGTCTTCAATTCCTGGTACGCTGATGTATACCTTGTTTAACACGACTGATCGGGGTTCAATTAAGAATCTACACATCATTAATTCTCGAAAGGGTTATTGCCTTGGCTCTGTTGATGTACAAATTAACGGGCAGCTATATAGGATTGAACGACAGTCAACAAAACATGAGACCCGAGCCGGCCACCTTCATGCAGTAACGCATCTAAACCTATTTAAAATTGATGCTGAAGGGAACGTCATTCAAGACCTAAGTGGTAGCCAGCGCACTGAGACAGAGAAAATTATCCGAAAGCTTGTTGGCAACTCCGAAGACTTTTTGTTAACGTCAATGGCTAGCCAGGGTGAAATGAATAACTTCATTAAATACAAAGCTACCCAGAGAAAAGCCGTCCTCACTAACTTTTTAAACCTTAATATGTTTGATGACATGTTGTCAATGGCATCCAATGATTCCGCACATATTAAGGCACTAATTAAGAACGCTCCGGACCATGAGTGGGAACACCTGATTATTCAGGCAAACATGAAGGTTGGTCGTAAATCCATTGAGCGTGACGAGATTGATGAATCCTTATTGGAGAAAAGAGGTAAGCTGCAGGAGCTAACTGTTACATTGGCAACGCATAAACACAAGGATCTTGTGACGGCTGAGGATGTAACAGCCCAAGGGCAACGTCTTACGAAGTACAGCGATCGGTATTCATCTCTTAAGGCACGCCATGCCGTAGTTGGCCAAGAATTCGATGAAATTAACGGAAAGATTGAAAAGATCAGCTTAATTAAGGAGCAGTTCCCGATTGATGAGCTTAAGGAAAAGTTAGGCATCCAAGAGGATCTTGAGAAGAGTCTTAAGGATTTAGAACATCAACGAGAGCTTGAGAAACAACTTTTAGAAAGTAAGAAAAAGCTAGCAAAGAAGCTAGAACCCTGCGATTGTTTCGAACATTTGCCAAGTTGCCAATATGTTAAAAAGTCAGACAAGCATAACAAGGTAGTAGAAAAGCAGAAAGAAAAAGTATCATTGCTACTGGATAGTGTTAGGGCAACTCGGAAAGCACTTAAAGCTGTATTGCGGGAAGGGTTAAAGGAAAAACTAGGGAAGTATGACATTATTCTATCCCAAGAAGCTAAGTTGAAGATTGAGGCATCCGAGAAGGCAGTTGAGATTCATTCTCTAAGTACTGACATTTCTTCTCTAAAGACGCTAATCAAGGAGTGCGAAAACCTACTAAGTGACATGAAGGTCAGGGTAAGTGATGGCTCAGTAGCTGAAGAGGTTAGCCTTCTTAAGAAAAGGATTAACTCACTTAAAGACGAGATCATGGATTTAGACTCAAGAAGAATAAGCGCTTCTGAAACGATCGGGCTCTTGACAAACGAGATATCTAGGCTTGAGACAGAACGTGATGAGTTTAAACAACTAATGGCCCAGTGGAAGGTGTATGATCTTTACATGACAGCAGTGTCTAAGAAAGGGATCCCCTTGCAAATTATTACGGCGCAGTTACCCATTATTAACGCCGAGATTTCAAAAATCCTGCAAGATGTTGTTGGCTTCACTGTCGAGCTTGAAGCCGACCCTGCTAGCAACGCTATGGATATTTATATAAACTATGGAGATTCCCGACGGATAATTGAATGTGGCTCTGGTATGGAGAAGATGATGGCATCGTTAGCCATTCGTGTTGCCTTAATTAATATAAGCTCATTGCCTAAGACAAATCTATTGATTATTGACGAAGGCTTTGGAGCGTTAGATGAGATGAATGTAGAGGCATGCAACCGGTTACTTAAGTCTCTTAAGAGGTGGTTCCGAAACATACTGGTTATTTCCCACGTCGATGGTGTTAAGGATGTTGTTGATGTCGTACTTGACATTCGCCACAAAAACCATGACTCGCTGGTCCAATGTGCCGGCGCGGAGGCATTAAGTGGATAATTGGGTAGAAATATCATCAAATAGAAAGATGATAAGATTGAAAAAGTATTCTCTAGTAGTTCCCACTGAAGATATTAGCGTAGTACCCCTTGAATGTCCGGTATGTAATTTATTAATGTCTTCCTTAGGGGATACATTATCATATCAAGAGTATAATTGTTGTAAGGGCTGTGAATTAATGTGGGCATATCCTAATAAGGATCGCTGGCTAGCCGGATGGCGCCCATCTGAAAAGCAACTTAAAGAGTATAAAGATGAAAAAAACAGCATTCCTTCTTTCATCTATAAGGTCAAATAGTTCCTCATCTAGATAATTAAATAGGGATACTGTCCAGGAGATAAATTATGATTTCAAAAGATGCACTAAACGAGTTAAATGATGTTGTTAACAACACATGGGGCAAATCGTCCGGAGACGGCACTATGTCTCTTACATGTTCTATGGAACATGACAAGATGCTGGTAAAGTTCCAGACTGTTGTACACTTTGCTTCTGAGCAATCGTTACGACAGCAGGTTGATCGCCTTGTTGCTGAGTCAAATGACTTGATTAACAAGAAAGTAGCCCAAGTCAAGAAAGCTTTTAAAGAAACTTCAGACACATCAGTCAAGTTTTCAGAGATTGATAGCAGGGATGACGTCGAACTAATATCGACCTCAGTACATAACCCTAGAAAGATTGCAATATATAGAAGACAGTGTAGCTTAAGAGTAGAATAAATGGCCGTTGTTAATAAACAGCGCCAGGTTAAAGAGATAATCCGGTGCGGAAAAGATCCAAAGTACTTTTTTAATAAGTACGTGAAGATCCAACATCCAACAAAGGGGCTAATTCCCTTTGCCACATTTCCGTTCCAGGATGATTGTATCGATGATTTTGTAAATCATCGCTTTAACGTCATCTTAAAGTCAAGGCAGCTAGGGATATCAACCCTTTCAGCTGCCTATGCTGTTTGGCTAGCAATATTCTATAAGGATAAGAATATCTTGGTCATTGCTACAAAGCTTAGTGTAGCAATGAACTTTATAAAAAAGGTTAAGGTTGCCATCAAAGGCCTACCCCCATGGATGATTCTTCCTGAGATCACTAGCAACAATAAGCAATCTGTCGAGTTTTCAAATGGTTCATCAATTAAGGCAATTCCAACGTCTGATGACGCAGGTCGTTCTGAGGCGCTAACGTTGCTGATTGTGGATGAGGCTGCATTTGTAAGAAACTTTGATGAGCTATGGATGGGATTGTATCCTACGCTGTCAACAGGTGGTCGCGCAATTGTATTGTCAACCCCCAACGGTGTCGGCGGACAGTACTATGATTTATACATGAAGGCAACTGCTTCTGAGAATGAGTTCAACCCTATTAAACTTCCATGGGATGTCCACCCTGAGCGAGAAGATGCTTGGTTCGAGAATGAATGCAAGAACTTAACACCGAAACAGATTGCACAAGAGTTGCTGTGCGACTTTGCTGCTTCCGGTGACACCTTCTTACAGGCAGAGCATATTGAGAACATTCGCACACAAGTCAGAAACCCAATGGAGAAATGGGGCCCTGAGATGGGCGTCTGGGTGTGGAAGTATGCTTTAACTGAGCACAAATATGTAATATCTGCTGATGTTGCCCGCGGCGATGCTGGGGATTATTCTGCATTCCATGTCATTGATACCAACGAGTCTGAGATTGTGGCTGAGTATAAGGGGAAGATACCCCCCGATCAATTTGCAATACTGTTGAATGAAGCCGGTATGAGATATGGTAAAGCTTTATTATGTCCAGAAAATAACACGTATGGGTATGCTGTGATTATGAAGCTAATCGAGTTAGGGTACCCGAACCTTTATTACAAAAAAGAAAAGGATCGTTATGCCGCGATGTATTCTGGTGAAAGCAATATTCATAAAGCCGGTTTTACAACTTCTGGAGTTTCACGCGCACAGATTCTAACAAAGTTAGAACAGGTACTACGTAATGGTTATATTAGATCATACTCCGATCGCCTCTATTCCGAGCTAAAGACTTTTATTTGGAAAGGCAATAAGGCACAAGCACAAAAGGGCCAGAATGATGACCTGGTAATGTCTTTAGCTATTGGTGTTTGGTTATATGACACTACACCAGGATTAAACAAGTCTTCGGTAGATATTAATCAAGCAATGCTTAATGCATTTAAAGTGAATAGAAATACTGTAAAATCTTCAAACTTGCCTAAAAGTGAAGCATTTTCGAACAATCCATTTAAACCAGTGGTCATGGGTAGTGGAGCCCCTTCATCTGATGGTGACAGTGATGATCCATATGCTGATCTTAAGTGGTTATTAGATTGAGATATTTATCTCGATCTTTTTCTGGTTAATATTGATTAGTGAAAAGAGGAAGTAATGCCAAAGAAAAAGACAGATAAGAATCTATTTCAAAAGCTGACTCAGTTATTTAGATCTGGGCCCCAGATAAAGAGGCGTGTTCGAGGCATACCCGCTACGTCTGCTGCTTCTACAATGCAGATCTTTGGGCGCGCCCATAACGACTCATATAATAATACAATGAGTACGTACGGCTCATTTGATCGCATGTCTCGTTATAGCGATTTTAGCGAAATGGAAGCTACCCCTGAAATATCTGCGGCATTAGACATCTATTCGGAAGAGGCGACTAGTCCTGATGAGAAGGGTATATCGCTTCACATTCATTCTGACAATAGAAAAGTTAAAGAGATTTTAGATACTTTATTTTATGATACACTAAACATTGAATTCAATATGACAATGTGGGTTCGTAATCTATGCAAGTATGGAGACTTCTTTCTGTTTACAGATGTATCTCCGGAATATGGGGTTATTAATGCATTCCCAATCGCAATCTCAGAAATAGAGAGAGAAGAAGGATTTGATCCTGAAGATCCAGCAGCAGTAAGATTTAGGTGGATATCAAACGGCAACCAGGTTTTAGAGAACTGGCAGGTTACACACTTTAGGTTGTTGGGTAACGATGCTTTTTTGCCATATGGTTCATCTGTTTTAGAGCCGGCGCGCCGCATTTGGCGCCAGCTTATTCTAATTGAAGATGCCATGCTGGTTTATAGAGTCATTCGCGCTCCTGAGAGAAGGGTGTTTTATATTGATGTTGGTAACGTCCCTCCAGAGAATGTTGCTGAGTATCTAGAACAGGCGCAGAGCAGCCTTAAGCGTTCTGCCGTTGTTGATAAAGATACAGGCCGAGTCGACTTAAGGTATAATCCAATGTCAGTCGACGAGGATTACTTCCTCCCTGTCCGGGGTGGAGAGTCAGGCACAAAAATTGACACATTATCAGGTGGACAAAATACAGCAGCGATTGAAGACGTAGAGTATATTCAAAAGAAGTTGTTTGCTGCCTTGAAAATTCCACGTGCATATCTGGGATACGACGAAGAGGTCGGTTCAAAGGCTACATTGGCCCAAGAAGATATTCGTTTTTCTAGGACTATTCAAAGAATTCAAAAGACTATCATTGCTGAGCTCAATAAGTTAGCAATGGTTCATTTGTTTTCTCATGGCTATGATGGCGAAGATCTACTTGATTTTGATTTGTTGCTTAGTAATCCCTCATCTGTTGCCCAGCAACAAAAGCTGGAATTAATCAGGGCACGCTTTGAAATTGCAGGTACCGCCCCTGAAGGAATGGTCGATCGCCGTTGGATTCGGAAGAATGTAATGGGCCTTACTGATGATGAGATTAGGTTGATAGAAGAAGGTAAGGTTGAAGACAAGGTTTCCGATCTAGAGCTTGAAGCTACACAGGCACCTGGTGCTGAAGGTGGCGGAGATGCAGCCGGCGGCGGTGGCGGAGACGATCTGTTTGGCGGTGGAGATGATGCTGGAGGCGATGATGCTGGAGGAGATGATGCTGGAGGTGATGATCTCTTTGCAGCAGATTACACATCAGGTGACCTATTGACTGCCTTACCGGGCGATGCCAAAAAGCCTGATGACGACGACGACGATGATGATGATCATGTCAACATATTGTCAATTGACGATGAAGAGTCTCCTGCTCGGGCTCAACAACAAATTAGAAATGCATTTGGTGAACCACTAAAGAAGTCACGTAAAGTTCGTTTTGGTGCAGCATCAACTCATATGCCTGACTTTTTAAGCATGACATCTACAGGTTCTGCAACTAGAAAACAAGACACTTCAAATAAACCATTCGACAATGATTTCTTTAAAAATCCATTCAAAGAGAACTTTGGCGCGCCTAGAAATGTAGATCCAGGTATGGATGAATTCATTGATTCAAAAATAACCCAACATGCTAAGATGACTAGAGAGATAGAATCTACCTTAGGTAACCTATCTAGCGCAATAGGTATTAATGCAAAACGTGTGATCTTGGAAGGCCAAGACATAGTCGACGGCGGCATTGATTTAGAGATTACGCTGGATCATGATGAGGATAATATAAATGAGTAAGACTCACAATAAGAAAAGAAACGTAGGTATTATCTATGAGCAGCTTTTGCGAACATTGGCTACATCCTTAGTAACTGATGAGACTCAAAAGTATAAAGATACATTGGGGATTATAAGAAAGCACTTCGTTCCCGGCTCACAGCTATATAGGGAGTTTAGACTATTTAATGCAATGGTCAAGACGTCTGTGGATAAGGAGTCTTTAGCGACCCGTATTTTGCGAGAAGCAAAGGACGCAGCGCTTGATTTTGATTCTGTAAAGCTCCGAAAAGAAAAGGCAGCATTAATTAAAGAGATAAATTACACCCTCTCAGATCCTACCTTTTATAACCAGCGTATTAATGAATATAGAAAGTATGCAACCATCCAAACGCTCCTAAACGATTGGCGCTCTTCTGGCAAGGCTCCCCTTTCAAGGATTGCGGATTACGAAAATAAAGTTTGTAATTTCCTGCTAACGGAAGCTGCTGACGATCCTCTTACTATTCATAAGAATGACAATGTAAGCTCTTTGACGGTAAGGATAATGACTGAAAAATTTAATAATAAGTACGGCCGCCAGCTAAATGATGAACAGCAGTCTCTTATAAAAGAGTATGTATTTAGCACAGAGACAGGGAAGGTTAATGAGTTTAGCGCATATCTATCTGAGCTTAAGCACAGTTTAGTCACTGAGCTTGATATTTATTCTGGTACTTGCGATAATCAAATATTAAATGAAAAGATGAATAAAGTGTCATCAAGCGTAAAGTTGCTAGATCCAAACCGGGTTGATGATGAGACAATATCTAGGTTTCTTTTAATATCCCAACTTAAAGAAGAGATCATGGAGGCAGACAGTGAGTAAGCTTTTAACAGCATGGACTCCATTTTCCTACACCAAGGAAATGATACAGGAGTCAAAAGAAAAGAATGGCGGTAAGATTATGATGAAGGGTATTTTGCAAAAAGCAAATACCTTAAACCAGAATGGACGCGTTTATCCTCTCCCTATTTTAGAACGAGAAGTTAGAAACTATCAAAAGTTTATTAAAGAGAATAGAGCGTTGGGGGAATGTGATCATCCTGACTCTTCCGTTGTTGAACTTAAGAACGTTTCACATATAATTAGAGAAGCCTGGCTGGAGGGTGATGTTTGTTATGGCAACGTCGAGCTTCTAGATACTCCATGTGGAAAGATCCTTCAAAGCTTAGTTGAATCCGGCGTCACTTTAGGTATTTCATCCAGAGGTGTTGGTTCAACCAAAAATGAAGGTGACTATGATGTTGTCCAAGACGACTTTCAACTTATTTGTTGGGACTTCGTTTCAGAACCTTCAACGCCTGGGGCATTTATGATGGCAGAAGGCAAGGTCGTCACACAAAAAGAACTACGTCAACATTTTAACAAAACCGATAGAATTGATAGATTGTTTAATGATATATTGGATTGGGAGAAATAAAAATGTCATATTATGATAAAGACAGAGATGATGCGGCACCAAGAATAACCCGGTATCCTGGTCCAGGCCTTAATGCAGTTGCTGAATACCAGCAAGCTGGCCGGCCGTTTGTTCAAGTTGCCCAACCAGCAGAGGGCCACTTTAATGGTAATGCAGGTACTGAAGCATTTGGTGACAGCGGAGCCATGGTTCGAGGTGATGACGTCACAATCGAATTCCCTTTTATCACAAAGCGTGTTACATTAAAAAACCTTGATGTTGCCAATGATGCTTATGTATACTTTTGTTCGTTAGCAGTGCCTGCCGCAACGGCCGGTGATGAAACACCTCAAGATAGAGGTAACCCGTTAACTGAGGCTGAGATAACTGCAGACCATACCGATGGGGGCCGCGGTGATTCTGCTGTACTGGCCAATGGTCATTATTATACGCTTGGTACTGGTGAGACAATCGAAATGAATGTTAAGTGCAAAAGAATTTATGTTGCCGGCAACGGAAATGTTCGCGTCTTCGCTGAATTAACAAATATTGTTCATCCATATAATCTTGATCTACGTGGGATTGAAGGCATTTCTGGCGGTACACCTGGTACTGTTACGGCATAGGAGATAATTGATGAAGGTTTCTAGAAATCAGCTAAAGAGTGTCGTTAAGGAATGTTTGATGGAGATACTCGCAGAAGGGCTTCTCCACGGTGAGGCAGTCATTCCACAAAAAAAATCAAAAAAAACTAAGGTCGTTAACGAAGCAAGATCTGTCGAACCAGATCCATTTGATGTCGCCGTTGAGCGTACGGTTAGCGGCCTGACAAGCGATTCTGTTATGTCAAGTATTCTTGCAGACACTGCCAAGACAACATACCAGGAACAAATAGCTGCAGAGAAATCCCCCAGAAGTTCACTTTCCCGGGTTAACGAATCAACTCAGGATTTAGATGGTATGTTCGGAGAGTCAGCAGACCGCTGGGCTAGCCTAGCATTTCCAGAGAAAAAGTAATTTATAGAATTTAGATAGAGCGGGTCAAAAATCCGTCTAACGAAATATGTATAATTGATTCGTATTTTTTGAATAGGAGTTTAAGAAAATGTCAAGACGAGTTAAAAGACTTACCCCATCGATGTTACGTCGGTTGGTTTTAGAAGAAAAAGCAAAAATGTTAAAGGAATCTGATCCTATCGATGCTGGTATCGATGATGTAGCAAAAGTTGTTGCAGATGAAGTTGAAGCCGGCGATGAGGCAGACACCCTTGCGAAAGATATTGATATTATGGCCGCACTCAAAATTGAGGAAGGCAAGTTGAAGTCTAAGTTACGTAAAGTAAATGAAGCTAAGAAAAAGCTCCGCGGTCGTATCGTTCGTAGCGCACGTCGCGGGTAATACTAAAGGAGTTCATCATGCCTACGCATAAACAAGTTACAGTTAATTCTGTAGTTACCAATAAAGACAAGGGTCGCCATGATAGTAAGCAAATGTCTACTATCTTCTCAGCCTCTCCTATTCATTCGTCTGAAATGACAGCTGAATCTATTAAGGCTCACTTCCAGCGTCTATGCTTGGACGGTGAGATTAATGATGCCGGTCACACATTTGGTATACTAAACAGAGATTATGTTGATGCACCTGAGTTTGGCGATGTTGAAACAGGCGGCGGCGGGTTACCTGCTAGCGCATGGGTACCTAATCCAACTTCACCTGGTCCAGGAAGTCAAAATCCTGCTGATCAACCTGAAGCACCAGACGGTTATGGTTCAACGGCAGGAGATACATGGGGCACAGGAGTTGGTTCACAGCTCAGTCCTAAGAAATCTTCTGAGGCAATCTCAACGCACACTCTCGGTGACTATGGTTTAGGGAAATCTACACCATCTTAATGATTAAAGGATATATTCATGCCTAGCCACAATCAAAATACTGTTGATACCCCTGAAGGTGGAAATGGGAAATTGGGCAACGTAAGTGAGTTATCCAGATCAAACACAGAGTCTTTAAAGAAATCATTCCCCGGGTCACCTATCCATCTTGGGCAGATGACCCGGGCGAGTGTACAATCCGATTTTCAAGCTAAAGTATTAGATGGTACCGTTACTAACGGGTACTGTTTTTCTTCCTTTAGCCGGGACTATTCTGGTGCCCCAAAAATATCTGAGGAAGTAGCCGGCGCAGGTGCCGGCGGTCCAGGATCATCACATATGCCGAATCCGGTTAGTCCAGGTGCCGGTAGTGTTGATCCAACTAAGCAAGCTGATCCTCCTCCAAATCTACAAGAAAGTAAGACTTCCCGCCCTCCCTTTATAGGGCCTGGTTCCGCATTAGAACCAAAAGGATCTTCTGAACTACAGTCAGCCCATACCGTCAAGAAATATATAATGGGTAAATCTTCCGCAACGTCAGTCGGTGCATACACACCGAAACAGTAATATGTCTAGTGATTATCTTTCCAAGAGAAAAACTACAGCGGTAAAGGCAAACTACGACGACCGGAAAGGTCTAGGGTACGGTGTACTTGAACCAAAGTACCACCTACCTTATTTGCAAAATGACAATTATCCTTATGATGATCCAGATCAACACGTAGATACTGATGATCAACTTGATTTAGATGACCTAGATTCTTTTGTCGCAAAAACAAACTTAGGTTACCACATCACAGATTTTATGTCAAATAAAAAAAATGATCCATTTTATTTTGCTGCCGGCAATTCTTCTTTAGGGGAGAGTGTTTCTGCATCTACAATGGTACCAATACCAGATCTATATAAAAAAAGGCAGGTAGCGCTAGGTGGTTCAACTGCAGGTAATACCCACATAGGCTCTTCCTATCCCTCTAGAGGACATAATGAGTTACCATATGGAACAACTCATGGTTACTCGAAGGCCCCTCCTCCAACCGGTATGAGGCACCATGACCTGCCAGCCTATAATTTGGAGGACATACTACCCTCTGATGAAGATGCGGTGCTCAATATTCGCATGCTTATTGACGATATACATGCAGAGCAAGAAGAGGAAAAAAATGAATCTTGAGAATGAATTTAACAAACGTCTACAGATTGAAAATAATATTAGGACTGGAACAACCCTAAAATTAATTAAAGAATCTTAGATATGTTAGTGGAACTGTTGAATCGATGAGAATACATATAATAAATGATGCACGCTGGTATGTAACTTTTACACCCAGCGATATATTTATGAACTGGCATTTCAAAGTGAGATGAGCATGGGAACAAACCTATATCAAGAAGCGATAGCAGAAGCCCGGCAGTTGAGAGACATGGCCGAGCAGAACGCTAAGAATAAAATTATTGATGCTGTAACGCCTAAAATCCGCGCCTTAATTGAGCGTGAGCTTTTAAGTGAAGAGGATATGGAGGTCGAAGATCAAGACGTAGATTCCCTAGACTCTCTACCGATGCAGCCACCTACAGATGATGCTGACGGCATTGGGGATATCCCAATGGAACCAGCACCTGAACAAATGACATTAGATTTAGATGCCATGGCGGCTGTAGGTTCAGAAATACAGGATACTGTGGACACGATGGTAGGGGATTCCCAACCTTCAGTAAATGTTCCGGCAGGTTCTGGGATGGATGTTGAGATTGATGCCGACGGCTCAGTTAAGATTGATACTGGTAGTGTTGATCTTCATGTGGGCGAAACTTCTGAGGCTGAGGATGATGATATTCTCTTAAGTCGCCAGATGGCAGAAGCTCTAACTAGTCTTTTGCGCAATGAGCGAAAGGCATCAACAAAGCTGAAGAGGATTCAGCGTCTTGAAGCGAACGTTAGAAGACTTAGCCGGCTTTTTGAACGTTTAAATGTTAACAATCTACAACCCTCTCATCAAGTAGCAATTCGAAGTACTTACACTAAGATGTTACGAGAGGCATTCAGTTTGTATAATGATGCAATACTTACTGAAGGAGAGTCGGATAAATTCGGCCTTCGTAGGCAAGCACGATCTATACTTAAGGAGATGAAGCAAATGGCTTATAATAAAAAGGACCTCTTTAGCGTTCTAAACCTATTCGAGGCTGAAGAGAAAGAAGAAGAGAAGAAGGAACTCGATGAAGTTGACGCTGAGTTGACCTTGGAGCCAGCTGACGATGCCGAAGCTGAAGAGCTCGAAGCGTTACTCGGTGACCTCGACCTCGAGTTATCAATTGAAGACCCTGAGGGTGAAGAAGGTGGCGAAGATTTAGCTGCTGACGACCTTGGTGGCGAAGAAGAGGCAGCTGAAGAGATGCCCTTAGAGTCAGACGGTATTTCAGTTGATGTTGCAGTTTCAGATGATGATGAAATTGTAGAAATTAGCGAAACAATGTTACGCAGAGAATTACAACGCATGCGACGACAGAGAATTAGGGAAGCAGAAGGTGTAGACGCTGCTGTTCTTGATAACTTTGGCGACGGTGACGAAGAAGGTGATTCTTTTGTTGATGTTGATGAAGACGCACTATTAAATGCACTAGCTGATGAGCTTGGTGATGCACCAAGTCCAGATGCTGGCGGACGACCTGCTGGTGGAGACGCAATGCCTGAGAGCTTCCGTCGCCGTAGAGCACGTCGCGCAAGAAATTCTAGAGTAAATGAGAGCCGTAAGAATCGAGCACTCACTCACCAGTTAACTGAGTATAAGAAAGCGGTTGGATCCCTCCGCACGCAGCTAACTGAAATGAACTTGTTTAATGCAAAATTATTGTATGCAAACAAGCTTATGCAAAATCGCAATGTTACACCTAAGCAACAACGTGCGATTGTTGAAGGCCTTGATAAGGCTAAGACACTCAGGGAAGCCAAGTTGCTATACCAGAGCCTCACTGCTTCTCTCAATAAGGGAACGGCCAAAAACCGTAGCCTTACAGAGAGTCGCGCATTGCGCGGTGGCTCATCTTCCAAATCAACCCGGCCTGCAGGGGCCAAGAGTGGTGTTGAGGCAGATCGTTGGGCAGTACTTGCTGGACTTAACAATAATAAATAATTTGTTGTTGAGAACACAACCTTTTGACACAACGATATTAAATCAATAAGGAGATTACAAAATGTCAAAGACTTTTAGTTTAGAACAACTGACTGAAGGCATTAGAGCACGTCATCTCGGCACTCAAAACCGCCGGTTAGTTGAAAAGTGGAGCCGCACAGGGCTTCTTCGTGGACTCGATGGTGTACACCGCGAGAACATGGCATGTATGTTAGAAAATCAGGCAGCACAGGTCCTTAAAGAGGCCAGCACTATTGGTGATGGTTCTATGGGCGACGGAGGCCGCGTACGTGGTTTCTCAAATGTTGCTTTCCCAATCGTTCGCCGAGTATTCGGTGGGCTTATCGCTAATGATCTTGTTAGCATCCAACCAATGAGCCTTCCATCCGGCCTCTTATTCTATCTTGACTATACCTATGGTACAGCCGGATCAGGCGATATGGCTGGAGAGTCTCTGTACAGCAACCCAGCAGGAAAGGGAGTCCAGAGTGGTTCCTTAGGTACTGGCGGACAATATGATCTTGCAGGTGGCTTTTCGAAGCTGTTTGTTGAGTCAGATGCGATTGACAGTTCGGCCCAGGAGCAAGGTGCTTTTGCCGGCGGAACATGGGCCGCCACAAATGATCTTACTACCTCTGGTGCAGATGGTCGTCTTATCGGCTTTGATCCAGAACTAAGCAAGCTCATTGATGAAGACGGGGAAGCATGGGCCGTTGCCTATATTGATCTCTCCGGATGCACCAACTGTGACCTTACACATGTTAAGGAAATGGCATTAGACGGTTCTGCCGACAATGGCGCTGAGCTTGATGCAGATATGCAGGCTGGCGATGCAATCAACCTACGCCGCCTAAATGAGGTTGGTGAGCTTGACGGTTCAACCTTCACAGCAAATCCGTTTGTTGCCCTTGGTTCAGCTGTTCTTAAGTGTGTTGTTAAGAAGACTGCTGCCGGAGTTGCTTGGTCTGGTGCCGGTAACGTAACAGTTACTTACATACAGCAGGCTGTTCTTGACTCTGCAGTTAACGAGGCAGATACCTTAGTCATTCCTTCACTCGAAGGTGATGGCGCTGGAGGCGGCCCCGCTATTCCAGAGATTGATATTAAGATTGAAGCTCTTGCTGTAACAGCACAGAGTCGTAAGCTCAAGGCCAAGTGGTCTCCAGAGCTTGCACAGGATCTTAATGCATACCACAGCCTTGATGCAGAGGTTGAGCTTACGCAGATTCTTTCGGAGCAGATTGCTCTAGAGATTGACCGCGAAATCCTCAATGACCTCCTTGTTCAGGGTAACGGTGCAAACCTCTTCTGGTCACGTATGCCAGGCAAGTTTGTTAATAAAGAAACTGGTGCAGAGGTTTCTAGCACATCTTCACTTACTCCAGGACCTTCCTTCCAAGGTACAGTCCGCGAGTGGTATGAAACTCTTACTGAGACAATCATCGATGCTGCTAACACAATTCACCGCAAGACCCTTAGAGGTAGCGCTAACTTCATCGTCGTAGGACCTGATGTTGCTACTATTCTAGAGTCTTCAGTAATGTACAGACCATCCTATAGCCTTGATGGCGAAGGACAGGTCGGTGCCCCGATGACAATTGGCGCGGACAAGGTTGGTACCCTTTCAAATCGTTTTACGGTTTACAAGGACCCATACTTCCCACGCAACAAGATCCTTGTTGGTTACAAGGGTGGCAGCTACCTTGAGACAGGTTATGTTTACGCTCCGTACGTACCTCTCATTGTCACCCCAACTATCTTCCAGCCTGAGGACTTCACCCCACGTAAGGGTGTTATGACTCGCTATGGTAAGAAGATGGTTCGTTCCGACTTCTACGGTACTATTACCGTTATGGATATGAACGTCATCTAACTTAGAACGGGTTAGACTTTACTACTAAGGGCAGTCCTTCGGGGCTGCCCTTTTTTTATTTCGTGCAAAAACTCCTTACATGTGATACAATATGACTGGGTGGTTTATACTTGGTTGCAATACTTAATTGTAAGCCCAAGGCAAATTGATCAGCTGAATCTGCCAGCGCCTTGGAATCATGCAGCTTAAAAGGAGAAGATCATGCCAGTAAGTGTAACATATACAGCAGCCGCAGGGCTAACACAATCACATGTCGATAGCGCAAGTGACGTGTCATTTTCAGTATCAGACGTAGCTATCCTTCCAGAGGTTGAGGCCTTAGGTGCTTTAACAGACACCGGCGTCGAGGCCGGTTTGGTTGCAACAAACGTAGCTTCTGAAGAGGTTGCAGCACATGGAGTTAGCACATTAACCAGTTGTGGCGACAATGTGGTTGATATTGCAATCGCAGCGCCTGCAGCCGCAGGGCAAGAAAAAACCATCATTTATACCCATGCAGTCAATGACACGACAATCAATGACCATAATGACGTCGAGATTGATGTACTTGATCAAAATGGTGTTCTTCACCTTCTTTGGAATGGTGCTACATGGACAATCATTGTGAATACAGCCTCAGCATAATCTAAGAACTAAGGAGAAAAAAGATGCCAAGCGTAACAATTAACGAAAAGGGCATTGTTTCAGAATCCGGTTCAGGTTTTGCTGTAAACGATGGTCCCCTCTTACCAAGCCTTGAAACCTACACTGGGAGTGCTTCAATCGAGATTTCGTGTGCTTTACATGATGATCGAACAGATGACCCCCTTGATGAAGGTGATGCAGGATATTTAAACGACTTAGGTGGAAAGTATTTCACCATTGCAGATGCTGCAGGAAATGAATATCATGTCTATTTTGATATTGACGATAACAATGGTGCAGCCGGTGCAGGCCAGGATGATGATCCTGAAGCAACCGACAATGCTGTTGTGATCGCCAAAGATGCAGAACAACTAAAGACCCCTACACTAGTAGCTACTGCGGTAGCCACCGCTATCGATGGCCTGGCTGGTTTTACTGCAGCATCTGCTGATGAAGTAGTAACAGTCAAGGTGTTATCTATGGGTAAAGTCGCAGCCTCATTATCTCGAGGTACTTTAGGCGACTTAGGTGATGATGGTGGAAATGAGTTTTTCTCTTTATCACTAACTCAACCAACCGCAGCTGTTGATGTTGCAGGATCATTCCCTGCCACTGAGAACACTTTGGCCGGCCATGGCGTATCTGTTTTAGGCACATCTGCTGATGCAGATGCCCTGACTGTTGCACTAGCTGCTGGTACTGGTGCTGGTGTCAAGAAGACACTGGTCTCTTCTGGGTGGCAAGCAGGCACTATTACTGTTGCTGCAACAATGCGCCATACAGGTACTCGCGCCGTAAATGCTTCAACTTTGGCCTTCAATTCCGCCACTGATCACATCATGCTAGTTTGGAATAGCAGTGATGAGCTGTGGGAAGTAGTTGCCAACAGCAGTGTAGTCATAGCTAACTAAAACTGGTAAGACAGCTTAAATCTAGAAAGGCGGGCAGCAATGCCCGCCTTTTTTATTTTTTTTCAAATTTTTTCTGAGCGTGTGTGTGTAATATTTGCATAA
>Ga0209404_10000327_pt1 | contig 37879 bp, 54 predicted proteins | sample TroAtlMetagenome_2_FD_187447 | JGI IMG/M metagenome (GOLD analysis project Ga0209404, IMG submission 187447) | Marine eukaryotic phytoplankton communities from Atlantic Ocean - Tropical Atlantic ANT8 Metagenome (SPAdes) (version 2) | ecosystem: Environmental > Aquatic > Marine > Oceanic...
ATTCTCATAATTCTGTTGTTGTTTTAATTCTTCTAAATACTTACACCCCAGAATCGACAGGGGCCGGAGCAAATTTAACCATTGCGAAAAGGATAAGAGATTTATACAACCGTCAAACAGTTTCTAGCGTAATCTTTGATGCACCTGTTGGGCCTGAAACATTAACGGGTAGCCCTGATGGTTTTTATCAAACACAGATTAGAATAACTTTTGAGATATTTGAAAATCTTTAATCATGGAATTTACAGAAGAAATGCTTGACGCAATCGAAGCGGTAAAGGGGCGTAGAGATCCAGCTTATTGGGATCCTCGTTGTAGGAGATACATGGAAAAAAACAAAACAGCAGTTAAAAATGTAAAAGATACTAAAAAAGGTTAATATACCTGTAATAACTTTTTTTTATTCTCATGGCCGCGATTAAAGGTGATGTTGGTAAAATCATGTTTGAAAATGCTGGCGGTACTGAGGCCGATGTTGCAGCAACTAGATCATGGTCTTTATCCGTCACTAAAGATACCCACGAAACAACAAAGCAAGGTGATACATCTAAAACATTTATCGGTGGCTTAATTTCTGGTGAGGGTTCAGCAGAGCTTTTATATGATCCAGGCGAAAGTGGTGCAGGTTACACAACTTTTATTAATGATGTTTTAACAACAGGCGACGCAGGTGATGCTTTGTTTGAGTTGTTCCCAGACTCATCAACTTCAGCCAAGAAGATTGGTTTTGCTGGCATTATCACAGGTGCAGTTTACGGTGCAAAGCTTGGTGAGACTCAAATTATTGATGTTTCATTTGTTACCACTGGTGCAATTACATCTGCTATTTAATAGCATTAAATAAACAACCCCTAAACCATGGCAACTAAAAGAACAGTAAATCTAATCACTGAGGCTTTCAGTGATGAAATGTCTAGTCGTCGGAAATACGAGTTAAAGAATAGAAACGGTAAGAAAATTGTTGATTTATATTTCCCTCCATTAACAAGGCACTATAGGCAACGGGCGCAAGCATCAGCAGGAACAGATGAAGCTTTAACGGTATCAACCCAATTACTTTGCCAGATGGCAGAGCTAGAAGATGGAACAAAAGCTTTTGCTAATGCTGATGCTCCAAATTTACAAAGAGAATTACCTGAAAATGTATTAAATGAAATTGAGTTATTTTTGTTTGATGTTCAAATTGATTTAGATACAGCAAAAAAAAGTTAAAGGGGAATAATTGGCTTTACTTTGAATTTTTCCTAGCAACAGAATTAGGCCAAACGGTTAGTATTCTTAGGTCATCAATGACTGAGGAGGAACTTATTTATTTTGCTGCTTATTACGAGATAAAAGCGGAAGAAGAAAAAAGAGCAGCTAATCGAAGCAAAAGGAGCTTATGAGGTTAAACTATATAAAAAGGTTTGTATAAGTAGTGGCCCAGTCAAATGTAAAACTTACGGTTGATGCAAGAGGGGCAATATCTGCTTTAAACAATACGTCTTTAGCTACAAATAAATTATCAACAGCAGCGAAAGGGACAACAGCATCTTTAGTTGGGATGTCAACGGCAGCGAAAAGTTTGGGAGCTTCATTAGCGGCGACTATGGGGCCAATTATTGCTTTAGGTGCTGCTTTTTCAACTGTTAATAGTGCGTTGAGGGCTTTTTCAGATAGAGAAAGGGACCTAAGTATTCTTAGGCAGGGTTTAGAAAATCTAGGTGAAGGAACTGCTTCTTTAAATAAATTGCAAGAGGCTGCAAGTAAATTAGGAGACCAGACTTTATTCAATCAGGAAGAATTTACAAGAGGTTTTAATTTGTTAACAAGTTTTAGAAAAATAGGAGTTGATTCTTATGAACGAGTAGCTCAAGCGGCTGCTGATGTTGCTCAACTTAACCAAGTAGACGTAAAAACTTCTTTTATGCAATTAGCGAAAGCATTAGAAGATCCAGAAAGGAATTTATCTGCATTAAATCGTTCTGGTATTTCTTTTACTAAGACTCAAACAGAAATGATAAAGACATTGATGAAAGCCAATAAAACTGGTGAAGCTCATTCCCTGATCTTAGATATTGTTGGAAATGCTTATAACAAAACGGCTCAAGCGGCTGCAAAAGGTTTTGCTGGACAGGTTGATTCTTTAGGCGAGGCTTGGCGTGATTTTGGCGAAGCTTTAGGTAAAGCGGTTCTTCCTGTTTTAAGTCCAGTTGTTCAAGGGATGACAGATTTACTTAAGTTTCTTACCTCGGCTGGAGGCAAAGCAGCAGCGATTATTGCAGGTATCACTTTAGCTGTTAAAGGTTTATCTGTTGCATTGCCTCTTTTACAAGCTCAGTTTAATGCAATAAAAGTTTCAGCACAAATTGCAACAGGTCAATTAGTTGCCACGAAAGCAACACTTGATGCAACTGCTGCTGGATTTGCTACTGCTACTGCTGCTGCTACTGCTTTTAAAATTGCTTTAGCAAAAACAGGAATTGGATTAGCTGTTATAGCTTTGGGTTATTTCGTAGCTAAAATTATTGAAGCTAGTGATGAACAAAAAAGATTTAATCAAATATTAGAGGAAGGTAGTGCTGCAACTGTAATTAAAGAAATAGAAAAAGTTACAGAAACAATAGATAAGCTTGAGAAAAAAATTGCAAAAATAAGAGAAGCAAATGGTGAGGGCTTTTTATTAATAGATGGGACTGAGGAGTTTACAGAGCAATTAAATACAGCAAATAAACAGTTAGACCAATTAAATGAAAGGCTTGTCATTGCTCAAGGAATAGAACTTTGGAAAGAATTTGACAAAACAAACAAAGAAATTAAAGCTCAAAACGCCGAATTAGAAAAAAGCATTGAAAGAGCCAAGTTAGGAACAGAAGAAGAGAAAAAAGCTTTTGATCTTAAAAGGAAAAGTGTTGAGTTAATAGAAAAATATGGAGAAAAGTCGGCAGCTCCATTAATTGCAAGTTTAAAAGAAAAACAAGCACACGAAGAAACTCTTGAATTGATCAAGAAGAAACAAACAGCAGCAGAAGAATTAAAAGAAGCGTTTAAACAAGTTGGTGATTCTATTTCAACCAACATCAGAGATAACTTAGTTGAAGCAATAAAAGGAACGAAATCATTAGGAGACATGGCAAGAAATATTATTAATGATCTTGCTGATTCATTGATTAGGTTAGGTGTCACTCAAGCCTTGAAGTCAGGAGGTGGTAGTTTCTTCTCAGGATTAAGCTTTGCAAATGGTGGTAGTCCTCCTGTAGGAAAAGCTTCACTTGTAGGGGAGCGGGGGCCTGAATTATTCGTTCCTAATACTGCTGGAACTATTATTCCTAATAATCAGATAAGCGGTGGAGGTTCAACAAATATAGTTATAAATGTAGATGCTTCGGGCTCCTCTGTTGAAGGTGATTCAGGGAAAGCAGAAGAGTTAGGAATTATGTTTGGTGAAGGAGTTAGATCTGTACTTATTGATGAGCTACGACCTGGAGGACTTCTAGTATAATGGCAACTTTTCCCTCAATTAGTCCCACTTATGGGACACAAAAAAGATCAAAACCAACTAATCGTGTTGTTCGTTTCGCGGATGGATACGAACATCGGATTTTATTTGGATTAGACGCCCATACAAATCCAAAGGCTTATTCATTAACTTTTAAAGTTTCTAAAACAGATGCAGATACAATTTCAAACTTTTTAGATGCAAGAGCTTTAGATCAAGCAAGTTTTGACTTTACTCCTCCAGGTGAAGATTCTTCTTCTAAGTTTGTTTGCGAGGCATGGAACAAATCTATTCCTTATCTAAATAGGGCAACAATCACAGCAACTTTTAGGGAAGTATTTGAGCCATGAGTTTAGATCCAATTATTAGTGATCTACAGAAGATTAATCCTTCTCCAATTATTGAATTATTTGAACTTGAATTAGATCCAACATTGCATGGTAGTCAAACAACCATGACATATAGATTTCATGCAGGTAGTAATTTAGATTTGAATGGAGACGTTGTTTGGCAAGGAAACACTTTTTCAAGATACCCAGTAGAGGCGAGTGGGTTCGCTTCTAAAAAAGGGCAACCTCCTAGACCACAAATAACAATTAGCAATGCTTTATCTTTGATTAGTGCTGTGATGTTAGAGGTTAATTTAATAACTGCTGGTAATGATTTAACAGGTGCAAAGGTAACAAGAATTAGAACATTAGCTAAGTTTTTGGATGAAACTAATTTTGTATCTAATGGTCTTTTTATTCAAGAGAACTCAACAGATTTTATTGCTTTAGAAGATAGTGATTTATTTGCACAAGAATCTGTTAGCCCTGGAACTCCTGCTAATAATGAATTTACACGGGTAATATATTATATAGATAGAAAAGCTGCTGAGAATAGAGATTTCGTTACTTTTGAGCTTGCAACTGTTAGTGATTTACCAGGCATTAGATTACCTAAGAGACAATGTACTAGAGATTTATTCCCTTCTATTGGTACGTTTATCTAATGGGTTGGAGAGTTAAAGCATTAGAACACGCTAAAAAAGAAGATCCAAAAGAGTCTGTTGGTTTGTTGTTAAATATTAAGGGTAAAAAAAAATATTATCCTTGTCATAATTTATCAACTTATTCTCATCAATGTTTTATTTTAGACCCAAAAGATTATGTTAAAGCCGATAGTTTAGGTCAAATCGTTAGTGTGATTCATTCACATCCAACTACTCCAGCCGTTGCAAGTGAAGCAGATAAAGTTAGTTGTGAAGCGGGTAGTCTGCCTTGGCATATTGTTAATCCAAAAACAGAACAATGGGGCTATTACGAACCAACAGGGTATAAACCAGCGTTAAAGGGTAGACCGTGGTGTTGGGGCGTAACTGATTGCTGGAGTTTAGTCAGAGATTGGTATTTAGAGGAAAAGGGTATTATTTTGATGGACTGGGAAAGACCTATTACACCTGAAGAGTTCTTAGAAAAACCTATGTTTGAAGAATGTGCAGAAGCAACAGGGTTTCGTTTATTAAAACCAGAAGAGAAATTAGAAAATGGTGATCTTTTATTTATGTCAATTATGGGTAAGGGTTTAAACCATGTTGCAATCTTTTTAAATGGGGAAGTTTTACATCACTTAGCAGATCGATTAAGCTGTCAGGAACCATACTCGGAATGGTTGCTAAAATGTACGGGAGGTAGGTATCGGTATGTTGAAAACAATTAAATTGTATGGTGATCTAAGAGAGATTACAGGGCATAGCGAATTAGATGCTCACGTCAACAGTGTTGGAGATTGCATTAGATTTTTATTTATGAATTGGCCTCAATTAGAGGTTCACATGAATACAAGAAATTACCAAGTTTTAACAGATGGGACGGATATAGGAGAAGAAGAAATTCATTATCCAGTAGCAGAAGAGATAAAAATTGTTCCTGTAATTGCTGGTGCTGGAGGAGGTGCCGGAAAGATGCTTGCGGGTGCTGCTTTGATTGGTATTGCTATTGCAGCCCCAGGGGCAGGTATAGGAGTTAAGGGCGCATTAGGTTTTGGCTCTTTTGGTGGTAGTGCTATGTTTGCGGCTGCTGGAAATATTGGTATTGGTCTTGCATTGACTGGAGTATCAGAACTTTTGTTTCCTTTACCAAAACCTGAAAAGTTTGAAAACGATCAAGATCCACGGATCTCTTTTGACTTTGGTGGAACGCCAAATACATCCAGAGCAGGGACAACGCATCCAATTGTGTATGGAGAAATATTTACAGGCTCTACTGTTATTAGTATGAACTTAACGACTGACCAAGTGACAGGATGACGAAAGTAATAAGAGGATCCGGGGGTGGAAGACCATCATCTCCTCCTAAACCAACACGCGCTCCTGATACTTTAAATAGCAGGGCGTTTGTAACGATTCTAGATTTAATTAGTGAAGGTGAAATAGAAGGATGGGCAACAGCTTCTAAAGAAGGAAGAACAAAAGGTACAAGTGCTTATAATACTGCTGCGTTAAAAGATATTTATTTAGACAACACTCCTATTCTTCAACCAGGAGCAGATTCAACCAATCCTCAATCAACAGATTATAACTATCAAGATGTAACTTTTATTCCTCGTTTTGGAACAGATAATCAAACATACATACCAGGGATAGAACAGTCATCAAGTCCTATTTCTGGTTTCCCAAAGCCATGTACTGTTGCAAACGGTGGAGTGACTCAACAGATAACAGCAACAACTGTTGATGCTATTCGAGTTACAATTAATTTTCCACAATTACAAGAGGCAAAAGATAACGGTGACTTATTAGGTGCAAGCGTTCAACTAAAAATACAAGTTCAATACAATTCAGGTGGTTTTTCTGATGTTATTTCTGACACAATTACAGGTCGTACCAGTGATTCATATTCAAAAGATTACAGAGTAACGATTGATGGTGATTTTCCTGTTGATATAAAAGTTATTCGATTAACGGCTGATAGTACAAGTGCATCATTAGCTAATGCTTTCAATGTGTTAGCGATGCAAGAGCTAGTAGACGATCATCAAGCTTACCCGAATAGTGCTTATGCCGCTTTAACTCTTGATAGCAAAATTTTAAGTAATATTCCAGATAGAAAACATAGAACAAGAGGTGAAGAAATAAGGATTCCAGGTGCAGGTGCAAATGGCTCTGGTACTCCTACTGTTGATATTGCGACAGGAAGAATCATATATCCAGATGGTTATATATTTAATGGCACTATGGCAGCAGCTCAGTGGTGTTCATGCCCTGCAATGGAGTTACTTGATCTTATTACAACTATCAGATATGGTCTAGGAGATCATATAAATGATAGTAATGTAGATTTATTTAGTTTTGTTGATGCTTCTAAATTTGCTAATACATTAGTTGATGATGGTTTTGGAGGACAGGAAGCAAGATTCAGTTGCAATGTAAATCTCGCATCAGCAGAGGAGTCTCACAATGTTATTAATAAATTCTGTGGATCAATGCGTTGTATGTGGTTTTGGAGTGGTGGAAAAATTACTCTTGCAATTGATAAACCGACAGACGCAAGCTTTTTATTCAGTTTGGCCAATGTAACGGAAGAAGGCTTTTCTTATTCTGGATCATCGTTAAAAACAAGACATTCTGTAGTAGCTGTTAGTTATTACAATATGGATTCAAGAGAAATAGATTATGAGGTTGTAGAAAATAGCGTCGCAAAGGCTAAACTAGGAGTTGTTAAGAAAGATGTTCGGGCTTTTGGTTGCACAAGCCGTGGCCAGGCTCAAAGGTTAGGGAAAGCAATACTTTTTGCCGAGCAGAATGAATCGGAGGTCGTTACTTTTACTACCTCTGTAGATGCTGGAGTAACTATTAGGACTGGTGCTGTTATAGATATAAATGATCCAGTTCGTAGTGGTGCTAGACGGTCTGGGCGTATAAATGCTGCAACTACAACTGCTATTACTGTTGATGATACACAAGATTTATCAACATTTGGTGGAGCAAATCAAAAATGTAGTGTTCAAATGCCTAATAATTCTGTAGAAACAAAAAATGTTTTAAGTGTCACAAATGGCGTAATTAATTTAGATTCTGCTTTATCAGAAGTACCCAATGTAAACGCAATATGGTTTTTATTTAGTGACACAATCGAAGCTCAAAAGTTTAGAGTCATAACAGTAGAAGAAGCGAATGGTATTAATTATAAAATCACAGCCTTATCTTATAAACCTAATAAATACGCAAATATAGAAGAAGGGTTAGCGTTACCTGCAAGAAATGTTTCGATTTTAAATCAACCTGCATCTCCTCCAACTTCTATCAGCTTTGAAGAAAAAACTGTTGTTAGAAATGGTGTTGCAATTTCTAGGTTGTTTGCGACATGGGTTCCTGTTAATGGTGTTAATCAATATTTAGTTCAATACCGTTTCGCTAATGGTAATTATGAAAGTCAAGTTGTTTTTAGACCAGATATACAAATAGATAATAGTGAATCTGGAACTTATGAATTTAAAATATTTTCTTTTAATGCCTTATTAGAAACTTCTTCTACTTCTTTGGACGCAACTTTTAATGCAGAAGGTAAAACAGATTTACCAGCCGATGTTGCAAATTTAACAGCCGAGCCAGTTGGTGATCATTTGATGAGATTGAGATGGGATAAATCAACCGATGCTGATGTTTTGCATGGAGGAAGAGTCTATGTCAGACACTCTAATAAGACTGATGGCTCTGGTACGTTTGCAGGTTCAGTTGATCTTGTTCAGGCACTAGCAGGAAACACTTCAGAAGCGACTGTGCCAGCGTTAGAAGGCGAGTACATTTTAAAATTCCAAGATGATGGAGGACGTTTTTCATCAGGGGAAACAAGCATTATTATTGATCTTCCAGATGTAGGTCAAGAGTTAGCAGTCTTAACTAAGAGAGAAGATTTATTAGGGACACCTTTTAGTGGAAGTAAGACGAATGTGACTTTTACAGGAGGAGCTTTACAGCTAACAGATCCAGCAGCGAATCAAACAGGAACTTATGAATTTGCAGATACTTTGGATTTAGGTGGAGTCTTTACTCTGACTTTAAAAAGACATATTCAAAGTTTAGGTGTTCTAGTTGGAAACAATATTGATTCTTGGGCTGATATAGATAGTGTTTCAAATTTCGATGGAGATCCAGCAAACGATACTGATTGCCAAGTCTATGTAAAAACAAGTACTGATGCTTCAAGTTATGGTTCGTTTAATGTCTTTGCGAACGGTGAATTTAAAGCAAGAGCATTTCAATTTAAGGCAAACCTTATAACGACAAACACGAACCAAAATGTCAATGTTCAGCAGTTAGGTTATACAGCAATATTGCCTTCTAGGACAGAGCAAAGTACAACAACAATTGCTTCAGGAACAACTGCTGGAGGTAAAACTATTACGTTTGCGAAACCATTCTTTGTTGGGACGGCAAGTTTAGGAGGTGCTAATTCTTATTTGCCTTCCATTGGTATTACTGCACAAAACATGGCCTCTGGTGATTTCTTTACCATTACAAGTGTTTCTGGTACAGGTTTTACCGTTAAATTCTTAAATGGTTCAACAGTTCTTGATAGAAATTTCACTTATCAGGCTGTAGGATTCGGTAAAGGGGTATAGAATGAATAAAAACGTAAAAGCCTAGTGTCACAGGTCAATGATTATACAGCCGAAAATGCCGCAGGTAATGTTGTTCGTGCTGACATTAACAATATTTTTGATGCGATAAAGTCAAATAATAGCGGTGGCTCAGAGCCTAGTAACCCAGGAAAGTTTTTTCCTTGGGGGAGAACGAGTGATGGCACATTACTTATGCACGATGGTTTAATTTTTAGACCAATAGGAAAGGTAGGAGAAGATAATTTAGGTTTATTGCTTAGATCAGGCGGCACGATGACTGGTCCTGTTTTAGGTGATGACGCATCAGGAGCCAGTACACCTGCCTATGCGTTTGATGGAGATCCAGATACAGGACTATTTAGAAAATCAGCAAATACGATTGGTCTATCAACTGCTGGAACAGAAAGAGCAATTATTGATAGTAACGGTGTAACGATCCAAGCTCAGGGAGATATAAGACTTGCAGATTCGGATAGCAGTCATTATGTAGCGTTGCAAGCTGCCTCTACTGTTAGTTCAAATCTTATTTTTACGCTGCCATCTGCTTATGGTTCAAATGGGCAACTACTTCAGACAAATGGTTCGGGTGTTCTCTCATTCTCAACTGTTCAGGGTGTTCCATCTGGTGCTGTTTTTTGTATAGCAGTTGCAACCACTCCGTCTGATTATTTGGAATGTAATGGAGCCTCTGTTAGTCGATCTACTTACGCTGCTTTATTTGCTGTTATTGGTACAGCTTATGGATCAGCAAGTGGTACAACATTTAACCTGCCAGATTTAAGGGGTGAATTTATAAGAGGTTTTGATAATGGTAGAGGTGTTGATTCTGGTCGATCTGTAGCAAGTTCTCAGTCAGGTCAAAACGAATCTCATACTCACGCTGCAACGGTTACTGATCCTGGTCACGACCATTATATGTATGCTGCGAAAGCAATTGGTGGTCATACAGGTAATGGTAGCGGACCAGATGAAAGATCAACCTCTCAAGATTTAGTAACTGGAGATAAAGTGACAGGGGTAACTGTTTCAAACGCTGCTACTGGAGGGAATGAAACAAGACCTCGTAACATAGCAATGGTGTACGTCATCAAAACATAAATGGCAAATCGTAAAATCTCGGAACTTACAGCCTTAACGGCTCCAGCAGCGGGTGATACCTTTGCAATTCTTGATGTAGGTGCTAGTGGCGTAGAAGTTAATAAAAAGATTACTTATGCGAATGTTTTAGGTAAAGTAAGCAACAAAAATTTGATAATTAATGGATCAGTAATAATAAGCCAACGGTATGGTACAAGTAATAAAACTATTGGCTCTAGCTCAACTTATGGCCCAGATCGAATAGCAGCAATAACACAAACAGGTAGCAGTCATACACTAGCTCAAACAGCAGATGGCCCATCTGGTTTTAAGTATTCTGCAAAAGTAACTATTGGTACTGGAGGTTCGCCATCAGCAGCTAATAAAAATTATCTTTATCAAACTATAGAAGGTAACAATGTAGCTCATCTTGGTTCTGGGACATCTAGTGCAGAAACAGTAACATTATCTTTTTGGGTAAAATCTAGTTTAACTGGTAATTTTGGAGCAGCAATAGTAAGCGGTGCTGCAGACCATTCTTACACCTTCCCTTATACAATTAGCTCTGCAAATACATGGGAAAAGAAAACAAAAACAATAGCACTTCCTACAAGTGGAGGAACTTGGGCGACCGATAATAGTGGTGGTTTAATGGTTATGTTTGATTTAGGTTCAGGAAGCGACTTTGAAGGTACTGCAAATCAATGGAATAGTGCTTTTGATGTTCGTGCTAGTAGTGATGTCAAATTGATGGCAACTAATTCAGCTACTTGGTATGTAACAGGAATTCAATTAGAAGTAGGAGATTTTCCCAGTTCGTTTGAATTTATATCGTATGGCTCTGAATTACTAAGGTGTCAAAGATATTATGAACATTCTTACAACTTAGGTATATCAGTAGGGTCGAACACCAATGTAGGTGGTTATCATCAAAATATAAATAGTGACAATAATGGGCATATTGTTTTTAGTGTTGAATATAAAGTAACTAAAAGAGACACACCTACTCAAATATTTTATACATATGGTGGTACGGCTGGATCTTGGAATTTCAATGGAGAATCCGTTACGGCTGGAGTACAGACAGTTAATTCTAATAGAAGCAGTCAAAACAACTTAGGTGGTTATCTATCTACTGGTGCTAATTGGGATCCGTCTCTTGTATACGGACATTGGACCTCTTCTGCGGAGCTTTAAATTATGACTTATACTTATAAACATCTAGCGGAGCTTTAAGTTATGACTTATACTTATAAATATCTAGAGGAGCTTTAAGTTATGACTTATACTTATAAACATCTAAGAGATATACAAGGTAACACTGGTCAATACATTCTTAGAAAAGAAGACAAGGTACAAATCCCTTGTGCGCCAGGAAACAGAGATTACCAACAATATCTTTTGTGGGTAGAAGCAGGGGGTGTCACAGAGGAAGCAGACCCATTAGATTAACACAAGTCAACTCAGGTGGAATTGCTGACTGTTTTCTTGCTTAAATATGTCTGACATCATAGAATCTCTTGTTGAAGATTATCAACAAAAACTAGAATCTGAAAAGCAAAAACTTCAAAAACTTGAAGAAGCTAAAAGCTTGTCTATACGAAACATTGATCGTATAGAAGGTGCTTTGGTTGGTGTAAAAGATGCACAAGCTAAATTACTTTCGTCTGCTGCTGCTGAATGTGAAGTGAACCCAGAAAATACAGAGGCATTAGAGGAAGAATCCTAATAACAACTATTTGCGTTATTCTGACAAATCAGCTATTTTAAAGAAAATCATAGACAATCATGTTAAACATACTTACGTCAATACTATTTAGATTTGTTACCAGTAGAGAATTGTTTAATTTTGTACTTAGAATTTTAGGAGAATTGGCAAAAAAGACTGATACACCGATAGATGATGATTGTGTAGACTTTGTTAAACAATACGGTAACAAATATTTTGGCTCAAGATAAATTTCTTTACATTGAAATAAAAGAACCATCTATAGAGACAAAGTTTTTTATAGAAATGCTTACTAGAGAAATTAAAAAAAAAGTGATGACATTGAGGGTGTTAAACAATTATATACAGATTTAATAAAAGATAAAATAAGACAAGACAATTTTCTCGCAAGTTTATTAGTAAAAGGCGCAGAATTGGAAATCAACGCTAAAAAGAAAGCGGCCTTTTTGGGGCCGCTTGGTTTAAAATTAATCTACCATTTCTTTATACTTTTTATAATCATAACTTCTTTTGCCCTGTCACTATCGTTATGGTCTTCTAAGCTAAAAAGTTTATATTTTATTTCTATTTGATCACCTTCGCTTATAGACTCTAAAAATTCTCTTCTTTCTTCGTCATTGTCGCATTGCTTTCTAAACATTCTACATTCAGAGTTCTCTTTGCGATTATTAGGAGAATCAGGAGAAACCCCAGGAGCAAGTTCCTCCAATGATTTTAGTTTTACACAAACACAGTATGGATAACGTTCGTCAGTATCATCGGGAAACATAAAAAAAACAGTACCACTAAGGACACCGTGGTTTATAGGTTTCATTGGTGTAGGCATTAATTTAAAGTGAAACAATCATATACTATTTTACAATATCAATCGGATCTATAGTTGTATCCATCTCCATACCTTTCATACCTCCAAGGTTACAACAAATGGGGGCAAATACAGCGATTCCTATAATTGACCCCATAAAAAAGGCCACGATTTTTGAATCGGAAAGGTCTTTTTTAACCATGATCATTGATTTTTTTTTATTTTATTATAGCTATAATCTTAAATTTGCGTCTAGAAGTCCTCCAGTGCTGCGTTCTTTTTTGCCCATATTCTTTTTCGTCTAGCGGCTGCCGCCACATCATAGCCACCATTGAGGATGGCTTGTTTAGTTTTTTCTGGGTAGTACATATATCTATGGTAGTAGTGATCTCCTTTAATAAAGTGTATACCTTCTTTTAAGATACCTTTTTTTCTAAACTTTACTATAGTCTTCTGGTGCATCTGTATTTCTTTTGCTGTTGTCATACTATTAAACAAACCTTTTTGTGCATAATCTTCTTTAGTTTTTTGATTTAAGTACTTAGAATAATCTTTAGCTATGTAATCAAAAGGTTTTATATCACCATAAAATTCTTTCATTATTAGATCATTACGCTGTGAACGATAAGAAAGTTTCCCTTTCCAGTTACCAGACTGTATTTCTAAAAGTAATTTATATCTTTTCTGTATATTAGGATGAGTTATTTTATATTTAGCGTAATATTCTGATCCTTTTATTGGGTATCCGACAAGTCTTGTTGTTATATATCCTTCTAAAGCAATTTTTAAATATTTAATTTTTAGTTCGATCCATTTATCAATGTCAGTTTTCTTCCAAAAATATCCATTAATTCCTTTATGTCTTTTTTCAATTCTAGAAACTATAGGGATCTGATCTTCTTTGATAAGTATTGATATATATTTAAGATGATAACCAGTAAGTTCAACAATATCTTGAGCAGAATATTCATCTGCTTTGCAATGTTTTTTTGAATCGAATTTATATTTTTGTGTAATTCCAATTTCATTTTTAAGAATTAGTCTTATCCACTCTCTAGTACAACCAAATTCGTTAGCTATGGATTGCAATGTGTGACCATCTTTTCTCATCTGTAAGACAGTTTGATTTCTTGTCTGTTTGTACTCAATAGAACGGGGCATAGCTTTAAATGGGGTTATAGTTAGTAGAATAATCCTTTATAAGAGTTTGAGGAATTTTATCCAGCCAGCCATTTCAGGGACTTTTTCTAACAATTGATAAGCTTCTTTATCTTTACATTCTTCCCAAACCTTGTCTATAGTTTTCTTAGCTTTATAATCTAAATCTGCTTTTATTTTTTTTTGGTACAAAATTATACATTCATCTTCTACTTCTTTGTCCATTAGTTTGGAAGCTCTGTTCTTATTTTGGATTATTACCTTTGCATCTTCATCACTAATTTTCCTAGTAACCTCATTTTTACCCTGATAAGACGCAAATCCTACTAAATCCCAATAAACCCAACCATAATTCCATTTTCTAGAAAAATCACTAATTAATTTTTCATCAAAAGAATCCCAATGCTGACCATTAGCAAAACAACAAAGTTTTTGTAATTTAAATTGAGTAATTGGAATTTGACCATTTAGTGATTTTTCAATAAATGCGTTTGCTATTCTTAGTGACCAGTATCCGTTCATGGTTTTAAAGGGGGTTAGGTGTTTTTGTTGTTGGCTTGATATATTTAGAGGATTCCTCCAAGTGTATAAACTTGATTCAATTTTCTATCTAAATAATGAGGGATTATTACTTTTAAAGAACCATATAAAAGATCTAAATTACTTTTACTTGGATAATAAATATGTATTTTTTTCGATGCTTTATGAGATATTGATAAACAAGAAACAGTCAAGATAGGTTTATAATGAGTCTTATAAAAAACCGTAGAAAATAGTTCTCTCTCTTTCATGGTGTCAAGATTACAAGTCTCTCCATTTACAAAGCATAAACAACCTCTAAGGCCACTTAATCTTTTTTTAAAATAAAAAGCATTGTTTTTGGGGGCCTCCAATGGAAAGAGATCAATTTGATTTATTTCATAAGCATGAACAACCTTATTCTCCTTTAGATATTTCTTATACAGTTCTTGGAATTCCTGCACATAGTTTGTTTGAGTAGTCATGGTTTTAAAGGGGGTTAGAGTTAGTAAAAGCGTCTTTTATAAGGGTTTGAGGGATTTTATTAAATCTATCCTTTTCGTAGACTAAATCCCAAGGACCATCTTTTTTATTAGTTAATTTCGTCAATTCATATGCTGTGGTGCCTTTATGTTTCTCCCAAACCTTATCAATAGTCTTAATAGCTTTATAATCTAAATTTTCATTTAATTCCTCAATCAATATATTTATTACTCCATCTTCTATTTCTTCGTCCATTTCTTTGTAAACTCTGTTTTCGTTTTGAATAATTATCTTTACTTCTTCATTACTAATTTTTCTAGTAAACTCCTTGCTAGCCTGATAAGGCATAAAATCTCTTAACCCCCGATAAACAGGGCCATATTTCCATGCTTCGACATAATCTTCAATTAATTGTTCATCAAAAGATTTCCAGTGCTCACCATTAGCAAAATAACAAAGTTTTTGTAATTTTAATTGAGTAATTGGCTTTTTATCCTTTAGTGATTTTTCAATAAATTCGTTTGCGATTCTTAGTGACCAGTAGTTGTTCATGATTTTAAAGGGGGGTTAGAGTTAGTAAAATAATCTTTTATAAGAGCTTGAGGTATTTCATTATATTTATCCTCTGAGTAGACTAAATCCCAAGGCCCATCTTTTTTACGAGCTATTCTCTCTAATCCATAACCTGTTTCACGAGCTATTCTCTCTAATCCATAACGTGGAGTTTTTTTATATTCTTCCCAAATTTTTTTATATTCTTCCCAAACCTTATCTATAGTTTTCTTAGCTTTATAATCTAAACCTGTGTTTAATCTTTCCTGGAATTTATTTATTAATTCATCTTCTTCTTCTTTGTCCATTTGTTTGTAAACGTTGTAAAATTTGTTTTTGTGTTGAATAATTATCTTTACTTCTTCATTACTAATTTTTCTAGTAAGCTTTGGGGTAGAAAAAACGGGAAGACAACTAGTAATCCCTTTGTCAGTCCAACAGAATGGGTACCGTGTAAAATCATCTAAAATCTGATACTGAGGACCATATGTCCATGCTTCGACATCATCTTCAATTAATTGTTCATCAAAAGAGGCCCAATGTAGACCATTAGCAAGATAACAAAGATCTTGTACTACCTCTGGCTCAATTGGCTTATTATCATTTAGTGATTTTTCAAGAAATGCGTTTGCTATTCTTACAGACCAGTATCCTTTCATGGTTTTAAATGGGGGGTAGGTTAATAATATTTTTATTAAGCCTGGATGATACTGTTTCATAAAAACACTAAACGCCGCTAAACCTTCTTGATTTGGGTCAAGAATATTCATCCGCCAACCTCTATAACATACACAGGCAACAGTGTAAAATTTTTCATTATGTGTATGGAGTATTACAGGGAATATTTCTCCACCTTTCAAGTTATCAAAATCAATCGTTCCTTTTTCTATAGAACAATCACCTGAATATCCTTCTAAACGGCAACCTCGGTCATTGTCAATCACAATCTCTGTGTCTATCTCATATTTACAGTAAGAAGAACGACCAATTAAATCTTTATTTTTACCTATAGATTTAAACCAAGAGATAGCTTCTTTTACAGTCCCTGCCATATCTTTTTCTCTCCAAGGCTTCCAAGGCTCTGCATAAGCATGAACAACTTTATTCTTTTCTAGAGATGTCTTATACAGGTCTTCAAATTTCTGCATATAGTTCAAGGATTTTTTTGTTGATGCTGTCATGGTTTTAAAGGGGGTTAGTCAAAATAATGATCGTGTTGAGTAAGGTATAGTTATTAAAACTTATCGTCTGGATGATACTTTTTCATAAAAACACTAAACGCCGCTAAACCTTCTTTATTTGGGTAAAAGATATAAACTGTATCTCGACATCTAGAACCTTTATATACTACAGCAACAGTGTAAATGTCTTCATTATGTTTATGGAGTATTACAGGAAATATCTCTCCCTTTTTCACGGTATCAAAATCAATCGTTCCTTTCTCTATGTAACAAAAAGACGTATAACCAGCTAAAAAAGTTTCATTATAATGTGAAAAGTCAAAGAAAAGATAGAAAGAGTTAAATGGTTCAATACCGATATATGGGTGGTTTTCGTTATCATCAAATAGAGAAGCATAGCTAATTAAATCTTTAGTTTTACATATAGATTTAAACCAAGAGATAGCTTCTTCTATAGTGTCTGCATCATCTTCACGAGGTTCTAGATAAGCATGAACAATCTTGTTTTCCTTTCGATATTTATCATGCAGCTCTTGGCATTTCTGCATATAGTTCAAGGATTTTTTTGTTGATGTTGTCATCGTTTTAAAAAAGGGTTAGGTTAATAATGTTTTGATTGAGTAAGATATATTTTTTAAATTTATTTTCTGAAATATGAAAGAATACTTACCCAAAAATTTCTTTTCGGTGGGTATTCTACAAAAGGATCCTTACAGGTTATTTTTATACTTAAGACCTTTTTATCATAAAAGTAATCTTGTTCTGGTTCGCCAGAAACCGTTTCAATATCTAGTCTCTCTAGATAACCTTCAATAATAATTCGTTTATCGTTATCTTCTAGTTTTTTATACTTAAACATATTCGTATATTTAGACTCATTATATTCTGTTTTTTTTAAAGAACGATTTAATTCAATAAATCTGTCGAAATATGTTTTATCTTTTGGGTGTATTTCAACTTCTATTGAATAATATTCACGTCTTTGCAGTTCATGTAATTGGTCAAGATAAATGTGTTTGTTTGTCATGGTTCTATACCTCCTCATTAGTACATTCTGCAAAATATCTAGGACCTTTTGTTAATTGATCTAAATATTTAAAAAAGTTCTCTATTGTCATTGTGTATTTGTCTGACTTATATATTATTGCAGAACGTTCAACAGGGTTAAAAGAGCCAAAAGAGTCTATAACTTCTATGCGATCTGCATAACAAAGAAAACGAACTTTTTCAACCTTATATATTTTTGATGGGTCTTTAATTTCTACATCAAAGTATGGTTCATGTTTTGAGTCCCAAGTAACGTAAAAACATTCTTCCTCTTCACTTCTCCAAGTACTAACGTAAACTTTCTCTTTCTCTACAAGTCTCCAATATTTTCTAAATCTGATAGCAATAGTTTCTAGCTTTTGTTGATGATCTTTAGTAAGCTTTCCAAAATGCTCTAAAAACCATTCTTTATCGGTTTTTGTTTTTGTTGATGTTGCCATCATTCTAAAGGGGGCTATTTAAAGTTGTAAAACAACTATAGTTAATAATAAATATTTTGTCAACTTATAAAACAGATGATGAAGCAGTGGCCTTTATAGGAGTTAGACTATTCTCAAACGAAACAACCAAACTTCAATGAGTATGTATAAACCTGAGTGGCGAAAAGAAGATGAACAAAGAATGCTCAGACTAGAGCGCTTATATGTTTTAGACGGTAGACACCTATCTGACAATCCTATGCATGGTATCTACACAGGACTTTCAGAGAAGGCCGCCGAGCTGGAAGATGGAATGTAATTGCTCTCAATGTTTGCTAGAAATAAGAAAAAAACATGTCACAAGTTCCTCCTGAGTTCAAAATGTTGATGGAGTTAGTGACTCCGACATTAGAAGAAGAATTAATAATGGAAACAGAAATTCGATCCATTAACGCTTCAAAAGACATTGAGTATGTAAAAAGGTATGCCGAAGCTATAACAAGGCAAAACCATGAGCAATGTCGATTCATTGCGGGTTGTTTGCAAGAAATCCATACGTTAAAGGCCAAGCTTGCTTGTGTTACACCCGTTAAAAAATCTCCGTAGGTCTGCATTGGAAAGAAAAGACCCCTCGTTTGAGGGGCTTTTTTATGTTTCAGGCTCTAGGAGAAATTGTTCCTCTACCGTCTGTCCATTCTTCCTCAGAATCAGGATCAATAGACCACTGACTTCCAAATAAAGTAAAGCCAGGAATCTCTTCATAATCGGTACGAGAGCTATATTTTCTAATTGTTGAGCCACCTGGGGCTTCACATTTCTCAGCTTGAGCAAAAAACCATCTTGCGGCGTCTCTTGCTTCATCTGGAGTCCAGTCAATCAATAAATAACGGTCACAATCGTTGCCGCTTTTTTTCTTCTTGTTCGTGATGAATTTGAAACGTGCTGTGAATGCTGATTCCATTGGGTTAGTCCGTAGAATTTGGGGTTATGTTATTTTTCGCTTCCCACTCGATGACATCAACGAGTCGGTAACGAATCCGAGGAGCGTAAGGTTTTAACGGTGTTAAGCCGATGTCCTCAAACGGAGGCCCAGTGGCCTCGCCTTTCCTTGTTTTCTTTCTCCATTGTTGCAACGTGAATAACGAAATTCCGTAACGGTTTGCAAGGTCTTTTGGTCTTAAATATTCGATCATTGATCTTCTACCTCCAAGATTGCAGCAAGTATTTGATCACGTTGCTTTTCGTTGATCTTTCCTTGACCGTAGCGATTATTTAAATTCTCTTTTAACGCTTTTGTTTTCTTAGGGTTCTTTTCTAAATAAGCAAGAAATTGTTTTGTTAAGGCTTCTCCGTCTTCGCTTGTCTTTGGTGGTTCTGTTTTGACAGGAGGCTTTTCTTTTGGAGCTGGTGCTTTCTTGGCCCATGCTTGATGCTTGTCATATAAAGACAAACCAAACTGATCCCCGAATTGCATGAACGCCCGTTTCCTTGCATCTGTCTCGGATTCTTTCACTGCTGATTCATGCTTATCACCAATACCACCCATACGGCCATGGCCTGCGCCGATGCCTTCTCTAACGACATCTCCAACCGTGATCTTTACTTTGGCTATATAGGAAACAACTTTTTCATCTGCATAAACCATTCTTAAGTCAACGGTTTCACTATTCCAACCATCAAAACCTAAAATTCTGTTTGCTTCTTTTATAACGCGCCAGCCTTCAACATAAGAAAGCTTGAACGTTTTTTCCTTATCGGCCCAACGCTCTGAAACGTTGTTTCTGTCGATGGGTTCCTTTAAAAGCTGAACCTGCTCATCTGAAAAAGTCATGTTAATTAGGGGTTGTTTTTGAAAATGCCCACCGTGGCAGGCTTAGGCTTTGAACACCTGTTTCAGAATGTCCTGGCCAATGGTCGGCAATTTGACACTCACTGATCTGATCGAGTGCCTTGCGCCTTGCTCTTGCTCCTTCATCCATTGCGGCTTTGTCTAATTCGTACAAAGCAACCTCAAAAGGAAATTCTGATTGAACAACTAAGAACACAAAACGATCTAATCCCGTAGTTTGGAGATAGTGTTCTGCCTGGATGTGGTAGCCAAAGTTAGCAACCGCTTTTGAAAATTCGTCAGGAGCCGCACCACTTCGGCTGGTTTTTAAATCAACAATCGTTCTCTTTGTTACCCAGTCTGTTCGTGCTTTGATGTCTAAACCCGTAGCGTCGTCAACGCTCCACCATGATTTTTCTGCTGCTCCACTTTCTAAAAACAATTTTGCTTGTTTATCCGCATAAACAGCATCACGCATTGCAAGAGCTAAATCTAAATCAGATTGGGTAACAGCCGTTAACCCTTCGTCTTTAGCTTGCTTGGCTTCTTCTTTTCCTTTTTTGGTGGCTCTGGAGCTAACGACCATGAATTGTTTCTTCAGTTCGTCAGGCTCAAGCACAGCGCAATGCGTCAGACTGCCAAGTGTTAAAGCAGGACTTGTTTTTCTTTCAGGCCGATTTGGATTGTAATAAGTATTCCAAAAAGCCCACGGGCCAAATTTGTGCATGGTCTTCGCCATTGTTGAGCTAATCGCACCATCAGGCTTGTGGTATTGCTCATTTGAGATTTGAACGCTGCCTTGTGTCATGCTGCCTCCTTATATAAAGCAGAACCAGGGCCATACATTTTATAGATTTCAGGCCATGTTCTTAAGAGCTTGGACCTATTAATAGGGTCGGCTGCGATTCCAGCGCGAGATAAATGGGTCATAAATTGGCCGCCGTAATGTTCGGCGGTGCGAAATGTGTTTAAGACTTCTGAGTCGGTCATAGGTAAAATAAAAGTGCCGCCGCCGAGGGTCAATGGCGGTGAAGTGGGGCGGCTAGGGGGTTAGCCGCCTTGCTTCTATTTTCTCAAGACCGCGCACGCCGCTTGGATGTGATGCACCTCGCAGTCTTGACGGGTCATGTCTTCTAATGCCTGTGTTGTAACAGCGAAAAAAAGAAGACTAACACCAATGCTAAAAATAAAAAGCTTCATGGGGTTGATTGCTTACACATCTAGTATACACCCCTGCATGACTGTGTCAATAGTCCGTACATCTCCATTAAAAAGAGGGGTTTAAATCTATGCATGTCTGTCAAAAACCTTTTGATCTTGAATTAGCCCGACTTGGAAAAATTAATTGATTTAGTTTTTTGCATTTGCCTTTCATTTTTGCCGTTTTTAATGTTCTTTCTGTGATTTCAATAGATGAGCTTATTTCATGCTTAAACGTCAGCAACTCTTCCTTAAAAGAACTGACCGATTTTGCTATTCCAAAAAGAATATATTCTGTATTGCTTTCATGTAGTGCAACTTGCTTTAAACCATCCTCAATCATTTTCAGCTTTTCCTTTTGGGTTGTTATTTGAACTTGATCGTTATAAAGGTTTAAAAAATCTTCAATCATCCAACGCTCTGGAGGGGTTTTAACTGTGAAATCAATTGTTCCATTTGTTCTTTTATATCTTCTAACAACCCCAATCCCTCCAACTTTTTGAAATGAATTGACTGGTTGAGGTGCATTTCTTTCTTTGTCTCCAGACATCCAAAGATGATCAAACCTATGACCACCTTTTTGTTTAATTGAATCTTGAACAGAAGAGTTTCTATCCCAGATGCAAACATGAGGATTTGAAAGGCAAGTCCATGTTCTATTGTGTTTAAAACCTGTTTGCCATCCGCTAAATGCGACCAACTCGTTTTCCAAGTCTGAAAGAGTAATTCTCACAATAAAAAGCCCCTAAAAGGGGCGGAAGATTTAAAAAGCGGTGTCTAGAGCCATTGCTTGTGCTAAGTGCTGAAGGAAGTGGTGGACATTGCCATTCATGAAATCAATCTTTCTTAGAATGGTTTCAATCTTTTGAGCTTCCTCTCCTTTGGTTCTTTTGATCGCTTCGATAACAACAGATGATGGAATGATGTTTGGTGTTCCATTTTCTGAAGTCACTGTGTAAACCTCATCAGTTAAGTCTTTTTCTGAGAAGAAGGTTTCGAAGAAGTTCATTTGTTTCGGGGTTGCTTACTTCTTTATTATACACCTCTTTACACCCCTGTCTACTTCTATTACAAATCGGTAATAAAAAAGAGCCTTGTGGCTCCTTTACTTAAGATAACTGTCCGAATTTGTACCCGTCAGGTTGTTCATCGTTCAGTTTCTTCATTTCAGCTCTTGCTTCTTTTAAGAGCTTTTCATATAAGTGGCATTGATCTGAAAGTGATTTAAGCAATGTTTGATTGACAAGTATTTTCACACAGTCAAGACTGCTTAAATTTTCTGAGTTTGACATTGGAAGAACCTTTAATGGTGTACGAATTAACTATGCTTGATTCATACGAAAGACAAAAAAAAGCCCCTTGCGGGGCGGTTGGTTAAAAAAGAATAGCGGCAGAGGCTGCAACAACTAACAGAATGACAAGAGCCTGCTTTTCTTCCCTTAGAGTCTTGAGCTGCTTATCGGTGGTGTCGATGTATTCCATCGCTCCGTCAATAATATCAGCCTTGTTTGACTTAGGGTTGATTACAGAAGAAGTCATAACTAAATGGGGTTGGATGACTCTTTGAATATACATGCCTACACATCTCTGCACACCCCTCTTAATGAAATGAAACAATTCCTAGATTTGCTCGGTTCTCCCTTTGTTTATCGTAGTCCTACGGGTCTTCAAGGTTTCAGGGCTGGACTCATGCAATTAACGCATAAAAAATTAAGACCGTTAGCAGGAACCAATTCTCACTACTCAAAAGCCGTGATGGTCAGTAGAATAATTGCGGACATGAAATAAGGGCAGCGACTAACTACCCTTACTTCTTCTCTACACATGGGTCTGGGTGATGGGGACCTCTTCCTTTCCCATGTATCAAAATATTAACTTAATCAGGCGATCTGGCAACTTCAACGGGAAAGCCTTTAGAGCGTAGATCTTTTATTCGATATTCCTGAATCTTGCTTAACCGTCCCTTTAGTGCCTTCACTTCAACAAATCGCACCTCATTCGGTTTAAGCAATAGCAAATCAGGATAACCATTTTTATTTGTCTTTAAAAGTTTAATTACCTCATAACCGTCTTTCTCGTATTTTTTTACCAGCTTGGCTTGATAACTGCTCTCTGCACGACTTGTAATGACTGATTGTAAAATTTTTTTTCTGGATGACTTGTCGATAAATTCGAGTTTCAATTCCGTCCGCCGCAAATATATACCTAATCTTAGGGGCAATCTGTCTTCCAAGAAAGCTTGCGCGATCTCTAGATTGGATGTAAGAGAGCGCTGCAAAATCTACGCCAAGGAACAGCAAATACGTTGCACTACTTAAATTCACTCCCTCACGGCTGGCTCTTACTTGCCCAATAAAAACTGCATCCTTGTTCGCGTTAAATTCTTCTGGACTATCCGTTGCATTAGGGAATGTTTCATATAACATTTTTCGTTCTGCCTCATAGCAGTACATAATTGCAATTTTATGTTTGCCGTATCGTTTTTTGATGTACTCAGCTTTTGACCGATCAAAAATTATTCCCTTACTGCTTTCTTCTGGAATAACCGTTCCACAATAAATTTGCTTTAACTTGCTTAGTTTCTTTGCTCCCGTATCGGCAAGAATTGTTGTTATATATTTCACAGGTGGAGATGTAAGATGTAGTTCCCAAAATTCAGAAATTCCATCATCAATAATATTTTGGGCTAATTGGTAAGTCTTTTCATTCATCTCTACATATCGAACAGCTTCATCAATCTTTGTCTCAAACCCTGCATCTTCCTGAGTCATCCGCACAACATACGGATCAATATCTTTTAAAATCAATTCTTTATTAGCGTTCGAGTAATCGTTTACCGTCTGCCCCGTGCCAATATATTTTTGACCAATATCCACATAACCTTTCTTAGCCCATTCGTAAAAATTTCGATATTGCGCCCAAACTGGACGGTGCAAAGTGAATTGGTGATACAACTGCGAATAAGATTCTGGTGATGCTGTTCCACTCATTAACAAAACTTTTTCATAACTCATCTGTCTTAAGTTCTTCCATCTGCCCGAAGGTTTAGGGAACGCACCGATGCAATGTGCTTCATCGACAATTAATAACTGCCAAAATGTCCATGCAAACTTGGGCAACCGTTCATAGTTAATAACCATTACCCGATCCTGCACTCCTAAAGCTTTGGCATCTTTTTCAATGCTTGGGATTGCTTTTTTCTTTGTAACCAGTAAGCACCGTTGGATTCCTAATCGCTTAATAAGACTTAAAGCGGTCAGTGTTTTTCCGGTGCGTACTTCGCCCATCAAATATGCAAACTGTTTTCGTGCGAGTAACCAATACAACTTATCGGCTGCCTCTTTTTGGTATTCCCTTAATTCCATTTCTCTACAAATTCAATGTTTACTTGTTTGCTTTCCAAGCCGAGCTTGCAAGCCATCCTTACTTTTGATTGATCGACAAATTTGTTTAAAACTTCGATCTGTACCTTGTAACTTCTCCAGACGTTATAAAACTCACCAAAGCCCCACTCTTTGCCGAGTTCAATTGAAACAAGATTGCAATCCGTCTTCAACATTTCCTTAGCGGAACGTGAACCCGCCGCATCTATAATTTGATACCACAGTTCTTGTTGCTCATATTTAGATATTTTCATCTTCATACCGCAATTAAAAATACTGTGACCTTTTTCGTACCGAGTTCTTGTTGAAATGCTTCCTCTAAATAGTTTCTCCGTGATTGGACCATATTGATCCATTTTGCGTTGACCTCAACCTCAACGCGGTAACTTTTCCAGAAAAATCTGCCATCCTTATGAATTGCTCTTAAACGGCAATCTCCTGATGCCGTGATGATCCGCGACCACCTTTCATCAAGATCGCTTTTGAACAGTTTCATTTTGTTGACGGGATTGCTTATGGTGCTATCTTACACATATCTACTACAAAAACAACCCCAATGGGCTCTGACACCGATCTAAAGACAATCAACACTCAGCTAACCGAAGGGCAAATTAAATGGTTAGACGAAAACAAACCGCCTGAATTTTCAAGAGCTGGTTTTATTAGATCGATCATTCGTCGTCATATAAAAATGTATGATTCGATTTGTAACGAGCCGATCGAGGAGATGGCGGAAGCATTCGTTGAAGGTGATTCAGGGAAAGCAGAAGAATTAGGATCTATCTTAGGAGCAGTACTTCAAGATGAAATTGTGAATCAGCAACGACCTGGAGGACTTCTAGCATAATGGCAACTTTTCCTTTAGAAATTTTTATTAACAGATAAACAATGGATATAAAAGAGGAATTACTTCGTTTACCGAAGTCGTGGGGTTTTGTTGCCGTTCAAAATAAACGCCCCTATCAAAAAGATTGGCAAAAGAAACCTTTAACCCGTTCTCAGTTATTTAAAGAAATATCTGAAGGTCGTTCAACTGGTATTGGTGTAACCTGCGGCACACCGAGTTCTGGTCTTCTCTTTCTCGATCACGATGGAAAGTCATCATCAGAAATCCTTACAGAATGGGGTTTCTCTATTGGTTCTCTTCCTCCTTCTTGGATGGTTACATCTGGGCGCGTTGGTCGTTTTCAACTGATCTACAAAGTTCCAGAAAAATATTGGTCAAAGATAAAAACACGCAAATTTCAAACAGGTGTAAAAGACGAGGACGGCTCAGTGGAGCAGCTTGAACTTCGATGGGATGGAGCACAATCGATTGTAGCGGGCAAGCATCCAATGACCGATGGATACCGTTGGATGGATGGTCGCTCACCTGCTGACCTTGAATTAGCTGACGCACCATTAGCCATTATCGAAAAGATGATGGATCAACAAAAAAAAGCAAAGCCCGTTCAGGTCTTCAACTCAGACATTGATAAAGCTCGTTCCCTTCTTCAATCAATTAACCCCAACCGAATAGATGACTACGACCAATGGTTAAAAATCGGAATGGCGGCTCACTCCGCAGGAGATTCACTTCTTGCAGATTGGGAAGATCTCTCAAGCAAGAACAGCAAATATAAACCAGGTGAATGTGCAAAGAAATGGCACTCATTCAAACGCTCTGGCATATCACTCGGTACACTTCAAAAATTTGCTAAAGAAGATGGTTGGACACCTCCACCAAGAGTTTTTCCTGAGTCTGTTATCCCCGTAGAAGAAACAACCACACCGATCCCTTCAAAACTTGAACAACTCACATCACAAGAATTAATTTCATTCCTTCGTAAATCAAAACAAGACATCCGCTTCAATACCTTTTCACATTCCATCGAAATGGACGGTGAAGTTATTAAAAATATTGAACTTTTTTATTTAACCCTTGCTGAACTCGGGTACAAGGTCGAAAAGCAAATGGCAATAGATTGTCTGCTCAAGGTCGCGCATGAAAACCAATATGATCCCGTCAAACTTTATTTAGATCACGTTGCGTCCGAAGTTGAGCCGACATATATAGACCGTTTAGCAACAGCATATTTAAGACCTCAAGACGCATCCATTGATGAGCCGACTATCTACGATGTAATGCTTAAATTAACTCTGATAAACGCCGTGAGACGTGTATATCTTCCTGGTTGTAAGCATGATACCGCAACTGTTCTTCAAGGTAAGCAGGGAATAAAAAAATCTTCCTTTTGGCAAACGCTCGCTGGCCCCTTCTTCTCGGATGCTCTTGACGACATTTCCTCAAAAGATTCAATTTTAACTTTGCACCGCAGCTTTTTGATGGAGTGGGCCGAATTGGATTCAATTACATCTAGAAAACATGCTGGTCATATTAAATCTTTTTTATCGCGCTCTACCGATTTCTTAAGAGTTCCCTACGGTAAATCTGTTGAAGAATGGCCGCGCCGTGGAATCATTGTCGGATCAAGTAACAAAGAATCAGGTCTGTTATTTGATGAAACTGGAAACCGACGTTTTCATGTTATTCCTTGTACCTCTACATCCATTGATCTGGATTCACTTCAATTAGAACGTGATGCAATATGGGCCGCAGCCGTTCATGCTTGGAAAAATAAGGAGTCACATTTCCTAACCTTTGAACAGGAAAATCAAATCGAAAAGGAGAATTTAGGTTACATGGTTGACTCTCCTTGGCTAACCGTCATTAGCCAGTGGTTGAATAATCCTGTTAATCAAAGCACGGATATTACTATCGAAAAACTTCTTACCGAAGCAATCGAAAAGCCCGTGGAACGCCAAACAAAATCCGACACGATGACTGTCTCATCTATTCTCAAAAATCTAAAATATGAGAGAAAGAAAAAAAGAGTGGAGGGAACGCCTAAGTGGGTGTGGAACCATCCAACCTCCTAAAGTTCCCTCCTGTTCCCACCCTGTTCCCACTACTGGGAACGCTCAAAAACCACTCAGTGCCTACTTTCTTACTATATGTTCCCTTTGTTCCTATGTTTTTATATATAAATATAGAAATAGGTATATAGGGGTATATATATAGCTCAGGTAAGTTTGTAAGAAAGGTAGGAACACTTGGGAACGTGGGAACACTATCTAGTCTCATTTCTGTCTCATTTCTGTCTCATGACTATCTCAAAAAAACAGGAGCCCGTCGTTGATCGCATGGTTCTTCTCCTCGAACAATCCAAATCTGTTTCCGCTGCTATCGCCGATAATGCTATGGATTCCTCCGATCCTCTTGATAGCGAAACAATCATGCTCTTTGCTCGTCAACTAAACTCTATTAAACAATTCCTACACTCTGCTTATGAAGCCTAAAGTTATTATCTCTTATCATCCAACTGAAAAAAATTGGTCTCTCGTTATTGACGCCTCCGATGTCTATGGAAGCGACTGTTATAAAATGAAGCTCACTGAATATGGTGAACAGCTCATTAAAAAAGCTCCCTCTTCTATTTATTCTCTTCCAGGTAAAGAGCCTCCTAAAAAAGGAGATTCTTATGTCTGTTTACATTGTCTTGAAGAGAAACCTTTACTCTCTCTTGGGAAATTGCTTTACGATGAAAAGTGTTGGACCGAGGTATGATGTTTTTAAATGGCCAAAAAAGGTACTAAAGCTGAAACCGTTCTCCGGGTGAAGGAATTCGTTCGGATCATTTCTAATGGTGGTAGGAGATCCGACTGTAAAAGTTATGCCATAGAAAATTGGGGGGTGGGAGAGAGCACTATAGATACTTATCTCAGGTTGGCTAGAGATCAGATGAAGGCCGATTGGGATATCGAAAGACCTCAAATGGTTGCTGATTTATTAAGCCAATGCAGCACCTTACAGATAGAAGCCAGAATGGCGGGCCAATATCACATTGCGCTTGGTGCTATTAATACAGCAGCTAAATTAGCTCAACTTTGTTCGTGAGTATTTTATTAGAAGCAAAAACTGGACATGTTTTATTTCAGCAAAATGTAAATAAAATACCTACCAGTTTAGAAGTCATAGAAACAATAGAAGGTTCTTTATTACCTCATCAAAAAGAGTTTTGCGCCGATTTGGAGCATCGTAAGATAGCTCTAGTGTGTGGATTTGGGGCCGGAAAAACTGTTGCTTTAATTGCTAAAAGTTTAATTCTTGCAGCAAAAAATATTGGGTATGTATCAGCACTCTTCGAACCTACAAACACAATGTTGAGGGATGTGTTACATAGGTCAATGCTTGAGATGTTGGAAGAATGGAAAATCCCTTTTAGCTATAGAGCATCACCAATGCCCGAGCTAACAATTCAATTTAAAGAAGGCAGCCATACAATTTTATTTAGAACAATTTTGAATTATCAAAGATTGAGGGGGCAAAACTTATGTTCAATTGGCTTTGATGAAGCAGACACCGTTGGCAGTTACAATGCAGAGCAAGCAATGAATATGGCACTTGCACGTTTACGTTCTGGGAACATTCAACAGTTCTTTGTTACTACAACTCCAGAGGGTTTTGGTTTCGCTCATAAAACATTTAAGAAAGAAGCAAAATCAGATACAAGATTGATCCAAGCAAAATCAACTGATAATCCATATTTGCCTTCTGACTTTATCGAGAATCTATATTTGAATTATGATAAAAATTTAATAGAAGCCTACCTCAATGGAAATTTTGTCAACCTCAATACTGGCAGTGTATATACAAGATTTAGTAGAGCCAAGCACGTGATTGATGAATTACCTTTTGTAATTCAGGGAGAACCATTGCTTTGTGGAGTGGATTTTAATGTGGGAAATACGAACACAGTTATCGGGGTAAAAGAAGGAGATAAGCTTTATGTCTTTGATGAAATATGTAAAGAATTAGACACTGATTCACTAGCAAAAGAAATTAAACGACGTTATCCTACAAACAAGATTTATGTTTATCCAGATGCTAGTGGGGCAGCGAGAAATACAACTAATGCGTCAAGGACGGACATCTCAATCCTTGAAAGTTATGGGTTCACTTCAATGGCTCTTAAGAGCAACCCACCGATCAAGGACAGAGTTCAAACCTTACAAGCACTCTTGGAAAACTCAAAAGGACGGGTGCGTATGGCGGTTCATGCCCGTTGCAAATCATTAATTGAAAGTTTGGAGTTACAAAGTTATGACGAGAAAACAGGCTTACCAGACAAGCAGAATAATTTTGATCACTTAAATGATTGCTTAGGTTATCTTGTGTATCGTGAGTTCAATATGATTTACAGTAAGGCAGGATCAAGGACAGGCTTTAGAATTTATTAAAAGCTTGATACTATGAGGGTAAAAAGTGTACGGAACTCTTGAAGGCATCCCCAACCCCACTACTACGGTTGAAAGTCCTAATGCGGCTTATCAGCGCATGGCAATTTTCTGGGAGTTGATTAACGATCTAAGAGAAGGCAGTTATCAGATCAGGAGTAAAAATAGAAAATATTTACCGCAACAACCTAGGGAACAAGACGATAGTTATAAGGTCAGGCTCGACAGATCAACCGTTGTTCCATTTGTGGACCGAATTGAAAAAATGTTATCGGGCATGTTAGTTAGAAAGCCTGTCCGATTAGATAATGTCTCGGACCTAGTGCGGGAACAGTTGTTCGATGTAGACCTTGAGGGAAATAATCTTGATGTGTGGCTTTATCAAACAGCAAGAACAGCAATTTCCTTTGGTCATGTTGGTGTTTTAGTTGACGCACCAAAAGAAGGAGAAAAAGCAAGGCCTTACTGGGTAACTTATCAACCGTCGGATATTCTTGGATGGAGGACAGAGATCAGAGAGGGTGTCAGGAAATTATCTCAACTTAGGTTACTTGAAAGAGTTGTTGAACCAGAAGGAAGGTATGGAGAGAAGACAGTTGAACAAATCAGAGTATTAGAGCCTGGTAGTTTTGAAATTCACAGAAAGAAAGATAAGGGTGAATTTTATATCCACGACTCTGGAACTATGAGCTTGGATGAAATTCCATTCTCCATTGCTTATGCAAACAGAGTTGGGCCTTATGAATCTAGAAGTCCGTTGTATGAAATAGCAGAATTAAATTTGAAGCATTATCAAATTCAATCGGATCTTGATAATATTCTTTCTGTTTCTGCTATTCCTGTATTAGTTTTTTATGGTTTCCCTGCTAGTGCAGATGAAATTTCAGCAGGGCCAGGTGAGGCTTTAAGTTTACCTCTAGAATCAAGAGCAGAATATATAAGCCCCTCTGCAGATAGTCTTGATAGTCAATTTAGAAGGTTGGACGATATTGAAAAGCAAATTAATACACTTTCATTAGCGGCGGTAATGGGTTCTAAGTTGGTCGGTGAAACAGCAGAGGCTAAGCGGATTGATAGGAGCCAGGGTGATGCAACGCTCATGGTATTGGCTCAACAGATGCAGGATTTAGTTGATAACTGTTTGAGGTTTCATGCCATGTATTTGAATGAGCCTAACGCTGGAGGTAGTTTTGTTAATCGTGATTTCGTTAGTGCAAGATTAGATCCGCAAGAAATACAGAGCCGGTTGCAACTTTATACGGCTGGAAGTATTTCACAGAAGGAATTGCTTGATCAACTTGCCTCTGGGGAAGTCTTATCAGATGACTTTGACGTTGAAGAAGAGTTAGAAAGAACGCAGGCAGGCGGATTAATTGAGATGGATGCAGCTCCAACTGAAGCGGCTTGATGAATGTCAACAAAAACTGCGGTAGCGGCTCCTGTTCCTGAAGCGTTTTATAGAGAGGTTATTGATTTAAACCGTTATAGCAATTCGGTTGCTGGTAAATATGCAAGAGCTTATAACGACATTATTGCAAGAGCAGCAGAAAGACTTGTTAATATTGAATTTAGACAACAAAAAACTGTTAATGCAGTTGCACCTGAGACAAGGAAAAGATTAAGAGCAATTGTCAAACAATCGAAAGATAGTTTAAAAACATGGTCAGGTGAATCTGCTAGGGCATTTAAGAAAGATCTTCAAGGGTTAGCAGTATTACAAACTGAATTCATAGAAAATGAATTAAAGAAAGTTGTTGCCTCTGGGAATATTCCAATTAATAGTGTTGCAGTCAGCAAGGGGTTTGGTGATGCTGTTGTTAGTACAGATCCAACAAGATTAAACTTGTTTGGAAGACCAGAGGAAGAATTTAAAAAGTTTAAGGCTGGAGATTTTGCACTAACAACAAGGCGGGGTGAATTGTTGACGCTGCCTAATGGTGAAACTGTAGAAAAAGCATTTAGAGGGATAGCAGCAAGATCAAGTGAAAGATTAGGTGGAGCAATTAGGCAAGGTGTTTTATCAGGCGAAACGAATGTGCAGATTGCAAGGCGATTAATGGGGCGGTTGAATTTTAATGAATATGCAAAGGAGGGAACAAGAGCTTTTGCTTTAGCAGGAAACCAACCATTAAAGCTTGCAAACAATCAGATAAAAACGATTGTTAGAACATCAATTAATCAAGTTAGTAATGCAGCTAGTCAAAGTGTTTATGCTGCTAATAAGGATGTTGTTCCTAAATATGAATATGTGGCAACTCTTGATAGTAGGACTAGCTCAATATGCCAAAGATTAGACGGTCAAAAGTTTGAATATGATAAGGGGCCAACACCGCCACAACATTTTAATTGCAGGTCTACAACTGTTCCTGTTGTTGATTATAAGGGGTTAGGTTTAACACCTCCACCTGAGACAAAGATCACAACAAGACCAAGTGAGACTGGCCGAGTCCCTCAGAAAGTTTCTTATGGCGATTGGTTGTATGAGCAAAGAGCAAGGGGAGCTAATAACAAATTAAAAGCCTATGAACCAGGTGAATTGCAGATTAAAACTTTAGGATTTGAGAAGGCAAAATATTTCAATCGGTTGGCTGCAAAGAGTAATGGTAAGGATGCTTTAAGGCAGGTTATTAGAAGCGATGGAACAGAATTAACGCTGGAGCAATTACAAAAAAAGTATGGTAAGCCTATTGATATAAAAGCATCTAAGAAGGCAACACCAAAAGCAAAAACAAAGGTAAAAACAGCGGCAGAGGAATTAAAAGAAACGAAAGCACAACTGGCAGCGTTACGAGAACGAGATCCATCTTTACCAACTGTTGCTCAGTTGCAGGGTGTGGCACCCACTGGAAAGATCAAAGCTAATGATGTAAACAAAGCTTTTGATTTAATGGATGAGATGGAAGGTTTAGCCGGGAAAAATGCAAGAAAACTTAGAAAATTTGCAGAAAAAAAACAAGTATTCTGTAACTGGTCAAATGCTAAAGAAGGTACTCTTCGATCAGGTAAGCAAAAATATGAGTATTTTCTTAATAACCCACAGTTCAAGAAAACAATACAAACTTCTTTAAAAAACGAAACAACATACGGCTTTTCAGATGTTTACAGAGATATGTCTTCTGCTATTGAAGATAATAATTTTCGTTTCGTATCTTATGAGACAAAAAGATATTTTACAGCAGGTGGAAAAGGTAGGAAAAACATGAATGGGATGACAATAAAAGGATCAAACCATATTGTTTTAAAGGCAACAAGCAAGCAAAAAGCTATTAGAAGCGTAAAACAAATGCAAGATGACGTAAGGGACGCTGTTAAATATGCCAAAAGCAACCAAAACAATCCAAATTGGGATAGAAGCAGTTATTGGTCAGCACATGGAAAAGGTAAATTTAATGAAGGAACTAGCTGGTTGAAAACTTATGTGCATGAAATGGGTCATCAAGTTCATTACACAAATGAAGTGAATAAATTAAGTTCTTATGATTGGATTCCAAGTGCTTATGGGAGCTCAGATTACAGAGAAAGGTTTGCAGAAACATTTGTGCAGTTCATCTTCTCACCTGTAGAATTAAAAAAAGCGTCACCCTCTGCTTATAAATGGATAGAGGAGACTCTTGATGCCTCGTTGAAAAAGGTAGACAAATGGATTTAAAAGAACAGGCTCTAAAAGTTGCTGGTAGCTTCCCTGAATCAAGGGCTGCACCCAAAAAACTGCTGTCTTTAATTAACGAGGCTAAAGGGAAGGAAAAAGATTTAATAGGTGAATTGGTTGAAGTTTTATATGCTTCAGCAGAAAACAAACAAGACTTGGATTTAGTTGATAGATATTTTATAAATGATTAATGTTCCAATTTGGTTTAAACTATTCCTAGAAGCAAAAAAAGCCTAAAGCAAAAAAAATGTCCTCATTATTGAATAAGAGTTAGTATTATTAAAAACCCACTTCTAAGATTATGGATGAAGAATTACAGCGACCAAACTCACCTAATCCTGAAATTGAAGCGTTAAAATCTGAGATAGAAGCTTTAAAAGCTAATAACGCAAAACTTTTAGATCAGAATATTAAATCAAGGCAACGAGAAAAGAATGTTCCCGAGGGTGTCGATGTAAATGAACTAATTGCTTTTAAGCAAAAGAAAGAACAGGAAGAATTGGAAGCTAAGGGCCAATACGAAGAAGCTAGGGAGAAACTTGCCAGTCAATACAGACAAGCGGAGGAAGAGAAGAACAAAGAGATTGAAACTTTAAGAAGTGAGAAAAGAAAACTAGAAATTGAAGCACCGGCTGTAACGGCCTTAGCTGATGTTGTCCATGATCCTCAATATGCTTTGAGCCATTTAAATAAAGATCAACTTTCTAGAGAAATAGACGGAACAGTTGTTGTAGTTGATGGATATACAAGAACACCTGTAAAGGAATGGGCAATGTCAAACATTCCCCACTGGGCTCAAAAACATTCTAGACCCCAAGGAGGTGGAGCCTCTACGGTAAAAGCATCAGCAACAGAATTTGTTTCAGCAGGTGAAAAGAATCCATTTGCACCTGATAGTTTTAATATGACAGAACAACAACGATTATTAATAACTGATATAAATAAATATGAAATGTTAAAAAACGCAGTAAAGGGGTAAGATATAAATATCTCGGTTGTCTGAGTTAGGGGTTGTCTCCGCTTTTTGTAAATAAATCAATTTTTTCGTATTCTCCATGAGTACTCAAAGATCGGATTTAATAGTACCTGAATTTTTCACCCCCTATTTAATAGAGGCTACTACTGCATCAGATTCATTTTTGCAGAGTGGAATAGTGACACCTTTAGCGGAATTAAATCTATCCTCTGAGAGAGGAGGGGACTTTGTAAAGATCCCATCTTATGCAGCTAATTTAAGCGGCGACTTTGAAGTTCTAACAGATAGCACTTCATTGACACCTGGTAAAATTACTGCTGATAACCAGATTGGTGTTGTACTTCATCGAGGTAGAGCATTCAGTGTTAGAGATTTAGCGTCATTAGCTGTTGGTGACAGTGATGATCCTGTCAAGGTCATTCTTCAAAAGTTGGGAGCTTATTCAGCCAATCAAAAGCAAAAAGATTTGTATTCTACCCTCACAGGTGCTTTTGGTTCTCTGAATTCTAACGATTCCAATAGTGCTCTATTTGATTTAACAATTGATAGTGAATCCGGTGACACTCCTACAGTATTAAGCCCTCGCCATGTAGCAAGGGCAAAATCCAAATTAGGAGATCAAGGCGGCAAGCTTACAGCAATAGCCATGCATTCCAATGTTTATGGTGATTTGCTAGAGCGCAACATGATTGATCGAATCTACGACAACACAGGCGCACCAGATGGATCCGCAACAGGCGGTAGCACAACAAGAGCTTTTGAAGGGTATCAACCAGTAGAAAAATTTGGTGGTTTAAGAGTCATCGTTTCTGACGATATTCCTACGGCAGGTTCTGGCTCTTCCACTGAGTATTCAACGCTCTTTTTTTCACAAGGTTCTGTCGTAACAGGTCAACAGGCTCCACAGCGTGTTCAAACTGATAGAGATATCCTTGCCTTAGAGGAAGCCGTGGCTATTGATCTTCACTACATTTACCATCCTGTTGGTTTGAAGTATGCAAGCTCAACTGTTAACCCTTCAAGATCTGTTCTTGAAACTGTAGGCTCTTGGTCGAAAGTCTACGAAACAAAGAACATTGGTATAGTGAGAGCTACTAATGTTTCTAATCAGGATTAGAGGTAATTAATTATGTCTTCAATCTTTGGACTAGAAAAGCCTGTTTTTGGCAGAGAGAACTCAAGCATTGAATTAGTAGAAGCATCGGATGCTGACACTACTTTGACGGCCGCTCAATCTGTTAACAGTCTTGTAACGATGACACCTACAGGGGCTAAAACCGTTACCACAGCAACAGCAGCATTAATTGTTGCCGAGCTTGGGTCAGGCGTTCGTATTGGTACAACTTTCTCAATCACTTTGAGAAATGAAGCTGCCTCTACTCATGCCATGACTTTGGCTGGTGGTACAGGCGTTACTCTTGACAGTGATAACACAAATACCGCCGCAGCAGCCGCAACTCGTTCTTTCTTGGGACGTGTTACAGCTATTGCAAGTGGTGCTGAAGCTATCACTGTTTATTCAGGCGTGACTTCTGCTCACTAATGTCAATATACGCTTTTAGGCGCATGAGAGAGCAAAACGAGGCTGCTAAAAAAGCGGCCTCTGCTCTTTTAGAAAAGCCAAAAACCAAACGCAAGCCAAGAGCAAAAAAAACAGAGAAAAAAGATGGCAATCAGTCTTGATGCAACTGTGGGCGGTGCATCTTCTAATACTTATATAACCCTCTCTGATACAAATTCTATTGTTGAAGGGTTGGTATTAGATGCTGATGTTCAAGCATGGGATACCTCATCAGCGGATAATCAAAACAGAGCTTTATACACAGCAGCACAAAGAATTGATAGAGAAAGATTTTTAGGTGCAAGGGTGGCTGATACTCAAGCACTCCAATGGCCGAGATCAGGAGTAAGAAAACCTGATACTTATACAAACCCTTATGGTTTAACTTTTCCTAATCGTTTGGTTGCTGATTATTACACTGATACAGAAATTCCAGACAAGGTAAAAAAGGCGCAAGTTGTTTTAGCTGTTTATTTAAATAATAATCGTGATGCTTTAGGACTATCAGGACTAGAGAATTTTAATGCTGTTGCTATTGGTTCGATTAATGTAACACCTCGTTTCTTTGGGGCGGTTGGTGCTGATCAAGTGCCGCCTTTGTTTCAAGAATACCTGAATGGGATTAGAATCAGCACACCAGCAAACATCTCAATCAAAAGGGCTTAATCATGGGTTACGGTTACGACTATCCAGCCGGAATTATCATTACAGATACAAATGCCCATACAGGCAGGTTTGGTAAAGTTCATTGCTTGACTGCTGCTGAAGCAAATCTTGTCGCTGAGAATCTTACAGAGAACGGCTCATCCACTATGAATGGGATAAAATTGGGCGTTGGCTCTGAAATTTGTGGAGTTATTACAAGCATTACTCTTACCAATGGGCAAGTTATCGCTTATTCCTTGTAATGGGTCTTGCTTCTTCTCTGAAAAATGCAGCTTCTAACTCATTGAAAGCTTTAGGTGGTTCTGTAACGATTAGAAAAGTAACGACTGGAAGTTATAACACAACAACAGGAACGATCAGCGAAAGCACAGCAGATACCATTGTTAAGGGTGTCCTTTCTGATGTTGGCAATTCTGAGGTTAATGATTTGATTCAGGCACAAGATAAGGTCTGTATTATTTCAGCAGGTGCTTTGGATTATGTGCCAACTCCTAAAGATCGTGTTGTAATTAGTTCAGTTGTTTATCAAATTGTGCAGATCAATACCGAGGAACAGAATAATATTCCAATTTCTTTTACTTTGTTTTTGAGGTCGTAATGACTAGAAAAATAAGGCTAGATCAAATTGATGATGTAATGTCCGAGGCCGTCCAGAAGTTAGTTAGAGCAACAACATTGGAATGGTCAGCAAGGGTAAAGAAAGCAACCCCAGTTGATACTGGGCGGCTAAGAATGGCCTGGCAAACAGATGTATCAAAGCCATATACAGGAACGATATTAAACAACATGGAATATGCAGAGCCAGTTGCTTATGGTGAAAACTTGCCGCCTTCATGGGGTGGACAATATCGAACAAGACAGGCAACAGTAAAAGGTTATCCAGAAATTATTGGAAAAGAATTAGAGAATTGGTCTAGGGGAGAATATGAAAAAATCAAGAGGGGCATCTGATGGCAGCCGTTGACCTAAACACAATCAGATCAACCATTGAGGCACGATTAGCAACAGAGCTTGCAAGTAGTCCTGTTATCCCTGTTGTATTCAATAATATGGCTTATGACTCAACAGGCGTTGAATCCTTTGTCCAGTGTCAAGTTAGTTTCGGTGCCAATGCTTATTTAAGTCAATCAACTGATTCTCATAATTCTGTTGTTGGTTTAATTCTTCTAAATACTTACACCCCAGAATCGACAGGGGCCGGAGCAAATTTAACCATTGCGAAAAGGATAAGAGATTTATACAACCGTCAAACAGTTTCTAGCGTAATCTTTGATGCAACTGTTGGGC
>Ga0209404_10000328_pt1 | contig 37870 bp, 40 predicted proteins | sample TroAtlMetagenome_2_FD_187447 | JGI IMG/M metagenome (GOLD analysis project Ga0209404, IMG submission 187447) | Marine eukaryotic phytoplankton communities from Atlantic Ocean - Tropical Atlantic ANT8 Metagenome (SPAdes) (version 2) | ecosystem: Environmental > Aquatic > Marine > Oceanic...
GTGCGGGTGATAGCCCCCCATGACGTCGCCCACGACCTTGGCGCATTTGCGCGCCGCCGACTGCGGGTTCAGCCGCATCTGGTGCATGGCGTACAGGATCCGCCGGTGCACGGGCTTGAAGCCATCCCGCACATCGGGCAGCGCGCGGTTGGTGATGGTCGACAGCGCATAGGCCAGATAGCGACGCGACAGGGCGTCGGCCATCGGCTCGTCAACGATACGGCCGCCTTCGGGCGGAGGAGTGTGCAGGGTCATGGCATCAATACAGGGGGAAGGCGGCGGACGAATCGCCCGCCGCCCCGGTCAGTCTAGGCTGAAATCGGTGCGGACGGGTGTCCGCCCGGCTCAGGGTCGGGTGGCGCGGGGGCCGTCCGGATCGAACAGGTCGCCGAACTCATCTCCTGCATACCACATCGGGCGGTCCCGTCCGTCGGCGATGGCGCGGGCGATCGAGGTGTTGACGCGCACGAACCGGGCGGCGGCGGTCCAGTCAAAGGGCAGATCCGCCTCGTCGCTAACCTGGTGATAATTGTCCCGCAGGAAGGCCGCGATCGCTTCGCGTCCCTCTCCGCCCGGGCCGGTCGCCAGGAAGACCGAGGGCACGCCCGCCTTGACGAACTCATAGTGGTCCGAGCGCACGAAAAGGTTTTCCTCGGGCATGAAGTCCGGAACCGTCGCCACCCCGACCTCGGCCGTGGCCGCGGCCACAATGGTCCCCAGCGTCGAATGGTCGGCGCCGAACGCGACCACATCGATGAAGTCATAGGTCAGGATCGGCATATCGAGGTTGACCACGCCGACGATGTTTTCCAGCGGTACGGTCGGATCGGCGGCAAACCGGCTCGAGCCCAGCAGGCCCAGCTCCTCGCCCGTCACGGCCAGGAACATGACCGAACGGCGCGGCCGCTCATCCGCCAGCGACAGGGCACGCGCCACCTCGATCAGGGTGGCAATGCCCGAGGCATTGTCCATGGCCCCGTTCGAGATCCGGTCCCCGGCGCTCTCGTCGTCCGATATGCCCACGTGGTCCAGATGGCCCATGACCACCACGACCTCGTCGGCGACTGAGGGATCCGAACCCGGCAGCATCGCCACAATATTGGGGCTCTCAAAATAGCGGGCCTCGGCCGTCAGGCTGAAGCTGGCCGCACCGGGGATCTCAAATCCCTTCGGCGAAGCACCGGCGGCCGCGGCATCCTGAATGGCCCGCAGGTCCTGACCGGCGGCCTCGAACAGCAGGGCGGTCGTGGGCTGCGACAGGAAGCCCTCAACCTTGATGCCCGGTGCATCGCTCTGGGCCACGCCTTCGGCCGTGGCCCAGCGGGTCTGGGGCTCGCCGAAAAAGCCCATCAGGCTGGACCACGGAATGTTCCGCGTGTCCGCCGAGTGGATCATGATGTAGCCGACCGCGCCGTGCTCGAAGGCCGTGGTCGCCTTGGCTGACCCCAAGTGGGCCGCCAGTTCACTGGGCAGGCCCTCAGGCATGCCGTACAGGGCCAGCACCACCTTGCCCTCGACATCCAGCCCCGCATAGTCGTCCAGCCCGTGGCTGGGCACATCCAGTCCATAGCCGACAAAGACAAAGCCGGTATCCAGCGCCACCTCACCGACCTGTGACGGGACCAGGGTGACCCCATCCCCCTGGCTCCAGCTGTGGGCCGTGCCGTCCGGTCCGGTCCAGCTCATCTGGCCGGCCGACAGGCTGATCTCGGCGAAGTTGACGGGCTGGCGCCAGCTGGTCCGTTCGGCATTGCCCGCGGGGGTCAGCCCCAGCGAGAAGAAGTGGCTCTCGACATACAGGGCCGCCAGCTCATAGCCGCGCGAGCCGGTATCCCGGCCTTCCAGCGCATCGTCGGCCAGGAAGGTGACATGGGCCTCCATCCGCCGGGCCAGCAGGGCGTCTTCGGACGATACCGCCCCGACCTCGGCGGTCGCAGGGACATCCACGGTGGCGCAGGCCCCGAGCGCGCCCAGAAAAGCGAGGGACGCGGCAAGGCCAAGCCCCTTCAGACGGCGTATCGCCATGGTGTTCGTCCCCCATCCAGAATCTGGCGCGACCCTAGCCCCCGCGGCGTCCCTATAACAAGCCGGATCGCTTCAGCCGCTCGATCATCCAGTCCCGCGCCGGCGGCAGCGGCTTGTCGCGCGGGTGGAAGACCCAGGCCTCGAGGAAATGCCCGGTCAGCGCCAGACCATGGCCCACATCTCCCTCGACCACCGCGGCCTGACTGCCCAGCAGGAAGGGCGGCAGCGCCAGCAACCTGTCGGCATAGGGGGCGCCTGCCGACCGGCTGACGGCCCGCCCGGTCCTCGGGCTGACCCAGGCCAGATCCTCCTGACTGCCCGAGACCGCGCAGCTCTCAAGGTCCAGCCCGAACCCCAGACTGCCCAAAAGGCCAAGCTCGAAACGGATGAAGACAGCGGGCCAGATGGCGTCGTCGGTCAGCGCCGCCATCAGCGCCTCCATGGCGATGAACACGGCGGACTCGGCCTCGCGCTCGGGCAGGGCACCCTGAACCACAGCCGCCGCCGCCGACAGGCCGGCCAGAGCCACCGGGGAGTCGAACAGCTGGCTCACGTCCTCGCCGACGGGCTCAAGCCGGGCCGAGCCCAGCTGGCTGTCGTCCCGCGCGCGAAAGGCGACGCGCACGCGAGAGCCGGGCTGCAGATGCGGTTTCATCTTTCGTGATGCACCGCCGGGCACATAGGTCATGCGGCGGCCGTGCTGCGCCGTCAGCAGGTCCACGACCGCGCCGGTATCGCCGTGCGACCGTGCCGCCAACACGAAGGCGTCGTCCTCAAACTCCATCAGGGCTGTGTCGTCTCCCGAGCCCGGATCAGGGCCACGACGTCGCGGGCCACATCGTTCGGCACGGCGAAGCTCAGAACATATTGCTCAATCTTCCAGCCGTCTTCGGTCAGGCGCAGCACACCCGAGCCCCGGGTGGTGCCATAGCTCGCATTCTCGAGGACCTCATCGAACACTGCGACGCAGCGGCAGTCGAGCGGCAGGATCGCGATCTCCCGGCTGACCACGCGATAGTCCCATCCCTGCCCGCGGCTGAAGTACGGGGTCGCATAGGCTTCGAACTCTTCCACCGTCCAGCGCTCGGTCGCGTCCGTCCCGATGAAGCGGGCATCCGGCGTAAACAACGAGAAATAGGTGGCGCCGTCCGCCTCTCTTGCCGCCTGATGCAGGGCGTCGATGACCTCGCCGGGCGCCCCGGTCGACTGGGCGAGGGCCGGGAGCGGGGCCAGCATCGCTGCCACGGCCGCCAGCGCGAGAAGGGTTTTCATGGTCGTCGCCTTTCGGATCATGGGCCAAGCATCCCTCAATGCCACGCGGCTGTCTCGCCCCAAATTATCCCCGCATTTAACCGAGCGGTTGACAGGTCGTGTCGGCTAGTTTAATTAACTGATACGTTAAATAGGGACGCCATCATGGCCACCGATCCTCTCAGCGCCAGGTTCGCCGCCCTCGCCGACCCGACCCGTCGCGCCATTCTGGCCCGGCTGTGCGAGGGAGAGGCCAGCGTCAACGAACTGGCCGAGCCGTTCGACATGAGCCTGCCGGCCGTGTCGAAACATCTGAAGGTGCTGGAAAAGGCTGGCCTCATCAGCCGCAGCCGCGAGGCCCAGTGGCGCCCCGCGAAGCTCGAGCCGATGGCCCTCAGGGGTGTAGCCGACTGGCTGGAACACTATCGCCGCTATTGGGACGCCTCGTTCGACCGGCTCGATGGCTATCTGGCTAACCTGCAGACGGGAAAAGACGATGGGTACAGAAACTGACAACCCCTGCGACACCGACGGCGCGGCCCACAATTTCGACCTCGTTCTGGAGCGCGTTTTCGACGCCCCGCCCGAGAAGATCTTCCGCGCCTGGACTGAGCCCGCGCTGATCAAACAGTGGCTGGCCCCCAAGCCCTGGACGATCACCGACGCCGTCTGCGATCCCCGCCCGGGCGGCCTGACCCGGTTCACCATGCGCTCGCCCGACGGCGAGACGTTCCCGAACACCGGCGTCTTCCTGGAGGTCATCCCCAACCGGCGCCTCGTTTCGACCGACGGCCTGACGCCCGACTGGCGGCCCGCCGGCCAGCCCTTCATGGTCAGCCGTATCGAGCTGGAGCCTCTCCCCGATGGCCGCACCAAGTACACGGCGACGGCCCATCACTGGAACGCGGCGACGATGAAGCAGCACGATGACATGGGTTTCCACGACGGCTGGGGTCAGTGCGCCGATCAGCTGGCCGATCTCCTGAAGGAGCTCTGACATGACCGTCGCCAACGATCTCGCCACGCGCCCGACACTGCACATGACGCGGGTGTTCAACGCGCCCCGCGCCCTGGTCTGGATGGCCTGGACCCGCCCCGAGATGGCCGTCCAGTGGATGGGCCCGGTCGAGTGGCCCGCCGTCAGCGTCGAACAGGACCTGCGCGTCGGCGGCGCCTGGCGCATCTGCCTCCGCTCGCCCGCCACCGGTCAGGATCTCTGGCAGGGCGGCACCTATCTCGAGATCATCGAGAACGAGCGCCTCGTCTACACCTTCAAATGGGACGAGAGCCACGAGGACGGACCGCCCGCCGACACTGTGGTCACCGTCGTCTTCAGCGACACGAATGACGGCCGGACGCACATGGACCTCACCCATGCGGGCCTGAAGTCCGAACAGAGCCTCACCGGCCACCGCCACGGCTGGACCAGCACGGCCGACCGGCTCGAAGCCTGGTTGGCGACCCACAAGGATTGAACGGGAGGGACCCCGACCATGAAGATCGTCACCAGCCTCAGCTTCCGGGGCCAATGCCGCGAGGCGTTCGAATTCTATGCACAGGTTCTGGGCGGAAAAGTCACCGCCGCCCTGCCCTATTCCGACATGGCCACCGATACGCCGATCCCCGATCACATGAAGGCCTGGCTGATGCACGGCTGGCTCGAGGTCGGCGATCAGGCCATCATGGGCGCGGACATGGACGTCGACTGGGCACCCGGGATCGACAAGCCCAAGAACGGCTTCGACGTTACCCTGCACACCCACGACATTGCCGAGGCGCGCCGCTGGTATGAGGCCCTGTCCGAAGGCGGCAAGAAGATCATGCCGTTCGAGGCAACCTTCTGGTCTCCGGGTTTCGGCAGCCTGATCGACAAATTCGGCATCCCCTGGATGATCAACACCAACCCGGACATGCTCGCCTGAGGGTCTAGACCCGCTCGTTCAGCAGGGCCTGCTGATAGGCACTGACCCAGATGTTCCGGAACCGACGCGACCGCTCCGCATGATAGATGTGGGCCAGCTCCGCATAGGAGCGGTCGAAGTCGTCATTGACGAACACATAGTCGAACTCGTCGGCGTGCTCGATCTCGCCCTTGGCGTTGGCGATCCGGCGATCGATGACCGCCTCCGCATCCTGCGAACGGGTTACCAGACGACGACGCAACTCCTCGAGGCTGGGCGGCAGGATGAAAACGCGTACGGCGTCTTCCTTGCAGCGTCGAGCCACCTCGCGGGCCCCCTGCCAGTCGATGTCGAACAGCACGTCCCGGCCCTCGGCCAGCGCCCGGTCGACCGGGGCACGCGGCGATCCGTACAGATTACCGTGCACATTCGCCCATTCCAGAAAGGCATCGGCCTCAACCAGCCGCTGGAACTCCTCGCGGTCGACGAAATGATAGTCACGACCTGCCTGTTCGCCCGGCCGGATCGGCCGCGTGGTCATGCTGACCGACAGCTCCAGCCCGGCGTGATCGGCCATCAGCCGGCGGCACAGCGAGGTCTTCCCCGCACCCGACGGGCTGGCGACGATCAACAGGACGCCCCGGCGGGGCATACGCTCATTCGACATTCTGAACCTGTTCACGCAACTGATCGATCGTGGCCTTCAACGCCAGACCGACCCGAGTCAACTCCACCGTGGCCGATTTGGAGCACAGGGTGTTGGCCTCACGCATGAACTCCTGCATCAGGAAGTCCAGCTTGCGACCGGCCGGGGGCTGGCCCAGAAGCCGCTGTCCGCTCTCCAGATGGGCCCGCAGGCGGTCCAGCTCCTCGCGCACATCGGCCCGGGCGGCCAGCGCCGCCGCCTCGACCACGATCCTGTCCGCGACATCGGGTGTGTCCGGCGCCAGCTCGGCCATGCGCCGGCCAAACCGCTCGCGAACAGCCTCGGTCTGGGCGGCGGCCTCGGTCTCGGCCTGATCCACGCCCTGCCGGATCTGGTGGAAGAAGTCGGTGATCAGCGTCGCCAGCTGTTCGCCCTCCACCTTGCGGGCCGCGGCCATGGCGGCCAGGGCCTCGCTGATACTGGCAGCCATGGCGGCCTCGACCCGCGCCCTGCCCTCCTCATCCTCGTCTTCCTCGGGACGATCCAGCACACCGCGAAGGGCCAGAAGACCGTCCGCCCGGGGGCGTTCGGCGCCGCGTTCCACAAGGTCCAGCGACAGCGCCAGATAGCGGTCCAGCAAGGCCTGATCGACAGCAATCTCCCCGGCGCCCCCGGCTTCCCGCCGCGCCTGCACACCGACCGTCACCTGGCCCCGGCTCATCAGGGACTGGGCCGCCGCTTTCGCATGCCGCTCCAGGGTATCGAACCCCGGCGGCCCCCGAAACCGGACCTCCAGCCCACGACCGTTCACCGAGCGGGCCTCGACCGTCCACACCCACCCATCCAGACTGCCGTCCGCCCGGCCGAAGCCGGTCATGCCGGACAGGGCACTCATCGGGGCTGAACCCCCCGCGGCAGGACCGTGATCTCGGCCCCGGAGTCCGGCGCCGCCTCCTCCGCGGCGGGGGCTTCAACCGGCGGCAGCCCCTGTTGCTGCCGCTCGATCGCCCGCCACCGCGCCACATTCTGCTGGTGCTCGGGATAGGTCGAGGCAAAGGCATGCCCCCCGGTCCCGTCCGCCACGAAGAAGAGGGCGTCGGATCGCGGCGGGTTCAGCACGGCGGCAATCGCCTCCCGCCCCGGATTGGCAATCGGCGTCGGGGGCAAGCCGTCGATCTGATAGGTGTTCCACCGGGTCTCGCGATCCAGTTCCGAGCGGCGAATGCCGCGTCCCAGCGGTCGCCCGCGGGTGATGCCGTAGATGATGGTCGGGTCGCTCTCCAGCCGCATCCCCAGTCGGATCCGGTTCGAAAAGACCGATGCCACCATGGGCCTCTCCTCGGCTACAGCGGTTTCCTTTTCCACGATCGAGGCCAGGATCACCGCCTCCTCCGGCGAGCTGACCACGGTGTTCGGACTGCGCTGCGCCCACAGCTCGGCCAGGTTGCGGTCATGCGCCCGCTGCATGCGGGCGATGACCGAAGCCCGGCTTTCGCCCCGGGTGATCTCGTAGGTGTCGGGCCATAGCGTGCCCTCCTCCGGGATCTCGATCTCGCCGGTCAGAATGTCTTCCGCCATCAGGATGTCGAAGGCCTGGGCCGACGACCACCCCTCGGGCAGGGTCACATAGTGGCGCACCACCCGGCCCTCGACCAGCAGGCTGATGACCGAGCGCAGCGACGCGCCCGACGGCACCTCATACTCGCCCGCGCGCAGCTTGCGATCCGCCCCGGTCAGGGTCACCGCGGCCTTGAACATGTCGGTCGAGCGGATCACCCCCGCCTGCTTCAGGGTCGCCCCGATCGCCGAGACGCCCGCCCCGCTGGGCAGGACGACGATGGTCGTGTCTCCCTGACGCGCCTCCGGCCCGGGCGCGTAGAACACACTCCACCCCCAGACCAATGCCCCGATCAGGAACAGGCTGAAGGTCGCGGATGCGGCCAGCAGGGCGGCTCCCAGCGGTCGCTTCGAGTCAGACGGCACCCCCCTGCCCGCCACTCTAGTCGACCCTCTTCAGGATCAGGCTGGCATTGGTGCCGCCGAAGCCGAAGCTGTTCGACATGGCCACGTCGATCTTCATCGGCTTGGCCGTGTGCGGAACGAGGTCGATAGCGGTTTCCCGCTCCGGATTGTCCAGGTTGATGGTCGGCGGCGCGATCTGGTCGCGGATGGCCAGCACGGTGAACACCGCCTCAATGGCGCCGGCCGCGCCCAGCAGGTGGCCGGTCATCGACTTGGTCGAGGACATGGCGACCGTCGAGGCCGCATCCCCCACCAGCCGCTCGACCGCGCCCAGCTCGATCCAGTCGGCCATGGTCGAGGTGCCGTGCGCGTTCACATAGTCGATGTCACCCGGCTGGATCCCGGCCCGCTTCACCGCCGCTGCCATGGCCCGATAGGCCCCGTCGCCGTCCTCGGACGGGGCGGTGATGTGATAGGCGTCGCCGCTCATGCCGTAGCCGACCACCTCGGCATAGATTTTCGCACCGCGCGCCTTCGCGTGCTCATATTCTTCCAGCACCACGACGCCGGCGCCCTCGCCCATGACAAAGCCCGCATGGTCCTTGTCATAAGGCCGGCTGGCCTTCTCCGGCGTGTCGTTGAAGTCGGTGCACAGCGCCTTGCAGGCCAGGAATCCCGCAATGCCGATCGGCACGATCGAGCTTTCCGCCCCGCCCGCGACCATGACGTCGGCATCGTCCATGGCGATCATGCGCGCCGCATCACCGATGGCATGCACGCCCGAGGCGCAGGCCGTGACCACGGCGTGGTTCGGGCCCTTCAGCCCGTGCCGGATCGAGATCTGCCCCGAGGCCAGATTGATCAGGGCCGACGGAATGAAGAAGGGGCTGATGCGCCGCGGGCCCTTGGCCTCCAGCTCCAGCGAGGTATCTGCGATGGGCCCAAGGCCACCAATGCCCGAGCCCATCATCACGCCGGTGCGTTCCCGGTCGTGGTCGCTCTCGGGCTTCCAGCCGGCATCGGCCAGTGCTTCATCCGCCGCCGCGATGCCATAGAGGATGAAGTTGTCGACCCGCTTGCGGTCCTTGGGCGACATGATGCTGTCCGGATCGAACACGCCCGGCGCGCCCGGCGTGCCTCCACCCCGACCGTCGACGCTCGGAACCTCGCCCGCGATCGTGCAGCCCCAGCCCTCGGTGTCGAAGGTTGTGATCGGCCGGATGCCCGACCGGCCTTCCAGGATTCCCTTCCAGCTGTGTTCCACGCCCGCCCCCAGAGGGGTCAGAAGGCCCAGTCCCGTCACGACGACACGACGCATCTTGGCGGCTCCTCTCGATTCCACTGTGGCCACAAACACTAATGGCCGCCGGGCGGACCCGCTAGGGGTTCACCGCGGCGGCCATCGGGCCGGTCTCAGCCGGGCATCAGCCCGCCAGTTTCTCGTCGATGAACTTGACCGCATCGCCGACCGTCTGGATGTGCTCGGCGGCATCATCCGGGATCTCGATGTCGAATTCTTCCTCGAAGGCCATGACCAGTTCGACGTTGTCGAGCGAGTCGGCGCCCAGGTCGTCGATGAAGCTGGCCTTCTCGGTGACCTTGTCGGGGTCAGCGTCCAGGTGGTCGATGACGATCTTGCGGACGCGTTCCAGAGTATCGGACATGGGTGTCTCTGCCTTGATAAGCCGCACGGTGCGGCAGTTGTCTTGTACGCCTGCCGTAGGACGACAGGGACGACGGCGCAAGCCCGAACGGGACTCATGCCCCCGCCGTGCCTGCCCTTTAGCACAGTCGCCCGCGCGGGAAAGGGGCGGTAACGGGGTTTGATGCGAGGCCGGCCGCCTCAGATCATCGCCATCCCGCCGTTCACATGCAGGGTCTGGCCCGTGACATAGGCGGCTTCGTCCGAGGCCAGATAGACGGCGGCGGCGGCGATTTCGTCACCCGTCCCCAGCCGGCCTGCGGGGATGTTCTTCAGAATGGTCTCGCGCTGCTGGTCGTTCAGCACGTCGGTCATGGGCGAAGCGATGAAGCCCGGGGCGATACAATTGACCGTGATCCCGCGCGAGCCGACCTCCTGCGCCAGTGACTTGGAAAAGCCGATCATGCCGGCCTTGGACGCAGCATAGTTGGTCTGGCCCGGATTGCCGGTCACGCCGACGACCGAGGTCACGCCGATGATCCGGCCCGAGCGGCGCTTCATCATGCCCTTCATGGCCGCGCGCGAGAGTCGGAAATAGCTCTCCAGATTGACCTTGATGACGTCGGAGAAATCTTCGTCCTTCATCCGCATCAGCAGGCCGTCCTTGGTGATCCCGGCGTTGGCGACCAGAATATCCAGCGGAGCCCCGGCGGCTTCCTCGGCCCGCGCGATCAGCCCGTCAACGCTCTCCGCATCCGACAGATTCGCCGCCGCAGCAAACGCCCGCTCGCCCAGCTCCTTCGCCAGATCCTGCAGCACCGCCTCGCGCGTGCCGGACAGCACGACGGTCGCGCCCTGCGCATGCAGCGCCCGGGCGATCGCCCCGCCGATCCCGCCCGTGGCCCCGGTCACGAGGGCGGTTTTTCCAGTGAGGTTGAACATCCTGATTTCTCCGGTTCAGATCGATTTGGCAAACGCGTCCAGATCCTCGGGAGCGTTCAGCGCCAGGCTCTCGGCGTCGGGGGCGATGCGTTTGGCCATGCCGGTCAGGACCTTGCCCGAGCCGATCTCGGCAAAGCGGGTCACGCCGCCCTCACCGGCCATCCACTCCATCGACTCGCGCCAGCGCACGCGGCCGGTGACCTGTTCCACCAGCAGACGGCGGATCGCCTCGGGATCGGTCTCCGGACGGGCCGTGACATTGGCGACCACGGGCACGACGGCCGCGACGATCTTCGCATCGGCGAGGGCCTCGGCCATCTCATCGGCCGCCGGCTGCATCAGCGGACAGTGGAAGGGGGCAGACACATTCAGCGGAATGGCGCGGGCGCCCAGTTCCTTGGCCTTCTCGATAGCGCGATCGACCGCCGCCTTCTCGCCCGAGATCACGATATTGCCGGCGTTGTTGTCATTGGCGACGACGCAGACGCCGACTTCCGAGCCAGCGGCCGCGGCCGCCTCGGCCAGCGCCAGATCCGTCTTCGGCCCGATCAGCGAGGCCATGGCCCCCTTGCCGACCGGCACGGCCCGCTGCATCGCCTGACCGCGCAGCTTCAGGAGGCGGGCGGTGTCGGCGAGGCTGATCGCACCCGCCGCGCACAGGGCCGAGTATTCGCCCAGCGAATGCCCCGCGACATAGCCCGCCGTCGACACATCAATCCCGAACTCGACCTTCAGCACCCGGGCAACCGCCACCGACACGGCCATCAAGGCCGGCTGCGCATTCTCGGTCAGGGTCAGCTGATCTTCGGGCCCTTCCCGCATCAGCATGAACAGCGACTGGCCCAGCGCGTCATCCACCTCGTCGAACACCTCGCGCGCCGAGGCGAAGGCGCTGGCCAGGGCCCCGCCCATGCCGACGGTCTGGCTGCCCTGTCCGGGAAAGAGGAAGGCGAGGGTCATGCGTCCGGGTCCATAGCTGTGATTCCGCGTGCGGAGGGGTAGGCCAAGCCTGTCGCAACGGCAAGCCGGGCGAGGCTCAGCCTGTGACGATCTCGTACAGCTGCTGCCCGGCCAGAACCGCGAACAGCAGGGCCGCCAGCCCCAGTGCCGCGTTCGACAGCCAGCCGCTGCGCCACGCGGCCGGCTGGTCCCGGCCGTTCAGAAGCCACAGCAGGGTGCCGGCCAGAAACGGCATGAACAGGCTGCCCAGTACGCCATAGGCCACAATCAGGTGGAACGGCCGGTCGATGAACAGCAGGGCCATCGGCGGAAAGGTCAGCCACATCAGATAGCCGCGAAACGCCGGTGACTTCGATCCCGTCATGGCCGGGTCATCGGACCGCCCCAGCGCATGGGCGACAAAGTCGGTGACCATGAGGCTGACGCCCTGCCACACCCCGATCAGGCTGGAAAAGGTCGTCGCCAGAAAGCCCACGAGAAACAGCGTGGCGATCGGCTGCCCGAACCGATCGCGCAGCACATCCGACAGGTTCAGCAGTCCCCGGTCCCCGCTCGCCAGCGCAATCCCCGCCGCATGCAACAGTTCAGCACCGACGATCAGCATGGCCACAACGAAAATCCCCGTCATGCCGTAGGCGACCCGGTTGTCCCAGCGCATCACGGACATGAACTCCGGGCCATTCCAGCCCTTGGCTGTCAGCCAGTATCCATAGGCCGCCATGGTGATCGTGCCCCCCACGCCGCCGATCAGACCCAGGGTATAAAATCCCGACCCCTCAGGCAGGGTCGGCCAGACCCCGGTGATCAGGCGCGGCAGCTCCGGCGTCACAAGGATGGCCAATCCGACCACGGTCACGAACATGATGGCGACCAGCCCCGTCATGATCTTCTCAAACAGGCCATAGCTGCCCAGCCAGACGAGGATCAGGCCAATCACGCCCGAAATCATGCCCCAGCTCTTCAGGTCCAGAACCGGGAACAGCGCCGTCAGCGGCAGGCCCGTCGCCGTCATGGCGCTGGCCCCGTACACAAAGCCCCAGATGATGGCGTAGATCCCGAAATAGAGGCCCGCCCAGTTCAGCGTCCCGCCGCCCGGCACCTTGACCCCCGGCCCAGGCAGTCGCGCCCAGCCGTCGAACAGCGTCCGCCCCGACGCCAGCGTCCAGCGTCCGACCCCCTCGGCCAGGGCGATCTTCAGCAGCGTCCCGACCAGCGCGGCCCACAGCAGCACATAGCCGAACCGTCCCCCGGCGATCAGGGTGGCCAGCAGGTCCCCGGCCCCGATGCCCGTCGCCGCGACGACGATTCCGGGCCCGACCAGCGACAGGCGCGGCCGGACAGGCGGTGGCGTCCCGCTCACCCCTTGGCCTCATCCTGGATAAAGGCACCGGCGATCCAGCTCACAATGCCGGTCACGATGGCGGCGCCGATCCCCGGCCACAGGCCGTCGACGACAAACCCGCCGAGGAACATGGCCGTCAGACCGATGGTTGCGGCATTCACCACCAGCAGAAACAGGCCGAGGGTGATCACCGTGATCGGGAAGGTCACCACCACGAGGATCGGACGCACAATGGCATTGATGATCCCGAGGATAATCGCTCCCGCGATCAGCGACCCTGTCGAGGTGAAGGCCACGCCCGGGATCAGGTAAGCCGCAAGCCACAGGCCGGCCATTGTCACCAGCGCCTGAATGATGAACCGCATCATGTCCTGTCTCCCTGTTCCCGGTCGCCTGACCGCCACCCTCCGCTACAGCGCCCCCCCGGGTCAATGGATCCCGCGCCGCGCCGCCGTGCTAGGCTTTGCCTGATTCAGACCGGAGAGCCCCGCATGAGCCTGCACGGCACCTATGATCCCGACAACATCTTCGCCCGCATTCTCCGCGGCGAGATCCCCAGCGTGACGGTCTGGGAAGATGACCACGTGCGGGTGTTCATGGATGTCTTCCCCCAGTCCGAAGGCCATATGCTGGTGATCTCGAAGACCTCCGAGGCCCGCAACCTGCTTGAGGTCGAGCCCGAGGTGCTGGATCGCATCACCCGTGCCGTTCACCGTACAGCCCGCGCCGCCGAAAAGGCCCTGAAGCCCGAGGGCCTCAGCATCATGCAGTTCAATGGCGAGGCCGGCGGCCAGACCGTCTTCCATCTCCACGTCCACATCATCCCGCGCTGGTCGGATCGGCCGATGAAAGGCCATGGCCACGCCCCCATGGCCGACAGCGATCGCCTGCGCTCTCTCGCCGACCGTGTTGCCGCCGAACTCGAGCCCGGCTGACACAAACGCCCCTTGCACAGGGCACGCCGCCTGCGCATAACCGCCCGGCGCCGGTTTAGCTCAGCTGGTAGAGCAGCGGTTTTGTAAACCGAAGGTCGCGGGTTCGATTCCTGCAACCGGCACCACTTCCCGTCCCCCTCCCCCGGGGTCTCATGGCCGACGCCGTCAACAAGCTGGGACACAGGATCGGCGCGCGCGGCGGGCGCACCCGTTCGGCCATCCTGGAGGCGCTCAGGGGCCTGCTGGCCACCCGGCATATGGGCGAAATCCGGATCGCCGATCTGGCGCAGGCGTCCGGCACGTCGGCCCCGACCTTCTACACCTATTTCGACACCCTCGACGAAGCGGTGCTGGCCCTCTGTGAAGAGGTCGCCAGCGACTGGCAGGGACTCGCCCACCACGTCGAAGCCGACTGGTCCGCCGGTCAGGGGCTTGAGCGGGCACGCGCCCTGCTGACCGACGTGCTGGAACTGTGGTCCCGTCACGGGGCCATTATCCGCGTCGAGCAGATGATGGCCGACCGCGATGTGCCGGCCTTTGTTGAGGCCCGGGTCCGGCGCCTGCGGCGTTTGCACCTGGCGCTCGAACGCCGCATTGCCCAGGCGGCCAGCAGCGGCCTGCACCCGCCGGGCTACGACCCCCGCCTCGCCTCCTACGAAGTCGCCAATATCGCCGAGTCGACAGCCGCCAGCTTCAACCTGCTCCGGCGTGCCGACAAGGATCAGGCCATCATTGACACGACCGCCCACATCCTCGTCCGCCTGATCACAGGGCGCTGATCAAAGGCCGAGCGGTCCGTACAGCCAGGTCAGCCAGATACCGATCGCCAGAAACACGCCGAACGGCAGGGCGTCCCCGCCGCTGACCCCCTTCCCCGTCAGGCGGCGCGCGAGGACGAGGCTCAGCCCCGCAATCCCGGCCCACAGCATGACGCTGGCCAGGCCCTGCCAACCGACCCAGGCCCCCGCCCCGGCCATCAGGAAGGGATCGCCGCCGCCCAGTCCGTCCCGGCCGCGCATACGCCGATAGAGCCAGCCGATCGCCGACAGACTGGCAAACCCGACCGCAGCCCCGAGACCCCGCCCGGCAAGAGCCTCCGGCTCCAGCCCCCACGCCGCAAACAGTCCCGTCACCACCAGCGGCCATGTCAGCACATCCGGCAGCCAGAAATTCTCGCCATCGACAACGGCCAGCATCAGCAGTTGCCAGGCCAGCAGGGCGCTGGCCGCAGCGAACATCAGGGTCGGAGAGGCAAGGGCGGCCCACACTCCGAGACCACCGGCGAACAGGCCAAGGGCAATGTCACGTCCCGGGGTTGCGGCCCGCGCCGGCTCTCCGTCGAGGGCGGCGAGCCACAGGCTGGCCCGGGACACCCCCAGACCGACCATCAGTCCCGTCAGCCCGATCCCGACCGCCGCCAGCATGTCCGCTCCGTCTCAGCCGAGGCCGAACGCCACCGCCAGCCGATAGACCACAAAGGCCGCCAGATAGGCCAGGGCGAACATATAGACCACCATGACCCACATCCATTTCCACGAGTTGGTCTCGCGCTTGACCACGCCCAGGGTCGCCACGCACTGCGGCGCGAACACATACCAGGCCAGAAAGGCCAGACCTGTCGCCAGCGACCACTGCACGGACAGCACCCCGGCCAGGGTGCCGACGGCGCTCTCGGCATCGGCAACGGCATAGACCGTACCCAGCGCCGCCACCGCCACCTCGCGCGCCGCCATGCCGGGCACCAGCGCCACCACCATCTGCCAGTTGAAGCCGATCGGCGCGAAGATCGGCTCCAGGGCCCGTCCGATCATGCCGGCAAGGCTGTAGTCGATGGCCGCGCCCGTCGCTCCCGGCGGCGGTCCGGGGAAGGTCGACAGCGCCCACACCACCACCATCAGCGGCAGGATGATCCGCCCGGCCCGCTCGAGGAAGATCCGCGCCCGCTGCCACAGGTTCAGCGCCACACTGCCCGGGTCTGGCATCTTGTAGGCGGGCAGCTCCATCATGAAGGGCTCGAACGCCCCCCTCCAGAAGACCTTGCGGATCACGAACGACACCACCAGCGCGCTGATGATCCCCGCCGCGTACAGGCCGAACATCACCAGCCCCTGCAGCTCGACCCAGCCCCACAACGTCTCCCGCGGAATGAAGGCGGCAATGATCAGGGTGTAGACCGGAATGCGCGCCGAGCAGGTCATCAGGGGCGCCACCATGATGGTCGTCAGCCGGTCCCGCCGGGAGTCGATCACCCGCGCCGACATGACGCCGGGAATGGCGCAGGCAAAGCTGGACAGCAGGGGAATGAACGCCCGCCCGTGCAGGCCCGCCCCGCCCATGATGCGGTCCATCAGAAACGCCGCCCGCGCCATATAGCCAAAGTCCTCCAGCAGCAGGATGAACAGGAACAGCACCAGAATCTGCGGCAGGAACACCAGCACACTGCCGACCCCTGAGATCAGCCCGTCGACGACCAGACTCTGCAACAGACCGTCGGGCATGATCCCGGCCACCGCGCCGCCCAGGGCGCCCAGCGCCATCTCTATCGCGTCCATGCCGGGCGCCGCCCAGCTGAACACCGCCTGGAACATGATGAACAGCAGGCCCAGCAGGATCAGCAACCCCGCCACCGGATGCAGCAGCACGCTGTCGACCTTGCCGGTCAGCGTGTCGGGCCGTTCCGGGGGGCGCACATGGGCCGACAGGATGCGACCGGCCTCCCTGTGCGCCTGCCGGATCTCTCCTGCATCAGGCTCGTGCCAGGTGGAAGCCAGCGCGGTCTTCGAGGCCAGCACGCCTTGCACCGCGACCAGCAGTTCGTCGAGGCCGCGCCGGCGCGTCGCCACCGTGGTCACCACCGGCATGCCGATAGCCTTCGACAGACCTTCCAGATCGATCCGCAGGCCCTGACGCTCGGCGATGTCGTACATATTCAGCGCCATGACCGCCGGAAGGCCCACCGCCTTGATCTCCAGCGCCAGCCGCAGCACCAGTCGAAGGTTGGTGGCATCGGCCACCACCACCAGCACATCCGGGACGTCCTCGGGCCGACGTCCCAGCACCACGTCACGCGTGATCACCTCATCCGGACTGCGGGCCCGCAGCGAATAGGTGCCCGGCAGGTCCAGCACCGTCATCGGCGTGCCGTCCGGGGCCTTGATGGCCCCGGCCTTCCGCTCGACCGTCACCCCGGCATAGTTGGCGACCTTCTGTCGGCTGCCGGTCAGGCCGTTGAACAGGGCCGTCTTGCCACTGTTCGGATTACCCACAAGGGCGACGGTGACGGTCGTGTCGCTCATTCTGCCGCGTCAGCTCCCTCAAGGCGCAGGATCAGTCCGCGTACCTCATGCCGGCGCAGGGCGATCCGCATGCCCTCCACATCGACCACCACCGGATCGCGACCGATCGGCCCCTCGTGGATGACCGAAAGCCGGGCTCCCTCGACCAGGCCGAACTCGAGCAGGCGCCGTTCCAGCTCCATCCGGTCGACGGGGTTGTCTTCAAGGGCCTCGACAGACTGAATCTGGCCACCCTGACCCCTGCGGGCCTGGCTCAGTCGGATGATCTCGGTCATGGAATACTGGACTGTCCCGGCGGAGTCGGACCAAGGCGGTTCGGACCTGCGCCGTCCGCCCCGACGCATCCTGAGTTTGACAGTGATTATCAGGCGCGTGCCCGCGTCGTCCAGTCCGCTTGTCGACGCCGTCAGGGCGACCTATGCCATGGCCAGAACGGAGCGTCCCCATGGCCCTTGACCCTGTCCGCCTCGCCTCGGCTTCCGCGGCTGTCCTGATCCTTTCGGCGTGTGGCGAGTCCACGGCCCCGGCTGCACCGGCAGCCCCGCCCCCGCCGCCGCTGTCCCCCGAGGAAATCGCGCTCAAGGTGGCGGCCCTCCCGGCCCCCTATAACGACGCCGACTATGAGAACGGGCGCCGCGCCTTCGCCCGCTGTCGCGCCTGTCATACGGTCACGCAGGGCGGACCCGACATGACCGGACCCAACCTCTGGGGAGTCTTCGGTCGACAGGCGGGCGGCCGCGACGGGTACAACTATTCAAAGGCTCTCCAGGAAGCGGATTTTGTCTGGGACGGCGCGCAACTGGACCAGTGGCTGGCCCAGCCCCGGACCTTTCTGCCCGGCAACAAGATGAACTTCCCCGGCGTGCCCGACGATCAGGACCGCCGCGACCTGATCGCCTGGCTCAAGGTCGAGACCTCACCGCGGTAACGTCCATTACCGTCGAACGCCGTTGTTACGGGTCCGCTTGAAAGTGGCCAGTCCATGGCCGATCCCAGCCCGAAGCGGATCTTCAGCCAATTTGCTCGCGAGCGGCTGACCCGAGCCTGACGTTTTGAAGGAATACCTCGAACGCTCGAATGTCTTCGATCAGGTGCGCAGACGTAGTCATAACGTATGCGGCGTAACTCTCGCCGAGGTCGGAGCCTGATGGAGGGGACGCATAGAAGAGGATCGAGATATGATCTTCCTCTCGTACTTCGCACGCCAATGCGGGGAAGCCTCCCAGCGCGAGCTGTTGGTCTCTGAACAGCTTTGCCGTTTCGGGATTCAGAGGACGCCACGGTACGGATGGGTTCTCCATATCTGTGCAGCCATTCCGACGCCACCGTACGACTTCGATGCCCATCTCTCGGGACAGATCGAGCGTTTCGCACGGGATGTCGGGTGCGCGAACCATGGCATGGAAGCCGAGCGGTTCTCCGCCATCGTATCGTGTGGTGCAGACCGGGAGGGATGCGGGAAAGACCGCGCTCAAACCAAGTTGGGCGTTTCGATAGACGCGCTGGCCGTCCGAAACGGTGGGTCTCTCCATGCCGCATTGAATCCTGTCCTGCGGGCAGGGCACGAAGGCAGTTCGGCCGGTCCGCGTGTCGATCCTCACGGCGTGCGCGCCGGGCCAGCCATCGTCATCAATCGTGGAGACGATCCAGTGATCGCCGAACCGCTTCTCCAGGTAAGGGCCGTCCTCCACCATCGCTTCAAAAAGCGCACTGGACGCAATGGCCCTGGCCTCATTCGGATCCGTGACAGGCCGGATGCGGACCTGCCAGTCGAACGCGCCTGAAGGCAGGGCGGCCCAGCCCGTAGCTTGACACGACACGGGCGTGTCACAGCGGCTGCCTTCGATAACAAATGGGGCAGGAAGAGCGAGCGCCGCAAAAAGGAGGGCCGTAACCATCCGCAGGCGCCACACCGCCAAGGCCATTCCCACGACAGCGATCAGTGCCAGAACGGTCGAGACGATGTGCAGAGCGCCCCATGTATCGAACACCGTTGCCCTTGACCCTAGATAGCCGAGGTAGGATGCGCCCGCGGTAAGAGACGCCAAGGCGATCAGGAACAGCAAGGCGACCGGCAGCCCAAGAAGGCATGTGACAAGCCACCCGACAGGCGTTTTTGGCCAGGGTGCCCTGCGACGGGGACGGATTCGCGAGCCTACTTTCACCATAGCTTTCGACCCCACTCCGCCGCAGAGAACGGTACAGTGAGATCGTCGCAGGTCAAATGTTGGCGTCAACGCGGCCTTCTGTGGACACTTGGGCAGCGTCCGCTATCCACCCTCAGGCGACAGTCAGCTCTCGACCCTTAGCGGACGTTCGGACAGGGCAAAACCGGGTTCTCGGCTTGCGCTCCAGTCCATAACGTAAGAGCTTTGCTGAATGAAAGAGGTCCGACCTTCACCGGCCTACAGAGCATCGTGGCTTATTCCGCCTGTGTGCGCGATAATCGTGGCGGTCGCAGCAACGCCTGCTGTGGCCTGTCTTGCTGAGCCGCGGCCTCGATGGTCTGAAATTCAGCAGCCGGATGGCCCCGACCTTATGATCGTCCGGGTGACACGCATCGATATTGCAGAGGTCCCGCGCCTGTCCCCCACCTCAGAGGTGTTCGATGAGACTGTGACAGTCGAACTGGTGCAGGTGCTCCAAGGCTCACCGGATGAGAAGTATAAGATGACGCAGCCCCATTCTTGGCGGCCACTGTACGATGAGTGGATGAGGTGCATCCCTTGGCGCGTTGACCTCAGTGTTGGTGATCTGGTCGTCGCCTACGAACATCGCGACGGAAGCCTCTACATTCCGCAGCCTTACCATGTCCCTGCGGACCTGAAGGCAGTTCTCGAAGCTCACCAAGGGTCCAGGCATTAACGCCTAAAGCCGAAGAAAGATGTCGGACCCACTTGCTTCGTCGTCGGCCAGTCCGGTCTCGACCCTTAGCGGACATCAGATGGCTGGTGGGGGAAGAGCGCAGTTCGCATCATTTGCATCTGCAAAGGCGGGGATGCCGACAGATAGTCCGACGACGCTGAGATCACCTTTCGCACCCGGTCGAGATGCCAACGGGCGACCCAGTCAGAGTAATAGGATGCCACCTCTGATTGATCCGCATCGAGCGTTTCAATGGTCGTCTTGATCGCGTCGTTAAGCAGGGGGCTTAGTAGCCCCTCAACGCCGCCGTCGTCGTAGAACTTCGCTCGGACCAACGTCTGAAGAAGGAATGCCAAACTGCCTCTGCCGTCGAGCGTAACGGTGAGGCCGTGGGCTGATCGTTCGATGTTCAGGGCCAAGCCCCCCGTGGTTTCAACCTCATCCGAGGAGGCTATATGAGTCTCGTTCCGGGTCACGCTTGCGACCGCTTTCCACCTCTGGGCGACGGTCGGCTCTCGACCCATTGCGGACGCCGGGCTCTTACTAGCTAATCTGGAAGGGCATCCACCAAAACCACTATGGGTGCGGTGGCTTTGAAGGGCTGAGGAGCCGGAGATCGAAATAGGATCGGACCCGTCGCGCTTTCTCTGACCTCGGCAAACCACTGGTAGTCGCTCTTCCTCTCAGGGTTCTCGATGCACAGGGAGAAGGCCGGACTTCTCGTGGTCATGGTTTGCGCTCCATGATCGCTTGAGAACGAAATGCGGTAGTGAAGTCCCTCTGGGAGAGGTTCTCCACTGACGGCCACCACAGTCCCATTTGCGGAAGGGATGGGAGGAAGGGTTCGGTGCACTCCCGCCCCAATGATCTCTCCCGTGCACATGTCCTCTGTGTCCGCCCAAGGATATTCGGACCAGTTCGTCGTGCACGCGCCCAATGCGGGCATGAGCGCGAGAGCCGCGATAGCCGCAGAGCGCATAAACATCTTCACCAGTTGAGGACCCGAGGAAGCCTGTAGGCTACAGGAACAATGTCTGCTTTCCACCCATAGCGGACATTCCGCGAGTCCGCTTCCGGGGAGCATCGCGCGTCCCTTGTGCGCACACGACCTGACCCGCCCTATTCCGCAGCCTTCGGCATCGCGTCATTGGCTGCGACTTCCTGCGCCTCCCACTCCTCGATCTTGCGGGCGGTGTATTCCGGCGAGCGGGTGAAGCGCGCCAGAACGCCATAGATCACGGGCACCACAAACAGCGTCAGCAGGGTCGCAAAGATCGCCCCGGCAAAGATCACCACGCCGATGGTCTGACGGCTGCCCGCACCGGCCCCTTGCCAGAGCACCAGCGGCAGGGCGCCGAAGGCGGTGGCGATCGAGGTCATGATGATCGGACGCAGGCGCAGGGTCGACGACTCGATGATCGCCTCCCGGACGGTCCGTCCCTGATCCCGCAGCTGGTTGGCGAATTCGACGATCAGGATGCCGTTCTTGGCGGCGACACCGATCAGGATGATCAGGCCGATCTGCGAATAGATGTTCAGACTGGAGCCGGCCATCACCAGCCCGAACAGGCCCCCGGCCGCCGCCAGCGGGACCGTCAGCATGATGACCGCCGGCGTGATCCAGCTCTCGAACTGGGCTGCGAGCACCAGGAACACCAGAACCAGGGCCAGACCGAAGGCCCAGGCCACGGCATTGCCGGCCTCGCGCTGGTCGCGGGCGGCGCCGCCCCACTGGACATTGACGACGCCCTGCGGCTGCTCATCCGCCCGGGCCTGCAGGAAGGCCATGCCCTCGGCCAGGGTCGTGCCGCCGGTCAGATCGGCTTGCAGGCTGATGGCCCGCTGCCGGTCCTGCCGACGCCGATCCGGCGTATCGCCCGAGGTCTGGGTGCTGACGACGGCCGACAACGGCACCAGGGCCCCCGAACCGGTCGAGACATAGAGCGCTTCCAGATCCGTCACTTCGCGGCGGTTGCTGCGCTCGGTTTGCAGGATGACGTCATATTCCTGTCCCCCCTTGATATAGGTCGTCGCCCGCCGCGCCCCGAACATGGTCTCGAGGGTCCGGCCGATCTGTTGCGATGACACGCCGAGCGCGGCGGCCGTCTGCGGGTTTACGTCCACCAGCAGCCGCGGCGCATTGGGTTCATAGTTCAGCCGAGGCCGCGAGAAGCCGGGATACTCCTGCGCCGCCGCCAGCACCGGCTGCAGCCAGCGGTACATCTCTCCATAGTCCGAACCGGTGACCACCATCTCGATGCTGTTCGAGTTTCCGCCACCGCGCTGGAAGCCGCCGGGGACACTCACATTGACCTGGGCGTCCGTCTGGCCTCGCAGCTTGCCGTTCAGCTCCTGGGCAATCTCGTCAGCCGAGCGCGCGCGCTCCGACCAGTCGCTGAGAATCATCACCGCGTTGCCGGAGTTGAAGCTTCCGCCGCCGAACCCCGGCGCCGATATCAGGAAGCTGTCGACCTCGCCCGAGGCCTTGTACTCCGCCAGCAGCGGCTCGAGCCCCAGCATGATGTCGCGCGTATAGTCAAAGCCGGCGCCCTCCGGTCCCTGGATACGCCCCACGATCCGCCCCCGGTCCTCGTCCGGCACCAGCTCATTGGGCAGGGACAGGAACATGCCGACCCCGCCTGCACCGACTGCCACGATCAGGGCGACCATGGCGGCGACGGCCGCGCGCTTGCCCAGCAACATGTCCAGTGAGTTGCGATACGAGTTCCGGACCTGCTCCATGGTCCGGTCCACCTTGCGGGCCACCCAGCCCGAACCCGACGCCGGTCGCAGGATCTTCGAGGCCAGCATGGGCGAGAGGCTGAGCGCCAGAAACGCCGAGAAGGCCACGGCCGCCGCGATCGCGGCCGCCAGCTCGACAAAAAGGCGCCCCACATAGCCCGGCAGGAACAACAGGGGGGCGAACACCGCCAGCAGCACCACAGTCGTGGCCACGACGGCAAAGAACACCTGACGCGCCCCGCGCTCGGCGGCCACCAGCGGCGGCTCGCCATGATCCAGACGGCGCTGGATGTTCTCGGTGACGACGATGGCGTCATCCACCACCAGCCCGATGGCCAGCACGAGGGCCAGCAGGGTCAGCAGGTTCAGCGAGAACCCCAGCGGAGCCAGCACGATGAACGTCGACAGCAGGCAGATCGGCGCCACGATCGACGGGATGAAGGCTGCGCGGACGCTGCCGAGGAAGATGAAATTCACCAGCGCCACCAGCGCCAGGGCAATCCCGATGGTGATCCACACCTCGTCGATGGCATGGGCCGTGAAGACCGAATTGTCCGACCCGACCTCCAGCTCGACCCCGTCCGGCAGGCTCGGCCGGATGGCCAGGACCATCTCCTCGACGGCGTCCGAAATGGCCAGATCGTTCGACTGGGCCTGGCGGGTGATGGCCAGCCCGATCTGGTCCAGACCATTGCCGCGGAACAGCCGCCGATCCTCGGCCGGCGCCTCCTCGATCCGGGCGATGTCGCCGAGGCGCGTGACATAGGTCACATCCCCCTGGACGGCGGCGTTCGATCCCGGCCCGGACGCGGCACCGCCGGTCCCGATCGGCATGCGGGCAAAGTCCTCGGCCGTGGCATAGGTGCGGGCGACCCGGACGGTATAGTTCTTCGCCTCGGACTCCAGCGCTCCCGCCGGAAGCTCGACATTCTGGGTTGTCAGCGCCTGTTCGACATTCTGGACGGTCAGGCCGCGGGCGGCCAGGGCCGCGGGGTCCAGCCAGATCCGCATGGCATAGCGCTGCTCGCCATAGATTTGCACCTGGGCAACCCCCGGTACCGTGGCCAGCCGGTCAATCAGATAGCGGTCGGCATAGTCCGTCAGCTCCATCCGGTTCATCGTGCTGGAGCGCAGGAACAGGATCATCACCGGCTGGGAGTCGGTGTCCGCCTTGGCCACCTCGGGCGGCTCGGCCTGATCCGGCAGACGACCGACCACGCGCGACACCCGGTCCCGGACATCGTTGGCCGCATCGTCGATATTGCGGTTCAGGCTGAACTCGATCCGCACGCTGGAGCGTCCGTCGCGGCTCGTCGACTCGATCCGCTCCACTCCCGGAATGCCGGCCACCTGTTGCTCGATCGGCTCCGTGATCCGGTTCTCGATCACCTCGGCCGAAGCCCCGCCGTAGGAGGTGTTCACCGAAACGATAGGCGGATCCACATCCGGCAACTCCCGCACCGGCAGGAAGAAGAAGGCCGCCGCGCCGATCACGCACAGGACGATGGCGGCCACGGCGGCAAAGACGGGCCGCCGAACGGCGATGTCGGAGAGCATCATTGAGCGGTGCTCCGGGGCGCCGGGGTCACGGGCGCACCCGGCTGGATCCGGTTCAGGCCCGACGCCACCACGGTCTCGCCGGCATCAAGGCCCGACAGGATCTCGACATAGCCGCCCTCGACAACCCCGGCCTCGACCTCGACACGCTGGGCGATCTGCCCCCGCTCGCCGTCCACGACCCGATAGACGAAGGCGCCCTCGCCTTCATACTGGACCGCGGCTTCGGGCACGGCCAGGCTCTGGCGCTGGCCCTGGCGCACCGTGACACGCATCGACATACCGGGCCGGATACGCCCCTCGGGGTTGGGGATTTCAGCGCGAGCCGTGGCCGCGCGCGTCACCTCGTCGAGGCGGGTGTCGATGCGGGCAATGCGTCCCGTGAACTGCGACCCGGCAAAGGCATCGGCCGTGGCGCTGATCGGCGTCCCCGGCTGGACCCGGCCGAGATAGCGCTCGGGAAGGGGGAAATCGATGCGGATGGTGCTGATGTCATCCAGGGTGGTGATCACCGTTCCCGGCCCCACCAGCGTCCCCGGGGTCACCGAGGTCAGGCCGAGTACTCCCGAGAACGGCGCCCGGATCATCCGGTCGCCCCGACGGGCCTCGGCGGCCTCCAGCGAAGCCTCCGCCGCCCGCAGGGCCGCCTCCGCCTGCTCTGCCGTGACCCGGGGCGCGATCCCCCGGTCGGCCAGAGCCTGCGTCCGCTCATAATCGCGCCGGGCCTGATCCACGCGCGACTGCGCCTCGATGATATCGGCGTCCTCCTCGCGGGTCTGAAGCTCCAGCAGGGGGGTGCCGGCCCTGACCGACTGTCCGTCCCGGAACAGCACCCGGGTAATCAATTCGCTGGTCGGCGACACGATATTGACCGAGCGCAAGCCCCGCGCGACCCCTACCAGCTGCAGGCTGTCAGAGAAGGTCCGCTCAGCCGCATCCACGACAGCGACCTGCTGACCGCCACCACCGCCCCGCCCGGGACCACCCGGACCGCCGGGCCCCCCGCCACCTTCCTCAGCAAACGAGAGGCGGACGATCACCGCAATGGCCATCACCACAACCAGGGCAGCCGCGATGACGAGAAGGAAGTGGCGCTTGATCACGTGAAGGTCGGTCCCTGCGAAAATACGGGCCAGCACATAGCGGTATGGCAGCCAGACGCAATTACTAATCAGGAACGCTCGGGGTTGCAGATTCCGGCGCGGTGTTCCGTCGCAGGCCTAGAAGCGCCGCCATACGCCCACCACCCAGCCGTCGGACTGCGGGGTCTCCCGTCCCGCCAGCGCCGTCCGCCAGCCCAGTTGCAGGCTCCAGTCGCCAAGGTCACGCACCACCGATGTCTCGGCCGACAGCCAGCGCGGACCGCCGTTATCGACCTGCCCGCCGTAGACCTGACCCAGCACCATCCAGTCCTGCCCGATGCGTCCGCCCAGGGTCACATCGACGCGGGTCTCGTCTTCCAGCCCCTCCCGGAACCGCCGCGCGCCCTGCACATCGACGAACACCGACTGCAGGCCCAGCAGCGGTTTCGCGGGCGTCACTGACCGCCCTGCCGACAGCCGCACTTCCCAGTCCGCCGTGCCTTCGCCCGGTGCGGCATAGCCGGCATTCCGCCCCTCGCCGCCGTCGGCATAGCTGACCTGCAGGGCCACGGCATTGGCCGGATCGCGATAGACCTGCCACGCCAGTCCGATCTCCAGCGGCCCCCGGCCCTCATAGTCGACGAAGGCGTCCGACCCGCTCTGCCATTCGCTCCTGAACACGAGGGTGAGCCGGTCGCTCAGGCCGTACTCCGCAAAAAGGCTGAGGCTGGTGTCCCGCCGCTCCACCGCCAGCGGGACGCTGTTTCCATCGGGATCAAAGCCGCGCCCGGCCCGCATCCCCTCATATTTCAGGATGAACTGGGCCGTGGCCCGGTCACGGGTCCAGGGACCGGCAGAGACCGGAGAGGCCGCGGCTGCCGCACCGGCGAGGACCAGGGCGATGCCGGTCCCCCGCACCATGGTCAGGCGTCGTAACCGGGCGACTTCCGGTCCAGCAGGCGCAGCGCGCCCGGCCAGGCCAGAGCCGAGACGAAGCCGATGCCCTTGCCCTGCTCCTTCGTCTCGGCTTGCGCGGCATCCGGGGCGATCAGCACATGGTCACGCCCCGCCGACAGGGCCGCGATCTGCTGGGCGCAGGCCCGCTCGAGGAAGAACATCCCGACCCAGGCCGCAGCCGCCGTGGGCCCCATCGCGAGCGTGCCGTGATTGCGCAGCAGCATGAGGGATTTGTCGCCCAGATCGGCCACCAGCCGCTCACGCTCATCATGGTTCAGCGCCAGACCCTCATAGCCGTGGTATGCGACCTGATCCTGCAGCAGACAGGCGTTCTGGCTGATCGGCAGCAGGCCATGCTGCTGGGCCGCCACCCCGACCCCCGCAACCGTGTGGAGGTGGATGACGTAATGCGCATCCTCGCGCGCCGCATGCACCGCCGAATGGATGGTGAACCCGGCCGGATTGATGAAGTTCGTCGTCTCCTGGACGATATTGCCGTCCAGATCGACCTTCACCAGCGACGAGGCGGTGATCTCCTCGAAATAGTATCCGTAGGGATTGATCAGGAAGTGGTGCTCGGGCCCGGGCACCCGGGCCGAGATATGCGTAAAGATCATGTCGTCCCAGCCATGCAGGGCGACAAGTCTGTACAGGGCCGCCAGATCCACCCGGGCCTGCCATTCGGCCTCGGATACGCGGGATTTCAGCGATACAGGCGCGCCATCAGCCATCGGACTTCCTCCTCGTGTCACCTCGAAACTCGCGCCACTTGGCCGGAGGGTCAAGCCGCGCGGCATCAAGGCAAAGCTCGGCAAGATGTGGTTAACCCCCTCTTCACCGCCTTTGGGGGATAGTGAGCCCGGCATGGAATCGGCCCGGTCGTCGGACCGATTTGCCGGGAGTTGTCGGTCGTGACGGCAGTCGCCCTCGAGGACACGGGTCCCTTGAACCCTTCTGGCCCGGCCATGAGCGAGTTGCTGACACTCGCCCACAGTCGCACCCTTGAGGACCGTCAGCGACTTTTGATGGGCGTCATGGCCCTGTGCGACCAGCACCCGGCAGCCAGCCAGGACCTGTCGCCCGTCCTGACAGACATCTTCCTTGTTCTGGCCCGTCAGGCCGAGCATGACATTCGCAAGGCGCTGTCCGAGCGGCTGGCCACAGCGACCTGGGCCCCCGCCGCCCTCATCAACATCCTCGCCCTGGACGAGATCGAGATCGCCCGCCCCATCATCTCGGGCAGCCCGATCCTGCGCGATGAGGACCTCCTCAGGATTCTCGTCGAGGCCAGTCTTGAACATCAGATAGAGGTCGCCCGCAGGCCGCGGATCAGCGCCCGCGTCGCCGACGCCATCCTCGACCAGGCCCATCCCGCGCCCCTGACTGCCCTCGCCGGCAACGCATCGGCCGAGATCAGCGCCGAGGGCCTGCGGCGGCTGGTCGATCACTCCCGCCGCCTTGCCGCCCTGCGCGCCCCCCTGATCCGTCATCCGCGGCTGAATGAAACCCTTGCGCGGGAACTCTACAGCTGGATCGGAACGGCCCTGCGTGAATCGGTGCAGGAGCGGTTCGCCATCACTGACCTTCAGCTGAACGAGGCTGTAGACGATGCCGTTCAGTCCGCGTTTTCCGCCCTTGGCTCAAGGCCGACGCCGGAGCCGGACGATCCCGATCGGGACGAGATGGACCGCCGACTGGTCGCCAAGCTGCAGGCCGCCGGGCAGCTCCGCCCCGGCTATCTGATCCGCGCCGTGCGCGAGAAAAAGCTGGGCCTGTTCCAGCACGCCCTCTCCGTGCTGGGGGGATTGAGCCTGGCGCAGGTTCGGGCCTGCCTGTCCCATACCACTCCGGAAGCCCTTTATTATGCCTGCGCCTCCGTCGGCATCGACCGGGCGGTCTTCCCGCCCCTGCTCTACGAGATTCGCCAGCTGAACGGCGGCCCTCCGGGTGAGGCCGGACACGCGGTCTGGCTGCGCGGGGCGCTGTCGCCGGCCTCGGCCAAACGTGCGCTCGTGGCCCTCATCGGAGATGGCGAGACCCGACCCGCCTGACCCCCCGGCCCGAAGCGCGACACCGCCGGCCGACGCAACCGCGTTTGACAACAGGGCGCCCCCGGTCTCACCTGTCGGGGTGACTCCTCCACCTGCTCCAAGACTGGCCTTCACCGCCAGCGAACGTCCGGAAGCCCAGGCCGCACGCGAGCGGCTGTGCGAACGCTATGCCCATGTGCCCGAGACAGAGGCTGACGTCATCGTGGCCCTCGGCGGGGACGGCTTCATGCTCGAAACCCTGCACGCCAACCTGTCACGGCGGATACCGGTCTACGGTATGAACCGCGGCTCCGTGGGCTTCCTCATGAATGACTACGAGGAGGACGATCTGCTGTCCCGCCTCGCGGCCGCCGACCACACCGTGATCCACCCCCTCCAGATGGACGCCTGGAGCGAGTCCGGCGCCACCCACAGCGGGCTGGCCATCAACGAGGTCTCCCTGCTGCGCCAGACCCGCCAAAGCGCCAAGCTCCGCATTCGCGTCGACGACCGCATCCGCATGGAGGAGCTGACATGCGACGGCTGTCTGATTGCGACGCCGGCGGGGTCAACGGCCTATAATCTGTCGGCTCACGGGCCGATCATACCGCTGGAGTCCCGGATTCTGGCGCTCACGCCGATCAGCGCCTTTCGTCCGCGTCGCTGGCGCGGGGCCCTGCTGTCACACGAGGCCCGCGTCAGCTTCGAGGTGCTGGAGCCTGACAAGCGCCCTGTCAGCGCCACAGCCGACAGCCTTGAGGTGCGCCGTGTGCGGCGGGTGGACGTCTGTGAGCGCCGCGACATCAGTCTGACCATGATGTTCGATCCCGGTCGCTCGTTCGAGGAGCGGGTTCTGGCCGAACAGTTCACCGGCTGACGGTCACGGCTTCTTAAGACGCTCCCGCCATGATCCCGCATCAGGTTTTTCAGGAGTAGCCGATGAGCGGTCCGGCCCAGGTCATTCGCCCCCCGAACACCCTTCGCCTCAAGGTCGGGGGCGGTTTCGGCGGCGTCGACGCCAAGGCTATCGCCAAGGCGGAGGAAGCCCTGCAGGCCATGTCCTCCCAGTTCGCCCAGTGGCTCCAGGACGAGATCACCAAGCTGGACAAGGCCCAGGCCGATATACGCGATCTCGGCTACACCCCCGAAACGGCCGAGGCGCTCTATTTCCGCGCCCATGACCTGAAGGGTCTGGGCGCCACCTACCAGTATCCGCTGGTGACCCGTCTCGCCGGCTCCCTGTGCCGGCTTCTCGACGCCCCGGACAAGCGTATGCAGGCGCCGCTGGTCCTCGTGGATGCCCACATCGATGCCATCCGGGCCGTGGTGCGCGACAAGATCCAGACCGACGACCATCCCGTCGGCCAGACCCTCGCCGAAACTCTCGAGGCCCGCGTCGCCGATCACGCGGCCTGACGCAACGGTTGATCAGGCTGCGTTCGCAGCCCGCTCGGCCTCGGCCGGCAGAGGGGCGCGATCCAGACGCTCCATCAGATAGGCCAGATCCTCCCGCGGCACATTGGGCCGCTGGGTGAGGAACCGTTCCAGCATGCGCTGACGGAAGGTCTCGGCGCTGAAATCCGCGCCCTCCGCCTGCAGGGCGCGCCATGTATCGATCCCCGACCGGAACGCCTGGAACAGGCGCGGCGGCAGGCCGGCCCGGTCGTAGATGGCCTTCAGACCCAGCGGTCCCGCGTCATGCACCATCAGCCAGGTGCGCGAGTGCGGCGTCTGCGCCAGCTCGGCCAATCCGTGTTCGACAAAGGTCAGTTGTCCCCGCGCCAGCGCCCGCAACAGCAGCGATGGCGTCAGGGCCTTGCGGCCGTTCAGCCGGGACACGAACGTCGCCATGTCGGTCGCCGTGGCGGCCTGGTCGACCAGATCCAGCGTGGCCCGCTCGCGCGCGTGGGACGACAGCCGGATGGCCGATTCCGGGGCAATGGCGTGACGCGTGATCAGGTGCTCGCGCACGGCCTCTGACACATGGGCGACCAGCCGCTCCGTGATCTCCGGCGGCAGCACCTGCCGGTACGACAGGGCCGTCATGACTTCGGGCGCTTCGGCAAAGCGGTCGACGACCACCCCCATGGCGCCTTCGGACAGGTCCGCATTGTCATTGGCGGCCAGGGTCCGGACCGCCTCGCGGCAGCCGGTCTCCGCCAGCACCTGGCAGACGTCGCGCGACACCTTCGGACGGGCGGCGACCGCGACCTGACGCGTGGTCGAACCGGCCTTGATGATCTCGATCAGGTCCTCGTCCGAAAACGCCGGGGAAAAGCCGATGACCGGCAGGGCCACGCTGTCGACATCCGCGGCCAGGCGGCGCGCCACGTCGCGCGGGACCAGATCGGAAGACTTCAGCGTCACCGCCAGGGCGCGGCGCACCAGCTCGGCCGCATCATGGGCCAGCACGCGCAGGATCTTCTCCGCGGCCTCGCGGTCCTCGGGGCTCAGCTCGACCCGCTCCATGTTGCGGCACAGCTTGTGGGCGGCCGCGGCGCGTTCGTCCTCATCGGTCGATTTGATCAACCGGCGAATGTCAAACTCGGTAAGGCGGGCGCGGTAGGCCGTCATGTCGGACTCAGCTTGGCTATGCGAACCGGTGTGCCCCGATTCCCCGGCGCCAGCATGCGTCCCACAGCCTTAATGCACAGTTTACCAAGCGCGCGGCTCAGGCCTCGGTGGTGCCGACAAAGGCGCGGAGAAATCCGGCATTCCCCTGTTCCCCGTCCTGCCCCAGCAGCAGGGCCAGCAGCCCCTGATCCTGGCGCATCCGGTCCATCTGGTCGGCCACGGCCCTGTCCTTCGGCGACAGCGGATCCACGACCGGCGGGGCCGACGGCACGGCGGGCATGCCCTGCCCCGCCTTGCTGATCAGATTGGCATAGACCTCGCCGACGGTGGCCGCCCGCCCGTCCCGGTAAAAGATCGGACGGTTCGCCGCCGCGGCCTCGGGAAACAGCGCCGCCGCGCTCGCGCCGGGGCGGGTGGCGACCGCCTCGATCAGCCGCGCCGCGCCGGCAGGTCCCAGAAAGTGCGCCGCATAGAGATCGCCGGCCGTCGGCTCGCGGCCAATCCGCCCCCTAAGATATCCGGCGTTCGAAGCGGTCAGTTCACCCGCCATGGCCGAGGCGGCGACGGGATCATAGCGCAGGTCCAGCACCACATTCCGCGCTGCGCCATCCACCCGCCAGCGCCCGTCCTGTCCCTTGTAGATCAGGTCGGCATACTGCCCATAGCCGTGCTTGGCCCCGTGCTGCTTCAGGGTCGCCAGCCAGGTCTGCTCGATGAACTGGAACAGCCCCGCCGCCGAAGAGGTTCGCGCCCGGGCCGCCGGGTTCATGGCGCTCTCGCGCTGTGCCGTCTTCATCAGGAAGTCGAAGTCCACACCCGTCGAGGCAGAGGCGCGCCGGATGGCCGCCTCGACACCGCCCTGGGAGGGAATCGCAGTGATGGTCATGCCCGGGAGGCTCGACTGACATGGTTAATTGAATCTTAACCCGAGAGGCCGGGATCGTCGCACCGCCGGCCCGCCATAAACTTGCCTCAAGGGAAGCGCCCCCTCCGTCTCAGGGTGTGCTGTGGGGACGGCAAAAGGGAGAGACGTCCATGATGATGCACCATGCCGGAGGCCCCGGCCTCATCAGTCCCATCGAATACGGCCGGCCCCGCCGCAGACTGACCCCCACGACCCTCGCTGCCCTCGGTCTGGTGCTGGCGGCCCACGCCGGGCTCGGCGTCGCCCTGTATCACCAGCGGATCGAGATGCCGCTCGATCCACCCCGGACCCCGACCACGATCGACTTCGAATTCTATACGCCGCCTCCGCCGCCCGAGCCCGAGGTCACGACACAGCCCCCGGCGCCCAATCCGCCGATCCACCGGTCGGTCGAGGCGCCCGCGTCCGCCGACCCGCTCCGCGTCGTCATCCCCGACGTGCCGACCGAGGTCACAGGGGCGGCCATCACCCTCAGCCGGCCGATCAAGACCCCTTCGGCGACGGGTACCGGCAACACCCCGGCCGAAGCCGTGCCGGCCGGTCCTCCGGTCGTCACCAATCCCGACTGGGTCCGCAAGCCGTCGGGTGAGGCCCTGATGCGCGCCTATCCCGAACGGGCCATCACGGCGAATGTGACCGGCTCGGCCACGCTCAGCTGCATGGTCCGGGTCAACGGCACCCTCACAGACTGCCAGGTGGTCAGCGAGACCCCGGGCGGTTACGGCTTCGGCCGCGCAGCCACCCGCCTGTCGCGGGATTTCCGCATGAGCCCGCGCACGGTGGACGGTCAGGCCGTCGGCGGCGCCCGTGTCACCGTCGGCATCCGCTTTACCCTGCCGGAAGACTAGTCGGCACGAAAAGGGGCCGCCCCTCACCGGGCGGCCCCCTGATCGTCAGGGCGAGACCTGTCCGTCGTTCAGGAGAAGATGCCCGCGTCCGTGGCGCCGAGGGGCCCCGCCTCGGCTTCTTCCAGATCCAGACGGGTCAGCATCGGCGCAGTCCAGGGGCGGACCTCTTCCACGCCGGATTCGTTATCGGTGATCGGCTCTGCCATGCCCGTGTCCTCCGTCAAGGTTCCGCCTGACCGATACCCGCGTAATCTGGCAGGGGTCATGCGTCGCCGGCGCCGACCACGCCTGCAGCCACGCCCGGCCCCATCAGCCAGCCGTTCCGGCGCGGCGCCAGGGCCAGGTGGAAACCGGGCATGACCTCGCCGGTCAGGGGCAGCCCGTCCGCCGTCGCGCCCCGCACCCCCATGCGCCACTCGACCGGCCCGATCTCCGCCAGACCCAGCGCCTGCCGCGCGCGCTCCAGCAGCGTGTCCTGCAAGGCCGAGGCCTCCGCCACCAGCCCGCCTGCCTCCATGGTCGCGCCAATCACTGTGCCCTCGCCCAGCGGCACCGCATAGCCGCCGACAAACCGCGCCGGGCGCTCAACCAGCCGCCGGGGCGTAAAGGCCAGCCGCCCGCCGATCGCCTGAACCAGACCCACCGCGCGCCGCGCGACCTCGGGCAGGTCGGGAAACGTCGTCCCGCAGGCCAGAACCACCGCCCGCGCCGAAACCTCGGCCCCGCTTGCCAGCGTCAGCTGCCACGCCTCGCCGCACCGCCGTACCGCCGCAACCCGGTCCGACACGCGCTCCACCCCCCGCTCGAGCGCGGCCAGCGCCGCCCCCGGATCGACCCGCCAGTCCTCCGGGGTGAAGACTCCCGCCTTCGTCCGCTCCGCCGCAAAGCCCAGCCGCGCCAGCCGCCCCATCACCCCTTCAGGGTCCTCGCCGATCCAGTCCACCCCGTCCCGGATCAGTTCAATCCCGTGGCGCGCGGCAAAGTCGGGCCACAGACCCCGCGCCTCGCGCAGCAGCGCCGCCCGCCTCGCCGGATCAGCCTCCCACGGGTCCAGCAGGCTCTCCATCGCCGGCGCAATCATGCCCGCGGCCACCGATGAGGCATTGGCTCCGCCCGGGTCGATGACGCACACGCCCCGCCCGCGCGCGCGCAACTCGGCGCCGACGCACAGGCCCAGCACGCCCGCGCCGATCACGGCAATGTCGCAAGAGGAGGTCACGCCCGGTGCATCGACCGGGCGCGTCCTGAAATCAAGCCGGGACCTGTTCTATTCGGCGGCCATCGAGGCGCTGCGGGCGTCGGACAGCCGCTGCTCCAGCGCCTTGTGCTGATCCCACAGGGCCTTGGGCATCCGATCCTCGAACGTGTCGAAGAAGGCCGGAATACGCGAGGATTCCTCGCTCCAGACCTCGACATCGACGTCCAGCAGGGTCGCCAGATCCGCCTCCGTCAGCGCAAGCCCCTCCAGATCAAGGGACTCACGCGTGGGCACCATACCCACCGGAGTCCGCACGGCCTCGGCTTCGCCGTTGAGCCGCTCGCAGATCCATTTCAGCACGCGGGCATTGTCACCAAAGCCGGGCCACACGAACTTGCCGTCCGGGCCCTTGCGGAACCAGTTGACGAAGTAGAAGCGCGGCAGCCTGGCCGGGTCGCTCTTCTGGCCCATGGCCAGCCAGTGGGCGAAATAATCCCCCATATTGTAGCCGCAGAACGGCAGCATGGCGAACGGGTCGCGGCGCAGTTCGCCGACCTTGTTCTCGGCAGCAGCCGTCCCTTCAGATGCCACGGTCGAACCCAGGAACACCCCGTGCTCCCAGTCGAACGCCTCGGTCACCAGCGGCACGGCGCTGGCGCGGCGTCCGCCGAACAGGATGGCATCGATCGGCACGCCTTTCGGGTCTTCCCATTCGGGCGCGATGGTCGGGCACTGGCTGGCAGGGGCGGCAAAGCGCGCATTGGGGTGCGCCGCCGGCTCGCCCGAGGACGGATCGTGCGGCTGGCCCTTCCAGTTGGTCAGGCCCTCGGGCGCCTCCTTGGTCAGGCCCTCCCACCACACATCATTGTCGGCCGTCAGCGCGACATTGGTGAAGACGGTGTTGGTTGCCAGCGTCTCCAGCGCATTCTTGTTGGTGTTCCGGCTGGTGCCCGGCGCCACGCCAAAGAAGCCGGCTTCCGGGTTCACGGCATAGAGGCGACCATCCTCGCCAAAGCGCATCCAGGCGATGTCGTCGCCGACCGTCTCCGCCTTCCAGCCGGGAATCGACGGCTGCAGCATGGCCAGATTGGTCTTGCCGCACGCGGACGGGAAGGCCGCGGCCACATATTTCACCCGGTCCTGCGGATCGGTCAGCTTCAGGATCAGCATATGCTCGGCCAGCCAGCCCTCGTCGCGGGCCATGACCGAGGCGATGCGCAGCGCATAGCATTTCTTGCCCAGCAGGGCGTTGCCGCCATAGCCCGAGCCATAGGACCAGATTTCCCGCGTCTCGGGGAAATGCACGATCCATTTGTCGTCATTGCAGGGCCAGGGCACATCAGCCTGACCGTCCGCCAGCGGCGCGCCCAGGGTGTGGACGGCCGGCACGAACACCCCGTTGTCGCCGAGGGCGTCCAGCGCGTCCTTGCCCATGCGGGTCATGATGCCCATCGACACAGCCACATAGCCGCTGTCGGTGATCTCGACGCCGAGCGCGCTGATCTCCGAGCCCAGCGGCCCCATGCAGAAGGGCACCACATACATGGTCCGCCCGGCCATGCAGCCGTCGAACAGGCCGTTCAGCCGCGCCCGCATCTCGGTCGGCTCGGCCCAGTTGTTGGTCGGGCCGGCGTCCTTCGGATCGGCAGGACAGATAAAGGTGCGGCTTTCCACCCGGGCCACATCGCGCGGATCCGAGGCGGCATAATAGCTGCCCGGGCGCTTGACCGGGTCCAGCGCCCTGAGCGTGCCCTTGTCGATCAGATCGGCCACGATCGCCGACTTCTCGCTCTCCGAGCCGTCGCACCAATGCACGCGCGCCGGCTTCGTCAGCCGGGCGATCTCCTCCACCCAGGCCACCAGCCGGGCGTGACGGGTCGGGGCCGGGTGCAACCCGGGAAGGGGGGACTGGGCCATGGAACGCGCTCCTGAACGTCGACGGGGGCGCTGATCTTCGCCAGACTGCCCCCAGCGGGCGCGACGATCACGCCCTGTTACACGCTCAAACATCCTCGCGGACCAAAGGTCAACTGCTGCAAGTTTTGACCACCCGTGCCACATACACCGTCCGATCCCGGCACGTGACATGGCTGTAACCGGTTACTTCCGGCACGGATGTGATGGAGATTTTTTTTGACGAATGGCAACGCTGCACACGATCCGGACCTGTTAACCCCGGCTGGCGAACGAAACCTGCCGCATATCCAGCGCCTCCTCGCTCCCCACCTCCCGGCGCAAGGCCGCCTCCTCGAGGTCGCCACCGGCACCGGCGGACATGGCCTCGCCCTCGCCCGGGCCCATCCCGGCCTGAGCGTCCTGCCGACCGACTTCAGGGCCGACGCGGTCGAAGCGCTTGAGGACTGGCGGGCGGCCCATGGGCCGGACAACCTTCTGGCACCGCTACGACTGGATGCCGCTGACCCGGCCACCTGGCCGGCCGGCCCGTTCGACGTCGTCCTGTGCATAAACATGATTCACATCAGCCCCTGGTCCGCGACCGTGGGCCTGATGAAGCTGGCAGGCGAGCGGCTGGTCCGGCCGGGCGGTCTGCTGGCCCTGTATGGCCCCTATGTCGAGGCCGACGTCGAAACCGCGCCCAGCAACCTGGCCTTCGATGAAAGCCTGAGGGCGCGCGACCCGGCATGGGGTCTGCGCGCCCTCGAAGATGTCGTGACAGAGGCGAAGGGGAACGGACTCAGACTGACGCGTCGCGCCGCCCTGCCCGCCAACAATCTCGGCCTCCTCTTTCGGACGGTCTGAACGCCCCTCAGCCGATCCGGGCCGTCGCCGCCGACAGGGCGTCCCGGTCGGCCAGCGGGGTCACGACGTCACCGTCCGCGACCACGGCGGGCGCGTCGACATAGTCCGAGGGGTTGGCCCCGGCGGCCCGCGTGGCATGGACCACGCCCTCGCCGAAGGCGATGACCGGCACGCCGCGACTCCGGGCCGTATCGATCAGGGCGCGAACCGCCTTGTCGCCCGCCTCATCCGACTGCCCCCCGGGAACCACCAGCGCCTTCAGATTGCCGCTCTCGATGTCGCCCGCCTTGGCGGTCGGAAGGACCGTGACGCCGTTGATGTGCAGGCTGGCTTCACCGGTCGAGATCGGCGCGATCGACAGGCCGCCGGCCTGGATCATCGGCTCGACATCACCGAGCGGGCCGAAATTCATGTCACGGCGCATGGCCAGACCGATGCGGGCGCGCGTCGGAACGCGCTGGAAACGATTGTGGCTGGAGGATTTCTTGGCGGCTTGAGGTTTCAAAACATATCCTTCTGTTATGGCCACGCCTAAGCGGCATCGATCCCGAGATATTCGGGAAGCGGCGCCTTACATCGATAAAAACGATCCTGTCCCGTGATCTGGGATCACGGGGCGCGAGGCGTGCGCGGTTCGGTTGGTAGGGGCCTGATATAGGAAGCCGTTACTCAAAGTCAACGCGAGCACTGCACACATTGCTTTGAAGACTGCGTGATTTCCTCAATCATTTCCGGGGTTGGCGACGCCCGCGCCCTTGCTCTAAGGCAAGCCCTGCAAGAGGGACGCTCATGGCCTGGACAGGGCAGTACGCCGGCGACGAGCCGGTCCGTGTGAACAAATGGCTGGCCCAGTCGGGGGTCTGCTCGCGGCGCGAGGCCGAGGGCCTGATCGCGGGCGGTCTGGTGCAGATCGACGGCGAGGTCGTCACCGATGCCGGCCGCAAGATCCTGCCCGGCCAGACGCTGGTCCTGTCCGACGACGCCACCCGCCGCCTCGACTCGGCCATGACTCTCCTGCTGCACAAGCCCATGGGCTATGTCTCCGGTCAGCCCGAACCCGGCAAGATTCCGGCCGCCCGCCTGCTGACCGCGGCGGCCCAGCTGGGCGACGGCCCCCTGCCCTCCTCGCGCGACAGCCTGCCGCCGGTCGGCCGCCTTGACGAGGACTCGCGCGGCCTGCTGATCCTGTCGACCGACGGCGTGGTGGCCAGGGCCATCATCGGCCCCGACGCCGACCTGCCCAAGACCTATCAGGTCTGGGTGCGCGGCACCCTCACCGACTCCAAGATCGCCCGCCTCCGCTATGGCCTGTCGCTGGACGGCCGCGCCCTCAAGCGCGCCGAGGTCGAGCAGCTGGGGCCCCTCTGCCTGCGCTTCGTCCTGCGCGAGGGCCGCAACCGCCAGATCCGCCGAATGTGCGAAATGCTGGA
>Ga0209404_10000331_pt1 | contig 37766 bp, 47 predicted proteins | sample TroAtlMetagenome_2_FD_187447 | JGI IMG/M metagenome (GOLD analysis project Ga0209404, IMG submission 187447) | Marine eukaryotic phytoplankton communities from Atlantic Ocean - Tropical Atlantic ANT8 Metagenome (SPAdes) (version 2) | ecosystem: Environmental > Aquatic > Marine > Oceanic...
GTCACTCCTACAGAAGGAGCCAAGTGGCACCTCATTCAAACATGTGCCGGAGATCAAACCGATGGCTATGGAGGAATTTCTGGAATCGGGATTAAACGAGCTGTTTCACTCTTCGAAGAAAAAGGATGGTCCTGGAAAACTGTAGTCGATGCCTTTGTTGAGAAAGGTCACACAGTAGAAGAGGCTTTAATTAACGCCCGACTTGCAAAGATCTTAACAGCAAAGGATTATGACTTTAAAAAACGAAAGCCAATCTTATGGTCCCCCTCCTCCGATTACAGAATTGACGATGGAGCAGGATCTAAAGATAAGGTTACTAAAGGATAGGTTAAGCAGTGATGAAGTTAAACGAGAAGACATCATTACTGTTTTCTTAGCCTTACAGAAACAGAACTTTGTTCTGGCAAACTCAATGATTAACTTAGTAAAGTCATGGCCAAAGGCCCCACCTATTACCAACGAGGTTCCAGCGATGTTTGGGATTTTATTAGAGAGCAAGGACTGAACTTCCACCTCGGAAATGCTATTAAGTATATCTGCAGAGCAGGTTACAAGGATAGTAAGATACAAGATTTAGAAAAAGCAATCCACTACCTAGAGAATGAACTTGAGCATGAAGAAAACCTTTCTATCAGAGCAGGCGAAGGAATTCCGTTCCAAGTACGGCATCAAGAATTCACGTGCGAGGCCAGTGAACTCATATCAGAAAAATCTGATTGTTGAAGAGTTCAAAGAATTCCTAGAAGCTCAAGGCATGCTATTTATGCATGGTAATAATGTTCAAGCAGATTGTTTGAAAGAACTAGCTGATCTAGTTTATGTATGTTATCAGTATGCTGAAAACATGGGTTGGTTCTTAGATGAAGCTCTAAATCGTGTCCACTTAAGCAACATGTCCAAACTCGGTGAGGACGGTAAACCTATATACCGAGAAGATGGAAAGGTTCTTAAAGGACCAAACTATAAACCACCTGATCTATCTGATTTATTTTGAAATGACACAACTCATATCTCGCACAGGGCGGGTTCAGTCTTGGCTGGATAATCCTGAAGCACGTCTCCCAGTTTCATGCACCGTTTTCGTCGTAGAGGATTCTATGGAGGGAGAAAATGGCATTGAAGCAAGCTGGCGATATGTATCGCATGGACTCAGATTTGGCGCAGGAGTTGCGGTCCATCTATCTAAGCTCCGTCCCAAAGGAGCAGAAAACGGCAGAGGTCTTACGGCTTCTGGCCCTGTATCATTCGGAAAAATCTACTCAACCTTAAATGAAACATTACGGAGAGGAGGTGTCTACAAGAACGGTGCTGTTGTACTTCATCTTGATCTCAACCATCCTGACATCCTTGAGTTTATTACTACTCCCAGGACGGAACTCCCATGGGTCAAGAGGTGCGTCGACATTGATTCGGGATGGTGGAACAACACTAATAATCAAATAAAAGACGCCTTATTACACGCTATAAAATCTGGCGATGTATGGTTAAACAAAGTAAAACACGATGACAATGGAATTAGAATCTATGGCAACGTCTGTCTTGAGGTTTACTTGCCCTCACGTGGAACATGCTTGTTACAACATGTCAATCTCGCAGCCTGTGAAATTCGAACCCTCGAAGAGGCTTTCGTTGAAGGTATGTCCCAGTTGTGCGAGCTCCATGGTAGGACAGGTGTTGGAGCAACTGGAGAATACCTGCCAGCTGATATCGACCGCCAAGTTGGGCTCGGAGTACTCGGTCTCGCCAACCTCCTCGGAAGATACGGAGTAACATATGAAGAGTTCGGTGACGCATTAGAAAATGTAAACATCGGACAATACAGTCAAGGCGTTGGGTATGAATTAGCTTTCAACCTTATGCTTGGTATACAAAAAGCAGCTGACATAGCTGAAGAAAATAATATGGTAAGAGCTTTTGCTATAGCTCCTACTGCCTCTTGTTCCTATAAGAGTAAGAGCTTGGATGGATTCACAGCCACGCCTGAAATAGCACCACCTATCTCTACCTGGGTTGATCGTGACAGCGGTACCTTCGGTGTTAATAGGTACAAATATGGTGATGTAGAAATTGCCAGTAAAGTTGGTTGGGATGCTTACAAGAAAGTAGCTGATCAACTGATGATAATGTATGATAATACGGGACTTCTTCACGGATACTCATTCAACTCTTGGAGTGATGTGGTAACCTACGATCGTGAATTCGTGGAAGAGTGGTTGCTATCACCGCAAACCTCCCTTTACTATAGTCTACAAGTAATGGGCGACGTGCAAGATAAGACCGATGCGTATGCAGCATTAGATCAGGCAGAAGTCGATGATTATTTGCAGGACATTTTAAATGAACCGATACCCTGCGATTGTCAAGAATGAGAAAACATCCTTACGATAAATTATTAGAACGAAAACGAACATGGACACCAGTCCAAGGTACAAAAGGTACGTTTCGTGATGGATCAGAAGAAACCATCAAGCGTGCTTTGGCAATACGCCATATGGAGTTGCCAGTTGGAGAGTTTATTACTGAGGCACTTGAAAAGAGTGTCCCAGATAACGCCCGCAAACTCCTTGAATCAAATGTTAAAGATGAAATAAAGCATGATATCGCCCTACAGTACATAGTAAATGCTGTAGGTGCAGATGAAAATGCAGAAAATGAAGCACTTAAATTAAGAGATGCCTGGATTGCACACCCTGACCACACAATTACAAAGGCTTTGGTCGCCGAGCGGGCCATCTTCTTTGTTCTACTCCCTTTTTTTAGGTTTAATGGGGATGCTGCTCTTCGTACAGTATCTGCTGACATATCGCGCGACGAACAGATCCACGTCGGAAGTAATTCTCTTGTATGTGCTGAGCTGGGTCTACTTCCTTCTCCTTCTTTGGATAAACTTAGGAAGGCCACCATTAACTGGATTGTTCAGCCCCTAGGTATTAATACTACCTGTAAATATTTGGATAAAAAATTTTGGCTGGATGCGAGCGATCGCTTAATGTATGAGGGCAAGGCACCAGAATTAATCTCCACCAAGACGGCACGTATGCCAGCATTCTTTGAACACTCAAATGTCAATCTCCCTCAGTACGCTTAAGCTACACAACCAAAGACTGGATGAACTAATCAGCAGGCTTGACTCTAACTTCGGTTGGAAACCAGTTCATCCTACAGAACCAATCGAATCTATTATGTATCGTGCGGGTCAAGCTAGCGTCATTGAATACATTAAATCTATTATGGAGGATGAAATTTAAAAAATGTGTTTCCGATTTAAAGCCCCAGATCCCCCAAAGCCGCCTCCTTTACCTCCAGCACCGCCACCACCAATAGCTCCTACAGCACCATTACCTGAAGATGATTTAGTAGCTGATACTGACATCAATCCAAAGGTTCGTGATGCTAAGAGTAAAAAGGAAGGTAATCAACAAGCGCAAGGTACCCAAGGTTTGAGAATTAATAGAGATCCTCAAGTAAATACTGGTACTAGTGCCGCTGGTGGAGGAATTAACGTATGAATACGGCACGTGAGAGGTACAACAAATTATCCAGCGGTAGGAATCAGTTCTTAACAACCGCTGTTGAATGTTCTGAACTCACGTTGCCTTATCTAATTGACAATGATTTAAGTTCACATCCTAACCATAAAAGGATTAAAACTCCTTGGCAAAGTGTTGGTGCGAAGTGTGTAGTAACGTTAGCAGCTAAATTAATGTTAGCTTTACTACCACCTCAAACCACCTTTTTCAAACTACAGGTTAGAGATGATAAACTCGGGGAAGATATTCCACCTGAAATACGCAGTGAACTTGACCTATCTTTCTCTAAGATGGAGAGAATGGTCATGGAATTCATCGCTGCTTCAAGTGATAGAGTTGTAATCCATCAAGCATTGAAGCACCTCATTGTAGGTGGTAATGCTCTTATCTTTATGGGTAAGGATGGATTAAAGAACTTTCCTTTGAACAGATATGTTGTCAATCGAGATGGTAACGGTAACGTATTAGAAATAGTAACTAAAGAACTGATAAGTCGTAAGGTTTTAGACTTCGAACTGCCTGAACCTGACCCCAGTACTGTGGTCGACGAAACAGGTTCGAATGGAGACGACGTTGAGGTATACACCTGTGTCAAATTGGATGAGAAATCTGGTCGTTGGGTTTGGTATCAAGAGGTTGATGGTTTAATCATCCCTGGTACTAGAAGCACAGCACCTAAGAATGCAAGTCCATGGTTGGTACTCCGATTCAATACAGTAGATGGTGAAGATTATGGTAGAGGTAGAGTAGAAGAATTCATTGGTGACCTTAAGTCACTTGAAGGACTCTCTCAGGCCCTCGTAGAAGGCTCTGCAGCAGCAGCTAAAGTCATCTTCCTTGTATCACCATCATCAACCACTAAACCCGCTACTCTAGCGAAATCTGGTAACGGTGCAATCATTCAGGGTAGACCTGAAGATGTTGCAGTGGTACAAGTTGGTAAGACAGCTGACTTCTCAACTGCAGCTAACATGGCTCAACAGATTGAGCGTAGATTAAGCGACGCATTCTTATTAATGAATGTAAGAAATGCTGAACGTGTTACAGCTGAAGAAGTTAGATTAACACAACTGGAACTAGAGCAACAGCTCGGTGGTATTTTCTCACTGTTAACTGTTGAATTCTTAGTACCATATTTAAACAGAACACTTCTCGTACTACAACGTAGAAATGAGATACCAAAACTACCTAAAGATTTGGTACGTCCTTCTATAGTAGCTGGAGTTAATGCATTAGGCCGTGGTCAAGACAGAGAAAGTCTTACACAATTTATCGGTACTATTGCTCAGACATTAGGACCAGAAGCTTTGATGCAATACATTAATCCTTCAGAAGCTATCAAGAGATTGGCAGCTGCACAAGGTATTGATGTGTTGAACCTTGTTAAGACTGAACAACAGTTACAACAAGAAGCAGCACAAGCTCAACAAGCACAAGCTCAACAAGCTTTAATAGGACAAGCAGGTCAACTAGCCTCATCTCCTATGATAGATCCTTCTAAGAATGCTACCCTAGCTAACAGTATAGATAACGATGAAGTAGACCTACCACCACAAGAATAGTATGGCAGAAACACTAACATATGATCCTGGTTCTGATACAGTAACCCAGGGAGACAACCTTACACCTGATGAGCAAGAGTCTCTACAGGTTGGTGAGGAGATGCAAAAGCAAGAGGGAGAACTTCTTGCTGGTAAATATAAAAATGCTGAGGAGCTAGAGAAAGCTTACGCTGAACTTGAAAAGAAACTAGGTGATCAAGGTACTGAAAGTACTAAAGCTGAACCTGATACAGAATCTAAAGCAGAGACAACTGATGAACCTCAGTACTATCTAGAAGATGGTGCTGTTAATTATGATTCAGTTAACGAAGCTTACGGTGATAAACTAGGTGAGGTATTCAAAGCATCTAAGGTAGATCCTTGGGCTATTAGTGAACATTTTCATAATAATAATGGGACTATCACTGATGAAATGTATTCTTCTTTAGAAGGAGCAGGGTTATCACGCGGTTCAATCGATGCTTATCTAGCTGGACGTGCAGTAGAATCTGGTTACAATCAAACTGCTGAATCAGTAGATATGTCTGATGCAGATATTACTACTATAAGAAATGCTGCTGGCGGTGAATCAGAGTACAATAAACTTACTCAATGGGCTGCTAATAATTTAGATACTAATAGTATACAAGGTTATGATAGCCTTTTAGAAACTGGTAATCTAAATGCAATCAAGCTAGCCTTATCAGGAATCAAAGCACAGTATGACGAAGCAAATGGTTATGAGGGTAGAATGTTAACAGGCAAATCAACTAAATCTGGTGGAGATGTATTCAAAAGCCAGGCTCAACTAGTAGAAGCTATGGCTGATCCTAGATATGATAGAGATCCAGCATATAGACAAGACGTTATAGAGAAATTAGATAGATCTGACGTACAATTCTAAAATAAAGGCGGCTCGATAGTCGAATCAGTAGAAGCCACAGGCAACCGCGTCCGTTCATTCCTTAATGGAACGCATGAAACCACATCATGGAACGGGGGTGTGGTACTATGGAGAAAGTCAATGCAAAAAAAGACTCAACTAAAGTATCGCGGTGTGCCTTATACAAAGAAAACTTAAACTTTTTAAATGAAAACATTAGCACTAGCACTCGCTTCCACACTCGTTGCCGTACCGGCTTCCGCCGGAGTCTACGTGAACGTGGAGAGCAACGCATCTTATACAGGATCCGATTACCAATCTGCTGTAACTGACTTCCATGTTGGTTATGAAGGCGCTGTTGATAAGCTTGGATACTATGTACAAGGTGGCCCCGCAGCTGTAGCTGTTGATGGAGCTGACTCAGATACCAGACTATCTGGTAAGGTTGGTGCAAACGTAGCTGCTACCGAGAAGCTTGACTTCTATGGAGAGCTATCAGTACTCACTGCTGACTCAGATACTAATGAAGATAATGCTTGGGGTACCAAGATTGGAGCGAAGTATAGCTTCTGATAATGAAAACAGCTGAAGAGATCGGACACAATCCGTTCTACCCTATCGTCGAAATGCTGTTATTGAGTCCACATGACCATACTTTCTGGTATGAAAGAGAGGATGGTACACGTTACATGGCTCATAGACGTAAGAAAATACAAGTTGATTATTTCTACACTGAAGTAGATGATTATCAATTAGAATTAAAACTTACATGAGGGATTTAATGGACAATGCAAAGGTAACACCGTATGGTTATCAACCTGAAATTAAAGATCCTCCTCTTGACACATTACCTAGCGACCAACAACCGCCTGGAGTAGATGAGGAGAGAGAAGCTCAACCATTAGAAAAAGGTTGAGTAGGAAGGGAGGCACCTCAGAGTAGGACCTCCCTTTCATTGGCACTGGCCCTGTACGCAGGATACCCTTTGCCGTCTAGACGGTGGGAAAGACCACACAATTGATCAACAATTACGCGTAAGAAAGTTAACAATACAATTATTTTTTTATAATGGCTAATGCTAATCAGGTCGGTATAGGTAGAGCTAATCTATCTTCCGGCGTAGGTTATGATGGTGCTGCTGATAAGTATGCTCTCTATTTGAAACTGTTTTCAGGAGAGATGTTCAAAGGCTTCCAACATAACACAATTGCTCGTGATCTAGTCACGAAGCGTACCTTGAAGAACGGCAAATCATTGCAGTTCATCTACACAGGACGCATGAAATCTGAGTACCATACTCCTGGTACACCTATCTTAGGTAATGATGACAAGTCACCTCCAGTAGCTGAGAAGACCATCGTAATGGATGATCTTTTAATCAGCTCTGCATTCGTCTATGACCTAGATGAGACGCTTGCTCATTACGATTTGAGAGGAGAAATCTCACGTAAGATTGGTTATGCTCTTGCTGAAAACTATGATCGTAAGATCTTCAGAGCTATTGCTCGTGGTGCTCGTAAGGCTTCACCTATCACTGCCTCAGGTTATGTAGAACCAGGTGGAACTCAGATCCAACTACACGCTACTAATAATAATACTAACGCAACTAGTGCTTCTAACTTAGTTACAGGTTTCTTTGATGCTGCTGCTGTATTAGATGAGAAGGGTGTAAGTCAAGATGGACGTGTTGCTGTTCTTAACCCAAGACAGTACTATGCACTAATCCAACAGACAGGTGATAACGGACTCATCAATCGTGACGTACAAGGTACTGGACTACAGTCTGGTGAAGGCGTTGTATCGATTGCTGGAATCAAGATCTACAAGTCGATGAACATACCATTCCTTGGTAAGTTCGGTACTGCTAACACTATCGATAACGCTGGATCATTCGTAGGTCAATCTATGGATTCTGCAGCTGGTAGTCAGACCGGTGCTTATGCAAGATCTGGATACGTTATTACAGTTACTAAGACTGCTCACGGTATCGTTGCTGGTGACAAAGTAGTATTCAACGCTACTGCAGGTGGAGGTACTTCTGGTACTTATACTGTAGCTAGTGTTCCTGATGCTAACACCTTCACGATCACTGACACTGCAACTGGAACAGTTTCTAGTTCAGCTTGTTCGTTTAACGTTGCAGGTATCAACAACAACTACGGTGAGTCTAATGACTTTGCTGGATCTTGTGGCCTTATCTTCCAGAAGGAAGGCGCAGGTGTTGTTGAAGCTATTGGACCTCAAGTTCAAACAACTTCAGGTGACGTCTCCGTGATTTATCAGGGTGATGTTATACTTGGACGTCTAGCAATGGGTGCAGATTATCTAAACCCAGCTGCTTGTGTTGAACTATATGTTGGTTCTTCAGGCGACGCTGCATTCTAAGTTTACTTTTATACATAAAAAGGGAGGGTTCTCACGCCCTCCTTTTTTTTATTCACAAATATTTATACCTATGGCAATCCCCACTACTATTGACACCGATACCGAACTATCCGCAGTGAACTCAATTCTGGGTGCTATTGGTCAGTCCCCGGTTACAACACTTGGAGCGATAACAGAAATAACAGGAGAATTATTAGGCGCTGGTGATGGTTCTGATACCACACCTATTGCATCTATAGCTGATATATCAAGGTCAGCTGATAGTGAAATAAAAGTATCAGTTGATGGTGTAGAAACAGCTGCATTCACCATAAGTGGTAATGTATTAACCTTTACATCCGCACCTGGTAATGGTGCTAGTGTTAGAATATGGAGAGAAAAAGAAATAGCTAACACTTTAGCTAACCCAGAAATTTCATTTATATATAATATATTAACGGAAGTTAATAAAGATGTACAGAATGAAGGATGGGTATTTAATAAAGAATATAATGTAAAAATAGAACCAGATACTAATAAGCACATCAGTATACCAGCTAATGTATTGAGTTATGATTTACATAGAGACGATGAGAACAGAGACAAAAATTTAGTTAGAAGATCAGGTAAGCTATGGGATACAATCGGTCAAACCTTTGAATTCGATAACGATGCCTATTTAGATATACTATGGTTATGGCCTTATGAAGATCTACCTAGTCCATTTAAAAGGTATATAATAGCCAGAGCTTCTGTTAGAGCTGCCACTCAATTAGTCTCTAACCCACAACTTGTTCAACTTTTACAGATACAAGAAGCTCAGACACGTGCGACTTGTACAGAGTATGAGTGCCAACAAGGTGATTTCTCTTACTTAGGACTACCTGAGAAAAGTAACTATACACCTTACCAACCTTATGTAGTTTTAGCACGCTGATGGCAAGTATTACACAACAAATACCTAATTATATAGGAGGTATTTCAGAACAGCCTGATGAATTAAAGATGCCAGGCCAAGTCAGAAAACTAAATAACGCATTTCCTGACGTCACTTATGGACTCATGAAACGACCAGGTGGTGTGTTACTTGGAACTAATATGAATTCAGATACCAATGGTAGATGGTTTCATTATTATAGAGATGAAGGTGAACAGTACATTGGACAAATTAATAGGTCTGGCGTAGTAAAAATGTGGAGCTGTCTTGATGGTAGCTCTGTAACTGTTACATACGATAGTAGCACTGAGTCTGATTTAAAAACATACTTAACACATTCAGTTGATGATGATATACAAACATTAACTTTAAACGATTACACATACTTAACTAATCGTTTGAAAGAAGTTAAGATGAATACAACCGTAACAGCACCAGCTAAACCTTTTGAAGCTTTTATTGAATTAAAGAAATTATCATACGCTAGTCAGTATGCTTTGAATTTATATGATTCAACTTCTACTGAATCCGTATTTACAGCTACTAGACTTAGAGTAGATAGAATAATTGATAGCAGTAATTCTTGTACGTCAGGTCATGTACTACCTGCATCTGGAAACTTACCTGATGATGGGTATGTTTGTGGTGGTTCTGCTGCAGGGGAAAGAGATTCCTATTGTCCTTGTGTAGCAACTGAAGTATTTTCAATTAATCATGGTGACAGTGGCGATGCTGCTGATGCTAACGGTACAGCTCATACTTATACTGTAACACCAACTGGTGGTTCTGCGTCGGATAGAAAAAATTTGTATCTGCGTATAACTACTACAGGTCAAGCTGTGCCTTCGTCAGGATCTAGTACTGACTATATGTGTAGGTATACAACTATAAATGATTTATTATATGGTGGTGAAGGTTGGAGAACAGGTGACTTTTTTTATATTTGGTTGAAAAATGCTCAGTATAAAGTAACTGTAGAAGATCATAGTGAATCACAAGTCCAAGCTAACTTAGGTTTAGTAAGGCCATTACCTACCCCATTTGATAACAAGCAAACTATAACTGCTGAAAGTGTATTAGGTGACCTCAGAACTGACATATTAGCAGATACATTTGGATCTACAGCAGGTGCTAGTGTATCACAAATCGGTAACGGTTTGTATATAACAAGAACATCAGCTAACTTTAATGTTAATACACCTGTTGCTGATTTATTAAATGTATTTACTCATAGTGTTAAAGATGTAGCCGACTTACCAACTCAATGTAAGCATGGGTATGTTGTTAAAGTAGCTAATAGTGAAGCCGATGAAGATGATTATTATGTTAAATTCGTAGGTAATAATGATAGAGATGGAGAAGGTGTATGGGAAGAATGTGCACAACCTGGTAGAATGACATCGTTTGATGCAGGTACTATGCCCATCCAATTAGTTAGACAAGCTAATGGTACCTTTAAAATATCACAAGTTTCATGGGACGAGGCTGCAGTAGGTAGTGAAATCACAGCAGGTAAACCAAGTTTTGTCTCTGGTTACGGTGTGGCAGGTACTACTGAGAATGATGTAGATGCTTCAGACTATAAAACATTAGATACTAATAGAAAAAAATACATAAATAAAATGTTATTCTTTAGGAATAGAATGGTTATGCTCAGTGATGAGAATGTAATCATGTCTAGACCTGGGGACTTCTTTAATTTTTGGCCGAAATCGGCTATTATGTTTACAGCTAGTGACCAAGTAGATTTATCTTGTAGTTCTGAATACCCTGCTATCGTGTATGATGGGATACAGGTCAACACTGGCCTACTGTTATTTACTAAGAACCAGCAGTTTATGTTAACTACTGACTCTGACGTACTTAGTCCTAATACTGCTAAGATAAACTCTTTATGTACCTATAATTTTAACGAACAAACTAATCCAATTTCACTTGGTACTACTACAGCTTTCTTAGATAATGCTGGTAAGTATACTAGATTCTTTGAAATAGCTAGTGTATTAAGAGAAGGTGAACCTGATGTATTAGAACAAAGTAAGCCTGTTGCTAGATCATTCCCTAAGGATATATCATTAATCACTAATTCAAGAGAGAATTCTATTGTATTCTTTGGTACAAAAGGTAAGTCTGAGATATTTGGGTTTAGATACTTTGCTGCAGCAACAAAAAGGAAACAACAAGCTTGGTTTAATTGGGATCTAAGTGGTGATGTACAACATATAGCTATGTTAGATGATGCTTTGTATGCAGTTGTTAGGAATGGTTCAACTGATGTATTACAAAAATTCAGTATCAAAATAGATAATGATGGTGATTTTATAACAGATGATAATGATACTGAAGATACTTCAGATGATATTGTTTATAGAATCCATTTAGATAATGCTAAGATATTCCATTCGAATTCTTTAACATATGTCCCAAGTGGTAACTACACTAAGTTTGCTTTAGGTAATGGTTTTAACAACACAACTGGTCAACTCACTGCTTTCATCAGAGAGTTCCAATCAGACAAACAAGGCGTTACAGCAGTTGCATCTTTATTCGATGACCAAGGCACCAAGAGTGTTAAGCTTCATGGAGACTGGACTAAAGGTACTCCCGCTGGTAATGATAACTACTTAACTTTAGGTTATACATTTGAAATGGAAGTGGAATTCCCTACCATTTATGTAACTCAGCAAAGTGCTGATATTGTCAAAGCTGATGTACATGGTTCATTAGTGGTTCATAGAACTAAATTCAGTTTAGGACCATCTGGTGTCTATGAAACAACACTAGAGAGATTAGGTAAACCAGTTTATAAAGAGTTGTTTGAATCAACTAGAGCTGATCAAACATTCTCTTCTGCTTTATCATTTAATACAGATCAAAAAACGACGTTACCTATTTATGAGAAGAATGTAAACTTAACATTAAAACTTAAATCCAAACATCCATCCCCTGCTACATTATATTCCATGACATGGGAAGGAGAATTCACACCTAAATACTACCAACGTGTCTAAATACATTCACCCACTAACCGTTGAGGCTGCCAAAGAGGTGGCCTCTAATTTACGCCCAGATGACCGCAGAGAGATCGAAGAAGGTTGGGGGTTAGTTCCTATGGAACACTTACCTTTGGCTGCTGAGAATAGCTCTGGGGTATGGTTTGAGGTGCCTAACGGCAAGACTGCCGGTATGGCAGGAGTAGATGAAGGAGGTCTTATATGGATGATCTGCACACCCGCTATTCATGAATACCCGTTAACATTCGCAAGAGAAGCGAAAAGGTTTGTTGAGAGTAGAACAGAACCTTTGTTATGGAATATCGTTGACAAACGAAACACAGTCCACTTAAAATTACTCAAATTTTTAGGCTTCAAATTTCTACGAGAAATTTCCCACGGGCCTAACAACTTACCCTTTATAGAGTTTTGCCGTGTGCTTAGGAGAAGGAGCTAGAAACGCTAACAAAGCTGCCATGAGGCAGTACAATTACCAACTCAAAGTCAGAGAACGTAATTGGATGAATACACTGGCCTTAGAAAACGTGGCCCGTGTTCAATATGACCAAACCTTAGATGCTACTCATGTAGGGTTAGGTAATACTTATGCAGAGATACAAGAAAAATACAGAGATTTAATTGGTCAAGCCCTGCAAGAAGACGAGAGTTTGCGGAAACAATTCTTGAAAGAAAATGTAGGCGATCAATTAGCAGCATCAGGACGAACTGGTAGATCAGTTAATCGAATGAGGACTGTCGAGCTTGGTAATTATTTAGCTCAAGGTTCACGTAAGGCTTACCAACTAACACAAGCTAGAAGAGATCTAAGTAAAGCAGGAGCTAAAGCTGCAGGTCAAGCAAGGCAACAACAGCTACAAGCCTTTGCTCAGAATAATATTATCAAGAGCCCTGACATTGCACCTCCACAACCTGTTATGCAGAATGTAGGGATGGCAGCGTTTAGGGATGCACTTAGTATTGCTGGTAGTATTGCTAGTATAGGTGCCACACCTTTAGGTGCTAATAAAACATTACTCGGTTCAATCTTAAAATGAAATCATCTAAATATTTAATCGCAGGTGGTACTGTTAATTGGACTGAAGGTTTAGCCAAGTACTACGCTGAAGACGAGCGGAAACGCAGAGAGCATGGTGAACGCTTAGCACAAAGAGATGCTCAACAGCTAGAAGCAGATAGAAAAGCTTCACCGATTGGAGCACTAAGGGATCTTGCAAACTTATCTACAACTGTAAGTAAAATAGTACAGCAACAGAAAGTAAATGAAGAGAAAGAAAAGCAAAAACGACTGTATGAAAACGAAATAGAATGGCTAACTGCAGAAAAAGATGAGGCAGGTGCTAAATTACGTAAAGAGTTTGGTTACAAATGGAGTGCAGATGTTAATGATATAAAAAGACAAAAAATAGAACTGAACAAGAGGATGAACCTTTCTGGAAATAAAGAAAGGTTTGAAGCGTATCCAGAATTAAGAGATCTTATACTTAAGTCTTCAGCTGCTAGTATTATAGAACAGCAGGAATGGCGAGGGCACGAAATAAGTAAAACTTCTCATATTGTGTGGAATGATGCTGTAAATAATGATCCAGCTACCCAAGTTGAATTTGAGAAAATAAAAAATAATCCAATAGAAGTTCGTAAACATTATAAACGATTTGTTAGTGATTTGTTATTGGACCAAGGCTTTACAAAAGAATTTATTGCTGCTAATTATTCACAACAAATTAATAGAATAGCTGATTCTAAATCAGTTATGGCAAAGCTAGATTATAATAGAGTAAGTTTAGCAACAAAAGAATTAGAAAGTGCAGCAACATTAAAGGCTTCACTTGAGAAGGGTGCGGATCAAGTTGCCTTCACTGCTCAGAGTCTTATATTAAATGGTGTTGATACATCTAGAGGAATAACTCATGCAGATTCCCAGCAGAATTTTACTAATATGGTATCTCGTTTAATTGCAGCAGGGGAGATATCACCTGATATAACAGATTTAATAAAGATCGGTGAAGTCAAGCATGAAGCTGGTAGTATAATTAAAGTAGATACTGTCACAGATGAAATTACTGGAGCAGAAAAATCAGTCAGTAATAAGTATGCTCCAGGTTCTATATTATTAAAAACTGAGCAGTGGCAACAAATCCAAGGAGCTTATAATAAATATGCTACTAAACTTACTGCAGCAAAAGACGCTGAATGGGAACAAAGAGGTACAAATCTAGTAGCACGTATGTATAGTGGTGACTTGACTCAAGCAGAGAAAGATAAGTTTGAGTTAGATGCTGAGATAGCTGGTCAAAGGAATAAACAATGGTTCAAAGATTTTAAAACAATGGGTCTTGCAGAACAATCTCCTGAAACCTATGAGTCTTTAAGAACTACGTGGGAAGTTAATAAGGCAACAGGCTTTCCTAATCAAAGTGAAGCTAGTATTAAGGCAATACCACATGCAGGTTTGAGAAAAGAAATGCTAACTGCATTTAATGTGCAGAAAACTGCTGAAGGACAAATTGGTTATAAACAATTCCAATTTAATTCTACAATACATAACGCTAGATCGTCAGTACCTTGGGCAGAAGGATCAACAAAGTTGAGTCCTGTTGACTACCAAATAAGTCTTGATGTAGAAGCTGTTCGCAAACAAGTAACATCTAAACTCATCGCAGCTAATATTCAAGCAAATAATGGTGTATTCCGACCTGACGCTGCGATTCTAATACAAGCAGATCGAGCTGCTCAAGACTATTGGGATGCTAATGATGGTGGAGTAATTGGAGGAACTGGTAAATTTGCTATTGATAAAAAGGATGGTGAGTATGTTAATTGGAATAAATATCAAGAATACATAATACCAGTAAGTTATGATCACGATGTAAAATTTTCAGATATAACAGCACCAAAGTTTTATTCAAATTTAGAACGACAGAAAATAAATTACAGGAAATCGGATGGTACTTTAGATTTACAAGGATTAATAAATTCTGGGGTTTATAATAAGAATCAGATAGCCTCAACACTATCAACTCTTAGATATTCTGAGGAAATGGCTTTTATAGCAGAACAGCTGCAAGTACCGATACATGAATTATTTCAAGCATCAGTTAATGCTTTTATAAATAGTCCAGAAGGTTCACCTGGTAGAAACTTTGCAGAACTATTAAATTTAGAAAATACTACATCTAATGATGGGCCTATCTTAGAAAGGTTGAAGCAGAAAGGTGCTGAATTGACAGGTATTAAAGGTATACATTTTAGAAATGCAATACGTTACATTGAAATTCATGGTTGGAACGGTACAAATAATTCTATGAAATTGCGTATTTATAAAGGATTACTAGAAAATTCTCCTGAACTTGAGGGTACTGATAAACAACTAGAAAATATTCAAGAATACTATGGCCCAGCAGATGGTCCTTTAATGTAAAATACAATTCTAATTATGGATGAAGAACTTAATGTTAATGATTTTGAAGTTGATTTACCAGCTTTAAATAAATTAGCAGATTCTGTATCGTTAGAACCGGAAGCATCTACGGATACTTCTCCACCTCAATCTAATCAAACAGAGGAACCTTCTACGGAAGGAACAGCAACAATACCCACCAGAACTTATGATGACCCAAGTCTAGGTGGTATCGTAAAGAATACAGCTATAGGTACTCTAGAAGATCTAGCACCTTTCGTTGGTATATCTGATACTATTATAGATACAATTAATTTAGCAGTACCTGGTGATAGTTTAGATATTCCTAAAATACCTGAATATGAAAATAACGCTGTACAAGCTTTACGTAACATATCAGGACTAGTGATACCATCATTAGGTTTAAGGGGGATGTTATTGAAAGCTGGTACTAAAGCACACGCTGCAGCAACAGCACCTAAGTTCTTACAGAATCTAGGTAACAGTGCATCGTTTCAATACTTTGCTAAATTTGGTGCTGATATAGGCACAGCTGGGCTTGTAGATTATGTAGCTAAGCAAAACCAGGAAGATGATAACCTGGCTGGAACTTTGCAAAAGTATTGGCCTAAGACTTTCCAATGGATACCTGAGAGTATAGCGACAAATAACGACGATACACCTGGTGAGAAACGTACTAAGAACGTTAACGAAGGTGCTATCTTTGGTGTGCTAGCTAGTGTAGTAGAAGGTATAGCTTACCTAACTAAAGCTGGTTCAAGCTTACAACGTACTGCTAAGTTTGTACCTGCTAAAGATAGTTCTACTAGCACTAAAGCACTGAAGGAATTAACTGAAGATGAATTTACTAATGTAAAATTTTCTGATAAACCAGTTGAAGATGCAACACTTAGAGGATTTGCTAGAAAAGAACATGAGCTAAATCAGTTATCGGAGTACTATTTAAGTAAAGGGGAAGAACCTCCTAATTGGCCCGACTTTGATGAAGGTGAAAAACTAGTACGCACTAGAGATGCTGATGGAGTTGCAGGCGCAGCTGCTGACGCTGCTCAAATCCAAAACAATATCGAAACAGGATGGGGTAGGCTTGGTAACATAGTAGGTGAAGCTGCAAGAAAAGAAGGAATAGAATTAGAAAACTTAGCAAATCGTACACTCGTTAGTCAGGTGGCTGAGGAGCTCAAGAGAGCAGGTAAGTTTAGTAAGACCCTTAGATCAGGTAAACGCTTGACTGAGAGGCTTATAGAGGATGCTGGTAAGCATCTAGCTGCTACTCTCCTACACCCACGAGTAGATACTGATGATATTCTTGGAATTCTAGATGAGTTCAAGAGGTCAGTAGACGGATCAGCAATTAGAATTGCAGGTAAAAAGGGTATTAGTTCTGCTGTAAAGCAGTTGAAAGCACAGATGCTAGACCTGGACGTACATAAAGCTAGAGCATATCTCGCTACTTCAGAAGCTGGTCAGGTTGCTGACTTTGCTGAAGGTGCAAGACTTATGGAAGACGGAGCCTCTGTTCTAAGAACAGTTGAACTTATGGCTGATCGCTTAGAAGTTCTATCAGTAGAGAAAGCCTTAGCCAACTTCGAAGCAAACTCCATGTTGTCTAATATGAACACTTGGAAGTCTGCTGTAGAGACAGGTGATGCACGTGTGATGAACGCAGCTGCTGATACAATATTAGGTAATACACAGGATAGACTTACAGAGATTATACCTAAAGCTAAGGCTTGGTCTGAAACTATCAAAGAAGTGGCAAGTGAGAATCCTCAATTCCTTAGACCTTTCCTCCTTGCTAATGAATTCACTGATGGTAATGTTGACTCTTTATATAAACTACATGATTGGGCACAGAACAATCTAGGAGTATTTAAGAAAGCCATATATGATAGGAACCCAGATGTTCCTTCAATCATTAACAAAGCTTGGTGGAGTAATTTATTTAATTCTGCACTCTCTGCTATTGGTACACCATTCAGAGCTGGAGCTGGTAACTTAACAGGTTTGCTTGGTAGAGGTGCTGCTACTACATTCGGTGCTGTAGCTCAAGGTGATTTAGCTAATGCAAAAAAGGCTATGGTAGCTCATTTTGCTTTAGATGATACCTTACAAAAGTCCTTAGACCATATGAGATTGGTATTCAGAAAAGCATCAACTAATCCCAAAGAAGTTAGTTATGTAATGCGTAGTGATATTGCAGTTAAAACTGAGAAAGGTTTAGATACTTTACGAGCTTATGCTGATGCTGCTTCTGAGAATGGAGAAGATGGAGCTAAAATGCTACTTAGTGTTTTTGAAGATCTTGATGCTTTATCGGTAGACCCACTGCTTAGATTAGGCGGTAACTCTATGACAGCACTTGACGGCTTTGCTAAGTCTGTTGTAGCTAACACAGAAGCTAAGTATATTGCTATTAATAAACTAACTCAAGCTGGTGAAGAAATAACTGATAAGAAACTGAGAGCAATATCTGAAGAAATATATAATAGTTGGTTTGATAAGAATGGGATGATCAGTAACGATGCAGTTGACAGCATCACTAGTGAGATAGCTTTGAATGCTGACTCACCTGTTGTAGATGGTTTTAATACTTTCCTTAAACGCTTCCCAGCTGCTAGATCTTTCATTTGGTTCCCTAGAACTACTGCTAATGTTATTGATACCTTTGGTAAATGGAGCCCTGCAGGTGTGCTATCAGCTGATTACCAGAAACTATGGGGCCCATTAGGTAGAAAGAAAGTAACTGACTTTACAACTGATGAAATAGTTCAATTCTTACAAAGTAAAGGTAGGCCAGTAGATGAATTTGCTCAACAAACCTTTGAAATGATACGTTATGAAACTAAGGGTAAAGCAGCTATAGGAAGTCTATTCATCACTGCTGCTGGTTTTGCTGCTACTAATGACAGATGCACCGGTACAGGCCATTATGACAAAGGTAGGCAAAGAGCAAGAATAAAAAGTGGCTGGAAGCCTAAAACTTGTAAAATACCTGGTACTAATAAAGTAGCTAGTTATGAGTGGATGGGACCACTAGGCGATTGGTTAGCTCTTACAGTTGATGTTGTTGATAACTTTGATAGTTTATCATCTTCTGTACAAGAGGATATATATAATAAACTTATGTTCCTACTTGGTTCAGCTGTTACTAATAGATCAGTTCTTTCTCAACTAGAACCTTTACATGATGTATTACAAGGTAATGGTGCAGCAGCTTCAAGATTCGCTTCAAGTTTTGGTAATAACGTAGTACCTTTAGGCAGCTTAAGGAATGAATTAGGTAAGCTTTTGTACCCTGGATTACGTCAGATACGTGCTGAATTAGATGAGAACTTGAGAAACAGGAATGCTTGGTTAGATGCTTTTGATCCTAGTCGTGCTCTACCTCCTTTAGTAGATCCTATAGATGGTAAACCAGTAGGATATCAAGAGAATTTCCTCATTAGAGCTTTTAATATGGGTCCAATCAAGATCCACGATAAACCATCTAAAGAACGTCAGTTCCTTATTGATATTGAATTCAACAGTTCTCCTACTATGAATCTAAGTCAAAGAGGAGTGCTTTTAGAAAATCATGAGATAGCAGCAATTAATAGTAAGATAGGTGAACAAGGTATTTATCAAGAGAAGATCCGTGAAATCAAAAGAGATGCCGATAAATTGACATATACTGCTCCTGATGGTACAGTGTATAAAGGGTTTGTTAACATTCTCCAAGCTGCTAGACGTGGTGGTATCTCATCTGAAATACTAGATTCAACTAAATTTGCTAATATCTATGCTAGACTTACTCAAGCTTACTCTCAAAGTAAACGGTTTGCTGAAGATAACTTAGATGAACCTATGAGATCTGCTATCAGAGAACGTGAACTTGATAAAATAAATGCTGACTTGAACCAAAAAGCTGGCAACATAGATCAACTAATCAACATACCTAAATAATCATGGCAACAGAAGTAAGTTATAATGGGGACGGTTCTAATAAAACATTTTCTATAACATTCCCATTTATAAAATCAGATGATGTAAAAGTAAAAGTTGGTACAGAAACTTTATCTTCATCTGACTACAGTATTACTGGAACTGTGGTTACAACAGACACAGCTCCAGCTTCAGGTACTGGCAACGTTAAGCTTTATAGATCCACACCAATAGATTATCCTGTACATGATTATTCAGCAGGATCTACAATAAGAGCAAAGAATTTAAACGATAATCAAAAACAAGTTTTATATGGTATTGAAGAAGCTAAGTTAGTTACAGTTACCTCAGGAGGTATAACTACGGGTGCTAAGAATGATATCCATGTAAATAGTGATACAGATTGGTATATAAGAACCGATGCTGTAGAACAAGGCATGTTAGCTGACAATAGTGTTGGTACTAATCAGATAGCAAACGATGCTGTAACATCTATTAAATTAAAAGATGATGCCTCTACTGATGGTAATAGAGCAGTTACAACAAATCATATAAGAGATTCTGCTATTACAACTGCTAAACTAAACAATGAGGCTGTTGAAACTGCTAAAATAGATGATGATGCTGTTACCTATGCTAAGATGCAGAATGTTGGAACAGCTAATCGTGTACTAGGCAGTACTTCTGCTGGTGGTGTAGTATCAGAAGTACAGATAACTACAAATATGATAGCTGATGGCGCTGTTACAACTGCTAAAACGTCTGGTGGTGCAGGTGTTCCTGTAGGTACCGTTATATGGATGTGTTCTTCAGCAGCTCCATCAGGTTATTTAAAAGCTAACGGAGATGCTATCTCTAATGGTACTGGTACTACCCAAGGTGTTACAGCTAACTTTTCTGCTCTTTATGCTCTTGTAGGCGCTAGTTTACCTGATTTACGTGGTGAATTTATAAGAGCTTTGGATGATGGTAGAGGTGTTGATGGTGGAAGAAGTATCTTGCAAACTCAAGCAGATGAACTGAAAAGTCACCAACATACTTCAGATGGTGCTAGATATGGTTCAAATAGTAATCATCCAGGTTCTAATTTCTATTCTAGTGCAGGAGATAATACAGGTAATAATGTTGTAAACAGTATAAACGCAACAGGCGGTACGGAAACAAGACCAAGAAACGTAGCTTTACTTGCATGTATTAAATACTAAACTATACGTATGTTTAATGGCCACAACAACTCAATCATACACAGGAAATGGAAGTGCAAAAACTTATTCATTCACCTTTCCTTATTTAAAAACTGAAGATGTGAAAGTATCGTTAAACGGTACTGTACAAGCAACAAATAAATATTCCGTGTCGGCCACCTCCCTCACGTTTGTAACAGCACCAACTAATACAGACGCAATTAAAATTTATAGAGAGACAGATGTAGATTCTGCTAAAGCAGTCTTTGCATCAGGAGCTTCTATTAGAGCTAGAGATCTCAACAACAATGCTGAGCAGAGTTTGTACTTTGCTCAAGAAGTTGCTGATCCTGCTAATCCTATAGCTAGTACTGGTTTCAATTTAGATGAATCTGCTAAAGTAGATGGTTCTGTTATTTATTACAGTTCATCAGCTTCAAAGTTTAAAGCTGATGCTGATCAAACCTTAACAAAAATCGTGGATGGAGGATCCTTTTAAATGGCACAGTTAAGAATTAAAAGATCTACAGGATCAACTGCACCTAGTAGCAGTGCATTAGCTAACGCTGAACTAGCGTTTACAGAAGGCGATGATATTCTCTATTATGGTGAAGGGACTAGTGGAGCTAATGCTGCCAGTGTAATTAAGATCGGTGGATCAGGTGCTTTTGTAGCTCTAGATGGAGCACAGACAGTAGCCGGAAATAAAACATTTAGCAATAATGTTATCGTTACAGGCGATTTAACAGTTAATGGTACTACTACAACTTTAAATACAACTAACTCTGTAGTCAAAGATGCTCTGATTGAGCTTGGTAATGGTACATCAGGTTCTCCAGCAAATGACGCTGGTTTAGTAATTGAACGTGGAAATGAGAATAATGCTTTTATTGGATGGGATGAATCAGTAGATAAATTTAGAGTAGGTACTGGTACATTTACTGGAGCAACAACAGGTGATTTATCACTTACTACTGCTACTCTTGTAGGTGATCTAGAAGGTACTGTAACAGGTAATTGTACTGGAACATCTGGAGGCTTTACAGCAGGTAGTGCTTCTAACTTAAATTCTGGTACAGTTCCAGTTGCAAGATTAGCTGATGACTCAATTACAGAAGCTAAGTTAGATATACATAACACCCCTACTACTAATTACATTCTTAAATATACCTCTAATGGTATGGAATGGGCTGCAGCTGGTGCAGGTGGAGAGAATAACCAGAATGCCTTCTCTAATGTCGCTGTTAGTGGTCAAAACACTGTAGCAGCAGATTCATCTACAGATACTCTTAATTTGGCAGCAGGTAGTAATATAACTATAACTACTAATAATTCGAATGATACAGTTACGATTACATCCACAGATACTAATACTACATATACAGCTGGATCAGGTTTATCTTTAAGTGGTACAACATTCTCAGTTGACACACTTAACCAAGATACATCTGGTAATGCAGCTACAGCAACTGCTTTAGAAACTGCTAGAACAATAGCTGGTGTATCCTTTAATGGAACAGCTAATATATCTTTAAATAACAATGCTATTACTAATGGCGCTGGTTATATAACAAGTTCAGGTAACACAGCTACATCAACAACAGCGACAAATGTAACTGCATCAGCTAATAACTCAACTAATGAAACAGTTTACTTAACTTTCATAGATGGTGCAACAGGAGCACAAGGAATAGAAACTGATACAGGATTATCATATAACCCTTCCACTGGTTTACTTACCGTAGGAAGTATCGACGGAGGTACATTCTAAGTTATGGCAACTATCAAACATAAGAGAGGTACTAGTAATCCTAGTACTTCTAATGTTGCGGTAGGTGAACTCGCCATTAATACCACAGATGGTGGTTTATTTACTCAAACGGACGGAGGTTCAGTTGTAGAGATAGGTGGAAGTGGAAGTGTAAGTGAACTATATGCTGGTTCTAACAAAGCTCTAGAAGCAACTAATCAAGGAGTAAAAGTTTATGGAGATGAAGGTAATATAGGAGCCTTATATTTATCTGCAGACCAAGGTGATGATAATCCTGATAAATGGGCTTTATGGTGCGACAACAGTAGTGTCGTTAAATTACAAAATTATAATAGTGGAAGTTGGGAAACAAGTATAGAGTGTAATGGTGATGGGAATGTTGAGCTCTACTATAATAACGCTAAGTGTTTTGAAACTTTAAGTGATGGATCAAAAGCCTGGGGTGATCTTTATGTAGAGAATGATTTACATGTTGGTGATGATATAATATTGACAGATAATTTGTTTGTTGCTGATGATGGTAGAGCATACTTTGGAGCTGGCAACGACCTTTCAATATACCATTCAAGTAGTACCAACGCTTCTTATATTACAGAATCAGGGAGTTCAAATCTTTATTTACTAGCCGATGATTTTCAAATATATAATGCAGCAGGAACTGAAGTTAAAGCTAAGTATATAACAGATGGGGCTGTAGAGTTATACTTTAATAACGCTAAGAAAGCAGAAACGGTAACTGGTGGATTCAGTGTAACAGGCAATATAACAGTTAGTGGTACTGTAGATGGTCGAGATTTACAGACAGACGGTACTAAGTTAGATGGTATAGCTTCTTCTGCTAACAACTACTCTCACCCCACAAGTGCAGGTAACAAACACGTACCTACAGGTGGTAGTTCAGGACAGTATCTTAAGTATAGTTCCTCAGGCACTGCAGTTTGGGCTGATGTTTCTGCTGGTGTAACTTCTGATGGTTCTAATAATACTTTTGCAGGTAGCAATGCTGGTGAAGATTTAACCTCAGGAAGCTCTAATACTGGTTTTGGTGCTGGTGCTTTAAAAGATCTTACAGATTCTGAATATAATACTGCCGTTGGATATGAAGCTGCTTATAAATTAACAACTGGTGATTATAACACTGCAATAGGTGGTTACGCTTTTGGCTCTGATGGTCCTATAACTGGTAATAGAAATACTGGTGTAGGATATTATGCCTTTGGTAAACTAACCTCTGGAAGTTGGAATGTAGGGATTGGAGATCAGATAGGCCAAGAAATTACTACTGCTAATTACAATGTTTTACTGGGACATCAAGCTGGTAGGAATATATCTACTGCTCATAATAATGTATTTCTCGGATATCAAGCTGGTTACTATTTAAATACTGCTGAAAATATAGCTATAGGGATGCAAGCTCTTAGCCATACTTCAAATACAGGTGGTCAAAATATAGTAATAGGAAAAGATACTGGTAAAGCAATCACAACAGGCTGGGGAAATGTATGCCTAGGACATGAAGCTGGTGATGCACTAGCTACTGGTGGTAATAATATTATAATCGGAAAGACAGCTGCTGCTAGTTCAACAAGTGTTGATAATGAAATAACACTTGGCAATAGTTCTATAACTAAGTTCCGTGTACCTGGACTTAACTTTGTAGTTAAAGATACTACAGCTACTGAAGATTATGTTCTTACAGTAGACGCTAATGGTGAAGCCGGATGGGAAGCTGCAAGTGCTGGTGGTCCGACTGATGTTAACGTATCTAAAGGTTTCGAAGCACCTGCAACAGTACCAAGTAATTGGTCAATAGGTGCTAACAATAATGCAATGTTCCCTGGACCAATGACAGTAGCAAGTGGTGCAACAATCACTGTTCCTGCAAACAGAACACTTACGGTAGTTTAATTATGGCAATAGCAATTAATGGATCCGGTACTATTACTGGAATTAGTTCCGGTGGTTTACCAGATAATATAATAACAAATGCCGAAATGGCAGATGATGCTATAAGCATTGCCGATTTATCAGCAACAGGCACAGCGAGCTCAAGTACATTCCTTCGCGGGGATAACGCATGGGCAGCAGCTGGTGGTGGTAAGATTTTACAAGTAGTATCAACAGAAAAATCAGATGTATTTACTAGTTCCGGTGGTTGGTTTGATATAACTGGTATGAGTTTAGCAATAACACCTTCAGCTACCTCTAGTAAAATATTAGTACAAGTACATATGCCTGTAAGTGCTACTTCTGCTATTCACGCTGCATCTAGACTGGTGCGAGGTAGTACACCTATATCCGTAGGTGATACAGGTCCAGGTTCTAGTACAGAATGTTCAGCTGGAGGTTACTATACTATTTCAGATGTATGGAATGTAGGGATTGTATATTTAGATTCTCCTAGCACTACTAGTGCAACTACTTATAAAATGCAAGGTTATGCATATAGTGGTACTTTAGCTGTCAATAGAAATGGATACACTGACAACGCTGGGTATAACTTTCGTTGGTCATCGTCTCTAACACTTACGGAGGTAGGAGCATGAGTATATTAACAGCAATTAAACTTACATCACACAATACTTAATTATTAATCATGGCATTAGATCACGAAGCAATTAGAAAGGCATATCCTGAAGCTGTCACTATCGATGATGGTACTGGAGCCTTCGATAATGTGGGTGCAAAAATCACCCTTGTACAATCAAAAATTGACGAAGCACGTACTACATTAAATACAGAGGCTGCGGCAGTCAAATATAAAGAAGATAGAGTAGGTAGCAGACCTGGATCTTCAACAGATACCATTTATCCTACAATCGGAGACCAGCTCGATCTACTCTATAAAGACATCGTAGCTGGAACAGTTACAACTAGTGGCGGCTTTGCAACAGCAATTAAAGCAACAAAGGATAAGTATCCTAAACCTTAATTATGAGTCAAGTAAAAGTAACAGCCGATTCAGGGGGCGGTACCGTCTCCCTTAAAGCTCCGGCTTCAACAACAAGTAATGCTGCAGTTGTCTTGACTCTACCAGTAGATGACGGTGCAGCAAATACATTTTTAAAAAGTAATGGCAGTGGGGTTACCAGTTTCGCTGCCCCTACTGCTACAGAAATAGGAACAACATCAGGTACAGCCTCAGCTTCTACATTTCTTTGTGGAAATAATACTTGGGCAGAAGCTGGTGGCGGTAAGATTTTACAGGTAATTAGTAATCCAAAAACAGATGTTTGGTCATCAACTGCAACAGGTTGGCTAGATGTAACAGGTACAGATCAGAATGGTTCTGGCTCAGTTTGGTGTATAAAAATAACACCTAGTGCTACTTCTAGTAAGATTCTAATTGATGCTATTACAGCCATCCATCAAGGTGTAAATGATGTAGGTAGTGCTAAATTAGTAAGAGGTTCAACTGACCTAGGTGTTGCAGATGCATATAATAGCAACCTTCGTGCTGGTATGGGTTTCTATGATTATCCAACTAGTAACTACGGTCTATATGGTAACGGAACAATACGATTCCTAGATTCCCCTAATACAACTAGTGAAGTTACCTATCAATTAAAGATATACACATATAGTAGTGATACTACATATATAAATAGGGGTATTACTTTGAATAACGAACATACTTCTCCTGTTACTGCTAGTTATTTTACAGCTATGGAGGTATCAGCATGAGTAAAATAGTAGCCGATACCTACAGGCATTCAGGAGCTAGTAGTGATTCTATCACCTTAGATAGTTCAGGAAATGTTACTGTAAATGGTAATTTAACTGTATCAGGTTCAGGTTATGTTTCTGCAGCAGACGGTTGTATAATGACTAACAATCAAACAATTTCAAACGCATACACATTCCCAGCCACAAAAAATGGTGTTTCAGCCGGACCTATAACACTGTCAGCAACAGTGACTATACCTTCCGGTGCTAGTTGGAGTATAGTATAATGGCAGTAATTTCAAGCAATGCCTTGACAGGCATAACAACACGGATGGCAGACGCTGGAATGTCTGCAGGAAGTATTATTCAAGTAGTTCAAGCACATAAAACAGATACATGGGACTCGTCCTCATCTAGTTATGCAGATGTAACTGGATTAAGTGTAGCTATAACTCCATCAGCTACCTCTAGCAAAATTCTAGTAAGTGTCAATGTGAATTGCGGTGCAAGTACTAGATATGCCGCATTTTATCTAAGTAGAGGATCAGACACTATAGGTCTAGGTGATGGTGAGGGGTCCAGGGCACGTATAGGTTTTCAAACACATAGCAATCATTCTGCAACCAACTCTAGTTATATGATGAATAATAGCAGCTTTCAGTTGTTAGATAGTCCTAACACAACAAGTGCTACAACTTATAAATTAAAAGCCAAGATACATTATGGATCTGGTACTATCTATGTAAATAGAGGTGTTAATAATGACGACTATGGTTATACTGCTAGAGGATCCAGCGTGATTACAGTAATGGAGGTAGCAGCATGAGTGGAAAATTAAGACTCAACGGAGCTACTTCCGGTTATATAGAATTACAAGCTGCAGATACTGCTAACAATGCAACACTTACTATCCCTAATGATGGTTTTAGTGGAGGTAAGGTTTTACAAGTAGTGAGTACAACTAAAGATGATGTTGCTTCTACAACTTCTACAACTTTCGCTGCTATTGCAGGACTTACTGTAGATATAACACCTGCAGCAACCACAAGTAAAATATTTGTTTCCTATACTCTTAGATCTGGTAATGGTGCAACATTAGCTAGGTATAAATTATGGAGAGGTTCTACACAGATATATATGGGAGCTGAAGCCACTAATAAAACACAAAACGCAAGTGCTTACTATGGTCAAAGTGGTAGCGAAGGTTATTATGGTATGGCTGAACTCTCTGGTCAGTATCTTGATAGTCCTAGTTCAACATCTCAATTAACATATTCATTTACTTGGGCAGTTTCACACAGCGGATACTATAACTATTTGAACCGGTCTTATCACGATGATACTAACTACTATAATGCACGAGGTGCTTCAACTATTACAGTTATGGAGATAGGCGCATGACAACTTTAAACGTAACTAATTTAAAAAACGCTTCTTCTTCAACTAATAATCTTGTATTAAATTCCAATGGTTCAGTTACAGGTGCAGGTAAGATTCTTCAAGTAGTAGAAGCAATAAAAAAAGATACTGCAACAAATACATCTAGTTCTTGGGCAGATATATCTGGATTAAGTGTAAGTATTACTCCAAGTTCTACTTCAAATAAAATACTAGTTCAAGCAAATATTCAATTAGCTGCTAATAGTTCTAACTGTCATATGGCATTAAAACTTATAAGAGGTAGTACTGATTTCAACGTTGGTGATGCAGATAGTAGTGCTAATAGAGCTGGTTATGGTGGTTATATACACTCAAATGCTACTATGTTTAATGCAACTTTATCAGGTTTAGACTCTCCTAGTAGCACTAGCTCTCTTACTTATAAGGTTCAAGGTAGAGTCACTCATGATGCAGGGAGTGATTCCTTTGCAATTAATATGAACCCAGCTTATAATAATGGTAATCTATATTTTAATAAATGTGTATCTAACATTATAGTTATGGAGGTAGCAGCGTAGTAATACCGAAGCTAACGCTACCTAAATCACCACCCATACCAAACCCTCCTACAATCGACCTGAAGGTGCCTTCGGCTCACATACCATCCTTTCCTCCTATAGTGATACCTCCGAGCGATCTGGAGGCTCCTGAGGGGGTAAAGGCAGAGGATACAGGTTCAACTGCACCTGAGGCACCAAAACTTAGCATACCTTATATTGACATACAAGTACCATTACCGACAGCAGAGATAGTAGCTACAGCTACATACGCAGCAGTTACTGCAGTAGCAGCTACTACTTTAGCGACCCCTTTCTTTGATACAATAAAGAAAAACCTTCAGAAACAATTACAAGCTAAAGTTAACAAATGGAAGGAAAACCGGAAGGCAAAAACCTCCTCAATAAGCTAAAAGATGCAGCGGAGGATAACGAATCTCAAATTCAAATCCTATCTACCTTCGTCAGATTGGGCGTAGTTGTATGGGCAGGATTTATAATCACTCTGAATTATGTAGAATTACCAGTCATAAAGAAAGCAGGAAGCTCCGATATAACTTTTGTAGCTAGTATTTTTACTGGGGCTTTAGCTAGTTTCGGTTTGAATACATCAAACTCTAAAAGTAAAGGAATGCAACCTGTAAATTGTCCTATGGCTAAAAAGAAAGAAGAATGAAAAAATGGCTATTACTCTTAATGCTGTTATCCCCCTCGGTAGCAAGAGCAGAGCTGGTCACCCCGAACTTCACACAGGGGTCGATGCAGTCAACCACCACTACCACCCAAGAAATAACGGAAACCATAGATACAACAACCTATGGCTCCGCTTTAAACAAATGGACTGGAGAAAATATCACTCATACTTCAGCATCCTCTGGAGGAATTGTAGATACCGACTCGGTATTCACGATTCATACAGTGGGAGATCCATTCACCTTAGAGATAACAACAAGAGCAGCAAGTCAAATACTATCTCTAACAGAAGTAGAAAGAGAAATCGAAACTACTTCTACCACTACATCATTATCAGTATTCTCACAATAGGAGCACCAGCACATGCTGAAGAGGGAGAGACCAAGAATGTATCAAATCCTGTGGCAGCAGCTACTGGAAACGTTACAAATCAAGCCGTACAATTCCAGAATAATGGCGCTCCGAGCCGTCAAAATTACGGCCCGAGCATATCCTGTAATGGAGCGACAATGACCTTCAGCCCATTCTTTATGGGCAACCAGGTTCAACCTAAGATACCGGCTGATCCTGATGGTTATGTTTTAAATGAAAACTGGGGAGCCCAATTAAACTTTATGGTTCCCCTTGATGGTGGTATAGTTGAACAATGTAAAGCTATAGCAGCTCGTCAAGAAGAGAAAATGCAATTGAATTACGAACTTGTCAGAATTGATAACTGCACTAAGTTTATGCAACGTGGTTTCATGTTACGACCTGGAACCCGTGTATATCATCTTTGTCATGACGTAATTCCAATTGCTGCTTATAAACAAGAAGTGAAAGAACTTCAAAACAATCCATTCAAAATAAATTACAATGACACTACTAATCAAGCCCATCCTTTTAGCGTTCCTCAAAAGTGATTCAGTTAAGCAACTCGTAGTTGACTTACTCTCGGCTTATGTAAAGAGGACTGATAATAAGCTTGACGATAAAGCGTTGGAAATCGTTAAAGAAAAACTATTCTCATGAAGAAAGCCGCAGAAGACCAGTTTAATGAATTACATAGCCTTGTCACAACTGAATTCCTACAACGGGTCAAAAGTGGCGAAGCTTCAACACAAGATCTTAAAGCCGCCTGTGATTGGCTTAAGACTAATGACATCACAGGAGTAGCTTATGAAGGTAGTCCTTTAGATAAGCTAGCTCAATCAATCCCCAAAGTCGATTCATCACTTATACAACGGAGTGTATATGGCAAAGTCATCAACTGATACATATAGAACAAATGCTAAAGCGAGAGCTAAGCATGTGAAGGATAATAGTCCTGGTGGTAAGTATGCTCACACCAAAGCCTACAAGAAAGCCCATTCTAAAGCTCGTAGGAAGCTTGGAATCATGGGTAAGGGTGGAAAGGACGTTGTTAAGAGAAACGGTAAACTGACGGGTACAGAGAGCGTTAAGATAAACCGCGGTAGAGGCGGTGCTCAGAGGAAGTAGAAATGGGAAAAGGAGGAAAACGCTTTAAAGATAGTAAATGGATCCAAGATATTACGGATCTTAAAGTACCTAATTGGGTTAATGAGTATTCTATGTTTAGATCTCCTTCAGGAGCTTTTGATATAGGTACAGTACGTAAAGAGTATAAAGAAGCTTTAGATCAATGGTTAAAAGGTGGTGGCGAAGATCTAAATGATTTTCGTAATAAACACGGTATTATCATAGATGAAAAAGGTAATGAACTTTTAAGTTCTGATTGGTCTGGAGAACGGCGACGTTTTATAAGAGATAAGCAGCAAACACACTCTGGTAAAGGTGGTAAAGCTGAAGGTAAGCAAGTACCTAAAGAACCATGGTGGAATGCTATGGTTGATCAAGATGGTAAACCTGTTTTAAATTCTAAAGGTAAACCAATAAAGTATACTAAACTTGAAGGACATCATATAGTAGGATTAGCTCATTTAGGTCCATTCTTTGAAGGTGCTACAGATCAACAAGCTTTTGAATTAAGGCAAAGAATACTTAATGAAACTAGAAGAGGCGCAGTTGGTACTGATAAACGTAATTGGGCATGGTTAACTAATAAACAACATGATCTTGCTCATAGATTATATGGATATGCTTCTGATGATATAGTTAACGACCCTTCTAATAAAGGAGTGGTCTTTTATGATATGGAGCAAAAAGGTAAAAAAGGAGTGCCAAGTTTAGGTGAGACTATATTTCCAAGATCTGGAGAAGTTAAAGCAAAAATAGATGCAGCTCCTTTTGGTAGACCACAATGGCAAACAGATCTTCTGAATAAAAATGTACCAGCAAAGAATATTGAAGGATTAAATGTTACTAAAGGTGATTATTTAATTGAATATCTTAATTTAACTGATGAAGCTTATGAGGATTCTATTCTTAGAGCAAGAAAAATGGAACCACATCCTATAAAGTTAACTGAAGTATCTCCTGATTTAGCGGAAACAAGTGGTAAAGGTTTATTCAATATTAATCCTAAGAGTGGTAATGCACTTATTGATTCTTTAAATCTTGATAAATTAAGTAGTAAAACTAGAACAGCTGATTTAGTAGCTCAAACTGGTATGAATGTTGCATCTGGTAATGTAATAGGTGCTGGTATTTCAGGTGGTACTTTGCTTGCTAGTGAAGCTATGAAAAGTCCTGCAGCTCAAAAAGCTATAGCAAAACAAATTTCTAAACTAATAGCTGAACGTGGTGCCAAAACCGCAGCAAAATTAGTACCTGGCTTAGATGTAGCGTTATCTGGTAAAGAAGCTTGGGATTATGCGTCACAAGGTAAATGGGATCAAGCTGGCCTTGCTGCTTTAAGTGGTGCTGTCGGTTGGATACCAGTTATTGGTGATGGTGCTTCAGCTGCACTTGATTTAACTAATACAGGTATTGATATTTCTAGATTAGATTATAATCAACAAGCAGATGCTAAGAAGAAGAAAGTTGATACAGATTTACCTAATCAACGAGGATTAAAAGCCCTCTCTAGAGCTATATGACAAACGTTGTAACCGCCCTACAAGAAGACTTCAAGCTGTTCCTCCAAGCCTTATGGCAACAACTTGATCTACCCCCTCCTACTAGGGCTCAATATGCTATAGCAGACTACTTACAAAATGGACCAAAGAGACTACAGATCCAAGCCTTTAGAGGTGTTGGTAAATCTTGGATTACTGGCGCTTTTGTCCTTTGGACCTTGTTCAAAGATAAAGAAAAAAAGATAATGATTATCTCTGCTTCTAAAGAAAGAGCAGATAATATGTCAATTTTCCTACAAAAACTAATCATTGAAACCCCATGGCTCAGTCACCTCCAACCGAAATCAGACGACTCTCGCTGGAGTCGCATCAGCTTCGACGTCGCTTGTTCTCCTCACCAAGCCCCAAGCGTAAAGTCAGTCGGCATCACTGGACAACTCACAGGAAGTCGCGCAGATTTAATGATTTTGGACGACATAGAGGTGCCTGGAAACTCCATGACGGAGCTAATGCGTGAAAAATTACTTCAACTCTGCACGGAAGCAGAGTCAATTCTTACCCCCAAAAGCGATAGCCGTATTATGTATCTCGGGACTCCTCAGACTACTTTTACTGTTTATCGTAAGCTGGCAGAGCGCTCGTACCGTCCATTCGTTTGGCCAGCAAGATACCCCCGAAAAGGTAACTTATCAAAATATGACGGACTTCTAGCACCTCAGATCCAGGAAGACCTTGATTCTGGTGTTGAAGAATGGGGTTGTACAGACCCAGAACGTTTTGACCACGAAGACCTACTCGAGAGGGAAGCCTCTATGGGTAGGTCAAACTATCTACTCCAATTTCAACTCGACACGAGTCTAAGTGATGCCGATAAATTTCCTCTTAAGATGTCTGACCTGGTTATTACTAGCGTCAATCCTGACAGTGCTCCCGACAACTGCATATGGTGCAGCGATCCCGCTAACCTCATTAAAGATCTTCCAACCGTTGGACTTCCTGGGGACTACTTTTACTCTCCAATGCAGCTCCAAGGAGAATGGACGCCCTACACAGAAACTATTTGCAGTGTTGATCCCTCCGGACGCGGTTCCGACGAGACAGCGGCAGCTTTCATTTCTCAAAAGAACGGGTTTCTATACCTCCACGAAATGCGAGCTTATAGAGACGGATACTCCGACAACACTCTCCTAGATATCCTAAGAGGTTGTAGGAAATATAATGCTACTACTCTCCTAATCGAATCTAACTTCGGTGATGGTATTGTAGCTGAACTCTTTAAAAAACATATCCAACAGACAAAACAAAGTATATTTATAGAAGAAACTAGAGCTAATGTGCGTAAAGAAGATAGAATCATCGATAGCTTGGAGCCAGTTCTTAATCAGCATCGTCTTATATGTGATAGGTCTGTTGTTGAATGGGATTATGCATCTAATAAAGACGCTGCTCCTGAAGAGCGCCTTCTATACATGCTATTCTATCAGATGTCCCGTATGTGTAGAGAAAAAGGTGCTGTTAAACATGACGACAGATTAGACTGTCTAGCACAAGGTGTTAAGTATTACACAGATGCTCTCTCTATCTCAGCTAATCAAGCTGTTGTTGATAGAAAAAGAATTGAATGGGATTCTATGTTGGAAGACTTCGTAGATAATCCTCAAAGTTCCGCTAATCACCTAGTCTTTGGAATGAATAAAGACCAAAGAGAAGAAGCTAAAGGTAAGGATTCTGGAAAGCCAGTGTCCACCTGGGTTTAGGTAACAGGACATGTATACAGGGGAAGGGAAGGGTGGACCCGACCCCCATGAGGAAGCTGATCTCCTTCGGAGACCACTTCCTCTTAATACTTATATTACTTTTATCCACAATTCCACCACAGGATTCAACGAATCTTTGGATATACTTAATATACATATTATACTTACTTTAACTATATGTTGCATAGTGCATCTTTAGTTCATGCTACAGAGAAAGGTGATGAGCTTATCTCTTATATGGCTAGAGTTTCTAACCCCGCTAACCAAAACAAACCTTCACCTAAACTAATTAAATACTTAATTAAACATAAACACTGGTCCCCTTTTGAGATGGTGAATATGTGTGTGGAGATAAATACAACTAGATCGATTGCAGCTCAAATACTAAGACATAGATCGTTTAGCTTTCAAGAGTTCTCTCAACGGTACTCTAATGTAGAGGATTTAGGAGAACCTAGCATCCCAAACCTACGTAGACAAGATAAAGCTAATAGACAGAATAGTATTGATGATATTAAAGATAGAGATAAAGAAATTTGGAATATGATGATTAAAAAGCAGTTCGATAGCTCTTTTGCTTTGTATGAGAATATGTTGGATAATGGTATAGCTAAAGAATGTGCTAGAGAGGTGCTTCCGTTAGCCTCTCCAACGAGAATGTACATGAATGGTACCTTAAGGTCCTGGATTCATTACATCAACCTTAGAACCGACGAGAGCACCCAGAGAGAGCATAGATTAATAGCATCTGCTTGTAAAGAGCAGTTTAAATTACAATTCCCCCTAACTTTTGAAGCTATTTGGCATGACAACACCCCCACCTCAACATAAACAACGTTATTATTACATATTCTGGAGTATTGCTACATTAGCTGTGGTAATTGGACAGATAAGTGTAGTTAAGACCTATAACCGCCTATCTGATAACTTAGAGATGATTATTATTGAAAAAACATACGAAAAGATTAATAAAACTGAATAAGAAGGCTGATAAGTGTGTGTCTCGTGTTAAAGCTGTTAAACTGCTTAAAAAATGGGATAAATTAGTCAGGGCATAGCCTTATTGAGAACGGTTCGCAATACCCCCATAGGGGGGAGTCGAAGTGCCCACATCCCGCTCGAGGCTTCGCCTCTCGCTCCCTTTAATGATGTTTTTTCCCGTGCAATATGTATATTATCTGCGCTAAACGAGCGAGTTGCGTAGCAACGAGCGACACATTAGTGTTGCTTATGTAACATATTGTGTGCACATCTGTATGCGATGCTATCATGATTACAGAGTGTTAAGCTTTATTTGTTTATACTCCCAAACAGGACCAATCCGTGCTATGATAACTATGTTAACAAATGAGGTTCTTAAATGAATAGATACCAACAACAATTATGCATGAATTTAAGTGAATTACTCACTGAAGATTACGCTCTATTAAATGAAGTAATCGAAGAGTATGTAACACTCTTAGGTAACTCAAATAGAATGCATGATTTACATGATTATACTTCTCAAGAAATCGAGAATGATTGGGGACGTGGGTAACACAAACCTCAAGGGATTATGAAAGAGTTGTTAACAACAACGTGAGTGCAATTCTCACCAGTCCCATTGATACTAACTGTTCAACGTTATGTATCATTATTACAGAGTGTAACAAAGCATTGACATCACGTTCAAACTCTGCTATACTATGTATATAAGATGAATGAGTAACATTTTTCATCTTTAATCTTTCATTCAATTGTTATTATGAATCAAGTTCTAATTCACTGCAAACCTGAATACTTACCACAAGTAAAAGAGTTAGGTTTGAGTTACATTCATTCTCAAAATGATGAGATTGATGTAACAGTTTCAGACATTGATTATGATTCTAATCATCACATTGTTGATCCAGATGAACAACTATGTTATCTTTACAAGATTGATTACGATCAAGTTAATTGTATGGAACTTGTTTAATCCTGCTGGATCTGGTGATTACATAAGGGTTCGATTCCCTTTCCAGTTATTGATACTTTAAGTATCACAGTCACACCGCTAACTAACAACAACTATGTTCCACCTTGTTCAACAAGATCCTGGCGAAACTGTACTACTAAGTACAAACGAGTCAAGAGAACGGTTACTGTTTATTATGGGTCAAAAGAAGATGCGTAATCCTCAATGTTTTTATGAGATTATGACCTCTGATGAACTCAAACTAGCAAACAGTTAATGTTACTTTCTCTCTCCCCAATTAGGGAGACTGAAGGAAACTAACTCCTTCATTATTCACCCTATCTAACTACAACATGACTAACCTCAAAGTAAACAACTCTTCTGCTATTACATCACTAAATGTTGATGAGCTTGAGCAAACTGCACAAGTTGAGTTCACAAATGGCAGCAAGTACACATACTTTGGTGTAGCTAAGGATGCAATTCGTAACCTTCTTTATAAGTCAACACCTGACACATCACTAGGTCAATGGGTTAACAATAACCTGTTATCTGCTGGCTGTCGTTATCAGTTTGGCTTCGAAGGTTGATTGTTAATTAACTTCACAGTCACGCGTGGTTCTTAATACAAACTGCGCTTTACTGGAGCTATAGATTAACGGCTAAATCATATGCTTGTCACGCATAAGATCCGAGTTCGATTCTCGGTAGCTCCGTTGATACTTTATGTATCAAATGTTCACTCACTATTTGTTACTATGCTTTCAGCAATTGAACAGATTAAATCAGACTATGACTATGAAGATGCAAAGCAAATTGTTAACTCTGGTTGTGAATCTGGTGTGTGCTTCAAACACATATATTATGCTGATACCATCGGCTTCTTTAACAAGTATCCCGATGAAATCACCCGATATATTGTTGACGAACTCTCTATTGAGTTCTTGAAGGATACACTTGAGCGCCATGATGGCAATCTTGATTGTTACTTAAACGATCTAACTTGGGCCTTCATTGAATTAGTTTCTGGTGAAATCGTTGATGAGTATGAATCAACAACATGTGAAGAGTTAAGTTATGCTTACTGAGTTAATCGTCTTAGTTTGTATCACTATTCTCATTTACATATTCTTGAAGAATACAATCAACCATTCTTGACTAAATATCAAGAACGCGGGTATAGTTTAATGGTAAAACTGTAGCATTCCAAGCTATTGTTGCAGGTTCGAATCCTGTTACCCGCTTTGGGATTAACGTCCCTATTGTTCACTAACTGTTTATTATGACAGCAACACCTAAGCTACAACCAAAACCTGTTCGAACTAATAACAATAGTTCACAGTCACAGCCGGTTGTTATTACTAAACAGCAGAACTTTACACACAAAGAACCAATTATCATACCATCTCACCTCGATGAGGTACCAGTTATTAGTGCAGCATCTTATATCAAGGACGCTCGCAATCGCTGGTTCATTCACACAGTGGAAGTCAAAGAAGTGTGGGACGTGCATGTTAATTTGTTTAATAATGTAAAGCCTCATGTACTCAATGCTCATGATTACGTTGTTAAGCGTTATCAGGAGTTAAGTAATGACTAGTTGGGTTATACCTATCTACATGTGCTTATGTTTGTTCATGTTCTGGGTACTGTTTGTATCAGATAGCAACTCACCTAGGCCACCTAGATATTGAAGCTCTCTCCCTGCCTTCTAGGGCAGGCTGAGGGACTCACACTCCCTTATTCTTTACTTTAAACTATGGACAATTACAAAAAGTATGAACTCACTATTAAAGTGAAGACTAATCATGATCCTAGAGAAGATCTTTGGCGCATAGTCAATAAGATCAAGGACTTGATGCCTGTATTATCTATTGAACATCAATTAATAGATGAGAGGCCAACAACAGATGAGCATCATGGAGGTATGCAAGATGGATGAGAATACTCTTATTGAGAATGCTATCTTAGCTTTCTTGCATCACTACCCTAATCACAAGTGGGCTGTTCCTTATGCTGAACTATTAACTAAAATTAGGAGTTTAAAAAATGAACAGCCAAAGGATAGTACCGTTCAAAAACGGGGACGTCCAGCGAAAAGACAAAGGAAGGCGAAAGCCCCAAGCAATACGTCAAGCGAAAGCGAAGACTAAAGCTTTAACTAACAAACTAACTCACAGTCACAATGCCTAAGTATCATGTTACCCTGTCATCTGGCAGGGACTTTATTATG
>Ga0209404_10000339_pt1 | contig 37288 bp, 38 predicted proteins | sample TroAtlMetagenome_2_FD_187447 | JGI IMG/M metagenome (GOLD analysis project Ga0209404, IMG submission 187447) | Marine eukaryotic phytoplankton communities from Atlantic Ocean - Tropical Atlantic ANT8 Metagenome (SPAdes) (version 2) | ecosystem: Environmental > Aquatic > Marine > Oceanic...
ATAAATCTTTTAAAGGTGCCGCAAAACTATCTTTTACTGCTCCTTTTTCTACGAGCATTTCAGCAACTGTATCTTTGCCACTGCCCATAAATCCTGTTATTCCTATTATCATACTAATATATATATTCCAATTTTTTTTAGATAAACAATTTTCCGGTATCGTACATTTCTTCCATTTGTTTGAACGTTAATTCATGACTGCCATGTACTCTAAGTGTTACTCTAGGTTCTCCATTAGTTTTTACTCTATGCCACTGATTAATATTTACCATGTAAGGATTATGCATACCAACATGCTCAGTAATAATTTCTAATTCATCTTCCCAAACACTTGCATTGGGCCAATGACTATCAACAACCATTGTCATATCATTGAGTACAGTTGTTATCGGTTCTTGTGCAATATGATAATCTTGACAAAATTGTTCTATTAACTCTAGTTCTGCATTCCACATATTTTCACTTGGTTTTGCAAACTCTAAACTACTACCTTCTTTGTCTCCTAGTAATCTAAAATTACATAGACCAGGATGTCTATAAGCATCTAAAAATACAGAATTAAAATCTTCTGGTGCTGTTGCTGGTATTGATACAGGCCCTTCTTTGTGCCACTGTGTAGATTTAGAAAAACATAATACAGTAACTGGCGGAGTGTTTAAACCATTTATACTCCAATTGTTTTGTAAAAAATCTGGGTTGAATGTTTCGTGTAGCCAATCTGATACTCTTCTTTTTAATTCTAAGTTTGATATAAAACCGATACCATTAAATGCTTGTTGCTTGTTATCTGAACTGTTTGACCATCTATTTGCTTTTGCTTCTGTAGGTATTTTATCAGATGTCCAATTTGTCCATCTAATTTTTCCAGACTGTACTGTGATTTCGTCTGGTATTACATTACCGTTAATCATGTCTATGTCTTGTTCTGTAAAAAAGTCTTCCGCTGTAAACGGAAACTCTACTCCAACACAATCACAATAACATTCTAGCATTATTTAAAAAACTCTCCTGCCTCTACCATTTGTTCTATTTGTTCAAATGTTAAATTTGTATTAGCATGTATTCTAAAAGTAACTCTAGGTGTGCCATTTGTAACTACTCTGTGCCATTTACCAACATTAACAATGTATGGATTATGTTGTCCTACATGTTTTGTAATTGGTATTAAATTTGGTTCCCAAACATTATTATGAAATAATTGTAATGTACTTGCCATAATTAAGTTCTTATGTTCTGTTGCAGTTGTCAACATAGGATCTGGTGCTGTAGAGTTTTTAATATCTTCTATAAACATTTCAACTATTTCGTCTTCTGCTTGTTGCATTTCTTCATCTGGTTGTGCAAATTCTATATAACTGTTATCTACATCACCTAAAAGTCTAAAATTAATTACTGCTGGTGGTCTCCTAGAATTATCAAAGTCTGGGTGTGGTACAGGTCCTTCATTATGCCAACCACTAGTTTCCATAGAAAAACATAATACAGTAACTGGAGGTGTATTAGTACCTGATGAAAATTTCCAAATCTCTTGAAAATAATCTGGGTGTAACGTTTCATTAAGCCACTCCCATACATCACGTTTTAATTTAGTATCTGTTATTATTGCATTACCATTAAAACTACCAAAGTCTGCACGGTATCCTTCTCCAGCACCATCTGTAGACATTTTGTATGTATATCTACTCCATTTTAATTTTTCTGATTTTATAAAAGTGTCTTGACCTCTAAAAGCCGACAAGGCTCCAAAGGACTTATCTTCCATAATTTCCCCTTCTCTAGTACCGTGAATCATTTCTATATCTTGTTCAGTAAGAAAATCGTCCTTATTAAAAGGAAAGTCTATGCCAGGTAAGTCGCAATAACAACCGTTCATTTAAAAAATTCTCCGTTATCAACTAAACGTTCTATTTCTTCAAACGTTAAGTCTGTATTAGCATGTATTCTAAATGTAACTCTAGGTTCTCCATTAGTATTAACTTTATGCCATTGAGATAAATTTACAATATATGCATTATGCATACCAACATGTTCTGTTATTTTAGTTAATCCAGTTTCTTCTTCTAGCCAATGCTGGGCCGCTGTAAAAACTACACCTTCATGTTCTGCAGAATGTATCTCACCATTAACATCATTATACCATGTTTCAAAGTATTTGTCAATACATTCTTTTTCTTTTATATTTAATTCGTCATTTGCTTCTGCAAATTCTAATGTACTACCGTCTGGGTCGCCTAGCAATCTAAAGTTAATTACTGCTGGTGCTCTTGGTTTAGATACAATGTCTGTGTTTATATGTTCTGATAAGTTTTCAGGAAACTGTATTGGTCCTTCTCTATGCCAAGCAGTTGGGTGTGAGAAACATAAAATAGAAACTGGTGGAGTTTTTCTTCCACCCATATTCCATATTTTTTGAAAGTAATCTGGATGTATAGTTTCATGTAACCATTCCCAAACATCTTTTTTTAACTGTTGGTCTGTTATTACTGCTCCGCCATTTAAGACATCATCTTTTGACCATTCTGTTGTTGACCAATTTGCATACCAATTTATTTTTTCAGTTTGTATAGAAGGTGTCTTAGGTATTTCTTTTCTACCATAAATCATATCTAAATCTTGTTGAGAAAGAATATCATTAGTAAAAGGTAACTCAATACCAGGACAATCACAGTAACAACCTAGCATTTTAAAAACCGGTCTTCGTCTATTAATTGTTGTATATAATCAAAGGAATGTTTTTTATGTCCCATAAATCTTAAACTTACTCTAGGTGCTTCTGTTTTTATATTAACTCTGTGCCAAGAAGATAAATTTAAAAGGAATGGGTCATGGTATCCTTCTATTTTACCACAAGGTGTTAAATGACTTAACATTTCGTCACTTGATGTTTGGTCAATACTAGATGATACGGAGATGCCACGTCCTTCAGACCACATTGTTTCTGGTTCTTTGCCATCTTGTTTCCATTTACTAATATATTCTTTGTTTAAGTTATCATATACTTCAGTAAAGTATTCATCTGGTTCTGCAACTTCTATAGAGCAATCATCAGGATCACCTATAAGTCTAAAGTTACATACAGCACTTGTACGTGATGTTTCTATTCTGTTTTCAAATAAACTTTCGTCTGTAATTTTTCTCCAACCAGTTAAACCTTCTGTATGGAATGTACTAGGTCCACTAAATCCTATTAATGTTATAGGAACAATCTTTCTACCAGCAAAACTCCAAATGTCTGCTAGATAATCTTCATGGAATGTATCTAATGCAAACTCTCTTAACTTATACATTAAGTCTTTATCTGTTATTACACCTATGCTTGTTGGTGGTCTATATCCTAAATACTTTCTTTCTTCAAATGTTAAGTCTGCAAAATCTTGGTCTTTTTCTAATATAATATCTGTGCCAGCAAGTTTATGTTCGTTAGGACTATACATCCAATGCATTTTTTCTGTTTGTGCCATAGTCCAGCCAAACAAGTCAGGGTGTTCAACTATATCAACTTTTTTGTTAAACCTTGCTCTGTCGTATATTAATTCGTAGTCATCGTCTGTAAATATATCTTCTACAGTAATTGGAAGTTCTAATCCTGGAAAAGAACATAAATGATTTTTAACTTTTTGCATTTAGCAACTTTCCTTCATTGTGCATATCAATCCAATGTTTCATTGGATATTCTTCATTGAGCATTAATCTAAAAGTGATTCTCGGTTCAGATGCTCTGCTATTTTCTACTCTATGCCAAGGATTAGGGTGCGTATCTAAATGTCCTAAATTTAATAAAAATGGACAATCGTATTTTACTTTTCTGTCTATTTCTTTAACTTCTTCATTAATAAACATTACAGCATCACTATAAATGTTACTTCTTATGCTTTTATCTTCATTCCATTGTACATCAAATGAATTTCTTCTATTAATAGACAAGTGTTCAATTTCTTTCTGAATCCTCTCATTTGGCATGCCAAACACTAAATCACTATCATTGTTTGCTCTTAGTTTTATATTTAGTGAACAACTTGTTCTTTTATGACCGAGTTTTTGCTCCAAATGGGAACCAGTATAAGATTCGAAGTTAGTCCAAGGATAAAATCCTTCATAGTGCCATCTAGAAGTTTCACTTGGTTTTGTCATTACTAATGTTGAAGGAAAAATTTTTCTTGGCATTTGATAGAACTTAGGTGAGAGGAAATCTTTTGGAAAAATATCATTTGCCCATTCATTTAATGTTCTTGATAATTCTTTACTAATTAACCAACCTATTTGTAAGTCTGGTGCTTCTGTATTTGTAGTCCATGCAATATTTTTTGCGTTATCAAAAACTGCCTGGCTATGTTGATAGCCATCTTGTAAATCAAAATCTTCTTGTAATAATAATTCGTCTGCTGTAAAAGGAAGAGGGTAGTCCAGTAACTCAGGTATATCCCAAAAAGTGTCGGGTCTCATCTTAGCCCATAACAAAACCTAACGGTGAGTTGCCTTCTTCCATGTTGTGTAATCCGGCTATTAACTGTTCCATTTCAGTTATTGCTTCAGCCTTTAAGGCGTCTCCGTTAAGTGTTGTTGCTCCACCTGGTCCAGGAAGTCCACCTGGGAATTTGCTTCTTGCTTCACCTAACATCATTTTGCTTTGTGCTAGGGCGAAATTCGATAGCCAATCTGCGGCATAAACATCCTTGATTAAAACACTTTCTGGTATAAAGTTATTAACTCCTACTGCAATATCCTCTGCGTGTGCTACGTTTCGTAATATGGTTAATTCTTTGGTATTCCTATTAAATGTAAAGTTGTACTCGCTACCAAACACACGACCAATAGTTTCTTTGTATTGTGCAAATGCATCAAATACTGCAAGTCCACCTATTTGTCCTGCTTGTAACATGTACATATTATTGAAAGCCACATCGAACGGATCAAAGTTTGTGCCACCGCCACTATTAGTACCAATACCTCTTCTATATAAACGTTTAACATCTATAACTTCATCAGGTAATACATATTTTGTAATACCATCTTGGGTTTGAATAAAAATAACTGCTTCTTCAACACTACCACTACTCAACTGTCTATACTTTTGTATAGATTTATTGATTGCTATATCGTAATGCTCTCTATCCAACTCAACATCTACCATTCCATCAGCCAATCTTAACTGAATCTCTTTAATGATTTCGTCTCTGTTGTTGTAGCCTATTTGGTCTATTCTCTGTGCCATACTACTATTTATCACTTTTTGCCTTTAAAAGGCTTTCAATATGATAGTAGTATCGTTCATTCTTCCGTTTAATTTGGTGGGTGTTGTTTTAACTTCGTCAAATGCTTTAGCAAAACGTGTTTTAGCATTTCCAGTCCAACTATTAATTTGTTCTGCTGGCTTTCTAAGTGTCTTTTGTACACTAGTTTCTTCATCAAAATCTTGTATAGTAGTGCCTTTTACAAGTAATCCTGCACCAGGTCTGCCTAATCCACGTGGATCTTTGTTCTTTGCGTGGTAGACTCCTACTTTACGAGTCTTTGTATTGTATATCCATAATTCGTTTGCGTAGACGACGTCTGTGGGCGAAATAGATGCTATTCCTAGTGTGCCATCGTTCACTTGATATTTCATTTTCTTTATAATAACATCTTTGCTTCTTGCTCTAGGTTTACGTTGTTTCCTATTTGCTTTACCAGTAAGTATAACAGCATCACAGGCTGAGTTTATTTTTTCAAAAAATGCTACATAGTCTTTCTTCATTTTCTTATCCATAAAACTATATGCTTCTTTTAATTGGTCACATGTACCTGCTAAATTTTCTTTTGCTTCTTCAGTAATCATTTCATACTGGTCTTTAATAAGTTTAGCATGTGCAGGTTTTACAACACCGCCGCCATATACTTTCATATCCCTTTCAGGGTCAAACTTCTTAAGGTCAAACTTTTCATTTACAATGAATTCATCTAACAAGCCGTCCCAGTCACCACATAAGTCAGTAATCTGTTCTAACATTCTTTGTTGTATAGATACTTTAGGTGGAGCCTTTACTTTCTTCTTTTCTACTTCTTCTAAAACTGTCTTACCTTGCATAATCAGTTCTTCCTGTTTTTTATCATAAAACTTTGATAATCTCTCTGGCATATATCCTAGTTTTTTCCAAAGCCAGGCATACTTGGCACTACTGCTAAATCGCCAATCTGGATTTTTAAGAATAACCTTAATATCCTCTGGTGCCCAACCACTTGCTTCTTTAACCCATTGCCTATATGCGGCAACACCTTCCTTTGTAGATATTTCAGAATGCACAAAATAGTCACAACTATCAAATGCTTTTTCTTGTTCCTCAGGATTAGTCAACCCAATGAACTTTTTCCAATCTGGTTCCTTGGTTACATAAACGGTTCTTTGCTTTTTCTTTCTAGCCATTGTTTTATTAAAATTACTCCAAACAATATTGCTAGTTAGTATAACTTCAAAAAATTTCTTTGTCAATTGGTAAATTTTGAATCAAAATGGTAAAAAAAGGGCCAGAACGGCCCTTTTAATTAAAAATTGCTAGAGTTATGTCTGCCGTCACTATAAATTGGTCTATATTCAAAAGGTTGAACGCATTGAGGAGCATTATAAACCCCTCCCCAAAGTGTAGTATAAGTTACACATCCATCCCTATTGTTACTACCAACCCATTTACCATTTGCATCTTTTTGCCTCAATTTGCAATATGAGACATAATTATTCATCCCACCAACACTAATATTACTGCCTGGTTGGTCAGGGTGTTTGCAATCTTGACCTATTACATCTCCGTTCAAATCACAATCGTAAGTAGACGCGGCAGGCTTTAACGGCCCGAAGCAATATGGATTGGTGGGTGGCGGTGGATCATCATCGCCATCACGTCTGGAGTTTTCTGTAACTTTTCCAAATTCTATATTATCGTCTGATTGTGTTTTTGTCCAAAGAGGTCCTTCAGAAACATATATACCCGCACTTTCAGGCACAGTATATTGTGTTCCATCATTGTAATAAATCATTGTTTCGGCTAATGAGAGTGTGGACATCATTACTCCTAACAACAAAATAATATACTTCATAGTATATCCTCCGTTTATTGTTGAGGTGTATGATACCGCCGTAAATCCACCAACTGTATTTATAGTTTTTTGGCAGTTAGACCTATTGTAGCAGATGCTACACGTGATTCTCCATCGAATACTTTGCAATCATAGAAGATATGATTAAGTTTACGTTTGGTAAGTTTGGCTGTAAGTCTTAATCTAGTACCTGGAAATACAGGAAATCTAAACTTACATTTGTCTACACTAGTAACAAAAGTAACATAATCTTCATGTTTAAGTTCATCTTGTTCTTTTCCTGCTAGATGTAATGCATGGAGACCGGCACATTGATTCATTCCTTCGATAATATAGACACCGGGCCAAATTTTTACATGAGGGAAGTGTCCTTCTAATACTGGATGAGCATTATGCACCATATATGTTGCTTCAACTTCTTCATCATTTAAGATAGTGTGTTCATCTATTAGTGCAATAGGATGTCTGTGTGGTAGTTCCATGTAAGGTATTTAGTAAGTTACCTACAGCGATTCTTTATATTCTTGTACAGATAGTGTTCTAGGGACATCTTCATTAAAAAGTGTTACAGTTTCATATCTATTATGTTTATTAATGTCAAATATTCTATTAAAATATGTGCTATAATCTTGAAACATTTGGTATCTTAGGTCGTTTGAATTCTTTACAGGATCAAAGTCTTGCCAATACTTGTTGTGTCTAAATTGTACTGTTGTTTGATGTGCTATATGGTGTGATTGTTGTGTAGATAATCCGTGTTTGTTTTTAGTTAATAAAATGCCTTCCCATACTTTACGGTCATCTTGTATAGTATATCCTTCTTCTTCTAAATTAGTTTGTATGCTACTAGTTGTTTTTGTTGGGTCTGATTTAGAATAATCCGGTTGTACCTGTCTAATTGTATAAAGTTGTACAACTGTTTGGTCTAATTTATTATAATCCATATCTATTAATTTATAATGCATTTCTTTTATACCTTCTAAAGTATCTTCTGGTAATCCATACATAAAGTTAGAATGTAAGAACACATTTTTAAATTTATCTGCTTTAAGTTCTCTAATATATGCCATTTGTTCTTCGGGATGCCAACCTTTACCGATTGAAACAGCACTATCAGGTATTAATGTTTCTATACCGTAATGAGCATATTCAAGTCCACTTTCTAGTAGAATATCTTCTTGCTTTAATCTGTTCTGTAAATCTAATCTTAAAAAACAAGAATACGTTAAAGGTATATTATGTTTTGTTTTTATTTCTGCTATTCTTTCTAATTTTGCAGTATCATCATTTAGTGTATCATCTGTTATCCAATATCTACTTACTCCGTACTCTTCCCAATTACGTTTTAATTCATCTTCAAGTCTTGACGTACTTCTTGTATAAGTGCCTTTTGTTTTTCCTATTAAATTAAACTCACAGAATGTACATTTAAAAATACAACCTCTACCTAGTTCTAATCCAATACGTTGGTTTGGTAAAATAACATCTTCGTCAAAATATTCCATTGTGCTGTTATAAATGTCAAGCATACTTTTAGGATCACTGTAAGACTCTTTGCTGTTTCCTTCTTCTAAGTCTTTTAGCATATCTCTAATAGTTACGTCTGCATATCCAAACATACGAATATCTATATCATCTAAAGGAGTCTTATTTTTACTAACACCACCAAACTCTTTTGTGTAATTATATTGTACTCCTCCTATAACTAATTTAGTGTTAGGATTTTGTTCTAATATCCACGGTTTAATTAAATGTTGCCTACCTGGAGGGAAAAACGAACTATTCAATAAACCATATTGGTCTTTATGAAATGAAAATACTTGACCAAACATTACTGCTTTAGTGTTTTCTCCAACAAATTTTTGTATAATTTTATGTACAGTATCTTCACTTACATGTAAAAGGTTGTGGATAACTTGTACTGTATAGCCTAATTTTCTTATTTCATGTGCAACTTTATCACTGCCCATAGCACGACCATCATGTTGGTCTAAAGAGGGCCAAGTTAAATAATATCCAGCATTTTTAAGTTTATCTTCGCCATTAGCAGTACTTAAAAGTTCTTTTCTAGATGGTAATTTATAACATTGTTCTTCAAAGAATTTTGCTTTTCCCATATATTCAGTATGAAAAAAGTCGTCTGACCATGACTCGCCTGGCTTATACATTTCCTTTAAAATCATTTCATACTCTCTGCCACGTTGAGGATCAGAAGCAAAGATTAATACATCAACAGGAGTGTGTTCGAAATCTTTGTCTATTTCGATAGCAAGTTTTATGTCTTTTTGATTTTTCCAGTCTATACCAGGATCTCCACCTGGTCCTGACCAATTATACCAATCTTGAAGAACGTCTTTCATACTTGTACTTATCTTAATCTACAAAGGCTCTTTCAAGTACAAAATCTCCGGCTTCTCCTAAATTACCTTCTTGAAAACCTAAGTTTTCAAAAAAGTCTCTACATTCATAATTCATTTCTGGTCCACCGCATACCATTACTCTGTCAGTATCTTTATTAAATCCGCCATCTGTAAAATTTTGTATGTGTAGCCAAAAACGTCCTTTACGTTCATAATCTTCTTGGGTACATGTATCGTAGTAAGTAAATGTAAATGGTGTGTCTGCAATAGTGTTTACTGCATTTGTTATTTCTGTTTGATATGTATGTTCTGCATGTGTTCTTGTTGTATGTACTAATGTTACATTATTAAACTTTTCGTATGTTTGAGGGTCTCTAATAATACTCATAAACGGTGCTAAACCTGTTCCTGTGCATAATAAAAACAAATTATCTGCTTTAGTTAAATTATCAATCGTTAAAGTGCCCGTAGTCTTTGGCATACATATAACTTCATCTCCAACTTTTAAATGCTGTAAACGACTTGTAAGAGGGCCGTCTGGTACCTTAATACTTAAGAACTCTAAGTGGTCTTCGTAATTTGCACTAGCAATACTGTATGCTCTTAATAATGGCTTGTCATCTACCATTAATCCAATCATTGCAAATTCACCGTTTACAAAACGAAACGATTGATTTCTTGTTGTTTTAAAACTGAATGTTTTATCGGTCCAATGATGAACCCATGTTACTGTTTCTTTATTCAATGTTTAGTCGCCTTAAATGATTCTATCATTGCTTGTCTTATTTCTGGGTCTTTTAATTTATCTATAAATTCATGATTAAGTTTAAACGTCATACCTTGTTCAAACTTTGTCATTAATGATGTATCATCTACTCCTAGCATCTTAGTAAGGTCTTTAAATGATAACATGTCTAAACCATTTTCTTTTGCTTCAAGCAATAAATCTAATATTACTTCTGTTAATATATCGTCTATGTCTTTATCACTTGTCATACTAATACTATCGAAACTGGTGGAGCGAACAGGGGTCGAACCTGCGACCTTCTGGATGCAAACCAGACGCTCTCCCAACTGAGCTACCGCCCCCAGTTTATGTTTACCCTAAATTTCTGTTTAGGTATGCTCTCATATTGTCGCTAATCCTTTTTTGATTTGCTCGAATGTTAGAACTTATTTCTTCTGCGTTTGCTCTAATGTTAGCACTAATTTGTTCTGCATTTTTTCTTACGTTGTCACCAACGTTTTGAAAATCCCAATCAACATTCTTAGTTGCTTTTTTAGTAGTAACTGCTTTAGTTTTTGCTTTTGCTTTTACCATTTTGTTCTCTCTGTGCGTTGCACTAGTTTCAGTAGTCTTATTCCGGTTCTTCTGCCTCGTTGCATTTTCTACTGAGTAGCACATATTTACCGGTATTAATTAACACTAGTTTTAATATCTGGTAATTGGCGGAAAGGGAGAGATTCGAACTCTCGGTACAGTTACCCGTACTCCTCCTTAGCAGGGAGGTGCTTTAAGCCACTCAGCCACCTTTCCTATTATTTGACAGTATATAGGTATTCACGTTCATTGTCAAGGATTAAAGAAAGTGATAAATAGTACATTATGCCAAGATTACAACTGTGGAACAAGAACAAAACTAATGACTACGGCTTTATAGATAGAGTTGTAGCAGAAAGTATCAATGCCGGCGGCACAGGAGTCTATGTACACAAATACATAGGCACATATACTGATGACTCAACAGCCAGTATTGGTAGTGGCGACTTGTATATACAAGACGTTATATTCTTAGAAAACAGAGATAGAAAATACGACCCAGACATTTACGAACTACGTGGAGCATATAATATAGCAGAACCAGATTTTGATTTAACACAATTTGGTATGTTTTTATCTAACGATAGTTTGTATATGACTTTCCACATGAACTCATGTGCAAGTTTACTTGGCAGAAGGTTAATGGCAGGTGATGTTTTAGAACTACCACATTTAAGAGATGATTTACTTTTAGGTGGTGGTGAAGCAGTTAATAGATTCTTTGTAGTAAGTGATTGTGGCAGACCAGCAGAAGGATATGATCCTAGATGGTGGCCCCACTTATGGAGATGTAAATTAACTAACATTACAGACAGTCCAGAATACAGAGATATTCTTGGTACTGGAGAAACTGCAACTGATTTAAGAAATGTTCTTAGTACATACAAAACAGAAATTGAAGTTAGCGACAAAGTTATGGCAGTTGCCAATGCTGAAGTTCAATATGATGCTGGAAACTTTGAAGGTGGTCATTTATATGTAGATGAAACCAGTGTAGATAAGCCAGGTGTGTACTTCCCAGGAGATGGCTCTGCACCTAACGGCATAAGTATTGTTGGAAGTGGAGATTCATTCCCAATAGGATCAAACAACGGAGATTATTTCTTGAGAACAGATTTTGAACCTCATAGATTATTTAAGAAGTCTGGAAGTAGATGGATTAAAATTAGCGATGACAACAAGAAGGCTTGGAGTGCCGCTAATAAAATACTTACTTCCTTTATTAATAATGATAATATTACAACAAACACAGATGGTACAACTCAAGTTGAGAAAACAAACCTCAGTAAAGCAGTTAAACCTAAGGCAGATAACTAATGGCTAATTTAGATTACTGGTATGACGCACAATTAAGAAGATACTTGATGCAATTCATGAGGATTTTTAATGACTTTAAAGTGTCAGAAGGTAAACGTGATGGTGCAACATACTATAATAAAGTTCCTGTAAGATATGCAGACATGCAAAGAATGGTAGGACATATTATGAGAAAGGGTAGTGAAAACATGGTTAACTCTACTCCTTTTATAGCATGTAGCATTAACAGTTTATTACTAGCAAGAGATAGGGCTCAAGATCCTATGTTAATTAGTAAAGTACAAGTTGCAGAAAGACAATATGATAGTGGTACTAGTCAATATAAAACGGGTAGTGATTCACAAAGTTTTCCAGGTAACTTATACAGCACAGATAGATATATGCCAGTTCCGTACAATTTAACAATGCAAGTAGACATTTGGACTGGAAATACAGACCAAAAATTACAACTGTTAGAACAAGTATTAATCTTGTTTAATCCAAGTATTCAATTACAACACTCTTCCAATCCTTTAGATTGGACTAGTATTTTTGAAGTGGAACTTACAGATGTAAATTGGTCAAATAGAAGTATGCCAGCAGGCGTCGATGAAACAATAGACGTTGCCACCCTAACATTTACTTTACCTATCTGGTTAAGTCCACCTGCAAAAGTACAAAGACAAAAAATTATTAATACAATTATAACTAATATTTACGATACATCAAATGTACAAGATTTAGGTTATGATGAAGATATATACGACTTCTTTAGAACAGTTGATTCACAATTTGAGTTACATACTGTAAGTCCAAACAATTACTATTTAGAAATGAATGGTACAGAAGCAACATTATTTAAAACAGGACCTACAGAAGGTACTAGTTATGATGATGGTGAAACAACAAAAGCAAATTGGAATGATTTATTAGAAGTTATTGCTCCGCAAGGAGATAAAGGTACGTTGTCTAATGCAAGTGTTACAATGAGTGATATACCTTTAACAACAGGAAGTACATTACAATTAAATATTTCAAACGATATAGATTCAACAACTAGTCTTATTAGTGGATTTATTGCAAGAAATAGTATAGACCCAAGCAAATTAGTATTCACTATTGACAGTGATACATTGCCAACTAATACATTAACAAGTTTAACAAAAATTATTGATCCTACAGCAAGTTATCCAGGCGATGGTACATTAGCCGCCGCCACAAATGGACAAAGATATTTACTTACATCAGAGATTTCCGGAGACAATTGGTAATATCTGCAGACTAACAATGACATAATTGAGTATAACGGTAGTGCATGGACTAAAGTATTCGATGCATCGGCTGTTACGGCTGTACATTATGTCACAAACACATTTACAGGAAAACAGTATCAATGGAAAAACGAAACGTGGACAAGCACTTACGAAGGGACGTACAACCCAGGGTTCTGGAAAATCAACATCTAGAAGAAAAGAGCATTATAGAAAAATTAAATCCTTTGACCAATCTTAATAAACATAAGGGCATTAGTGCCGCAGGTGTTTTGTTTTTAGCAAAAGACACAGGTAGATGTTTATTCCAACTACGCAATTCAGATAAAAGACAAAAACATACTTGGGGATTTTGGGGAGGCATGATAGAAGGAATAGAAACTCCTTATGAAGCCTTACAAAGAGAACTATCAGAAGAAATTGGTCTTGTTCCTGAACTTAAAAAATTAAATCCATTAGACGTATATCAAAGCAAAGACAAAAATTTTATGTATTACAGTTTTTGCTATGTAGTAGATAAAGAATTTCAACCTACACTAAATGATGAGAGTTGTGGGTATGCTTGGGTAGACATAGGACAGTGGCCCAAACCATTGCATGATGGAGCAAGAAGTACACTAGGACGTAATAAAGGCACTGGTAAACTGCACACTATACTTAAAATCAATATGTGATAAGTAATAGCATGTCAAAAGATATTATTAATTTTGATGCTATAAAACTTACAACTGAACTAAACAAATATAAACGACACAAGGCAATCCCAAATACATTCTTTGATGGCACATATACAATACTTGATGTAAGAGAATTGTACGATGACTTATCTTCGAAAGCACAAAAAATTGCAGATGAATTGATTGAACATTATAATGTTGAAGTCAAGCAAAGTGAAGAAGGTTTATATAAAAGTTTTTTAAATGAGTATAAAGCATTTTTAAGAAATCAACACACTCGTCATGAGAAGTGGATGTATCCACCTGTGATGAAAAAATATAGAGCAAATATAAATCCTGTAAGAGCAATAACCTATGACATTAGGGAAATGGCTTACGCATATAACTCGCATGATGACCATCATGTTTGGTTAAGTCAATTAATTACAGAGCCTAATTTTTATCATAGAGTTATACAAGACATAATTAAAGATAGAGAAAAAGTAGATAAGATTTTAAATTACTATATGCCTATATATAGTGTTGCTAATTTTAAAATGCCAATGGAAATAAAACACTTGCAAACATTAAGACAAGATTTGCTTGAATATGCCAAATTGTTCACAGAATTTAGAATATACAATCCAGACGAATAAGACTAAATATTATTATGAAGTCAGGCAAAATAATACAGATTGCGGACCTAATTAACGACAAATTACGAAAAGAACAAGAGTTAGAATTCTATGAATTAGAATTAAAAAAGTTGTTACTTCGTATGCAGTTCGTACGACAAGAAATTGACCTTACTAATACTATTATAGATTTAATACAAAAGGAAGAGATTCCTGATATAATGAAAAATATTAGCAAGTATGAAGTTTAGTTATTTGTAAAGTTTTCTTATTTCACCATCGAACAGCGGAGCATAAATTTTTACAGGCTCCTCTTTTCCTTTTACAGTAACTTCATCGAGTTCACGACATGCAATATCCGTAAGTTGCATGTATGTAAATTCACTCAATAAGATAGGAGTGTCTTGTTTTCTAGTCTCGGCTTCTAATCTAGCACCTAAGTTTACAGCATCGCCTACAACACTATAATCTAATCTAGTTTCAGCACCCATATTACCAACAATACATGTACCTGTGTTTACACCTGTACCAAATTTAACTCTAGGCAATCCTAATTTTTCCATTTCTTTTTCTAATTCATCACCAAGTAATTCAATTTCTATTGCAGTTTTAACTGCCATCTCTGCATGATTTTCACATGGTATTGGTGCATTCCAAAATGCCATTATACAGTCGCCCATGAACTTATCTATCGTTCCACCGTTGGCTAATACTATGTTTGTCATCTTATCTAAGAAACTATTGATTAATTCTACTAATCCTTCAGGGTCATCATTCTTCATATACTGCTCTGATATAGGAGTAAAGCCGACTATATCTGCAAATAAGAAACTCATCTCTTTTCTTTCTCCGCCTAACTTCATTAAACTTGGATCTTTTACTATCATATCTACATAGTCAGGTGAAATATATGTGCCAAATTGTCCTTTTATTTGCTGTCTTAACTTGTATTGCTTGTAAAAATTGTTAAAAGCACTCTGGGTAAACACTAAAAATCCACTAATTACCGGGAAAGTTGCGTCCATTAACACTAGGTGATTTGTGTAAAACCACACACTTCCATAGGCTTCTGTACCCAAAATTAGCATGGAAATAGGTGCTGTCCACAGTAAAGGTAACTTATAAACAGCAAAAGCAATCAATATCATACCCAACAGGGCTCCTAAGAGCTCGTATAAAGCACTTAATTCGTTTCGCTGTATATTTGATCCATCTATAAAATTCTGTAGCATATGGCCCTGTATATGCTGTGGATACATAAGTCCTTTTGGAGTAGGAACAGGGTTTTGAACACCTTCTGCTGTAACACCTAGTATAATAAACTTGCCACCTAGGTCTGGTAGACTGTTTATATCCACATATTCTACTTCTTCAAAGGTGTTATTAAAACGTATAAATGCTGTTCCAATTGGTTGTGTTACTATAGGATCAAAAGGTGGTACTGCAAATTCTTGTATTCCTATCTCAGATGTCTTTAACATATAACTTGGTTTTTGTGTATATGTTCTTAACATCTCAATAGCAAAACTAGGGTAAATTTTTTCATTTACTGTTATTGCTAATGGGTAAGTTCTTGTAACTAAATCTGGTTGTGGTGCTGAAGCAAGTACTCCAATACCCTCTGCTTGTTCTTCAAGGATAGAAACGTTTGTTACGAGATTGGGCCACTTTAGCAAAGATTGGGTCGGGTTCAAAGGTCCTATCGTGCCTGTTCCAATGTGCGGGCCTGAACTCCTTATCCCCTTCGTTGAAGGTGTCTGGCTTAAAACTATGCCGTTTCCTTTCATCCAACTTGCTAAAGTTTCGTCTCCGCCAAATCGGTCCGTCTCGGGGAACATCACGGTCAAGCCAATGATACCACCATTCTTCTGTCTGATGTCGTGAATTACCTGGGCAAAATTCTGTCTGGGCCATGGCCATTGTCCCCATTGTTGTAAACTTTTCTCGCCAACATTAATAATAACAATTTCATCACTTTGTTTTGGCTCGTCTAATAGTTGTAAAGCATCGAACGTTTGTAGTCGTAGACTTTGTATAGGCGTAGGATCTAATATTTTTACTGTCGTGAGTAAACAGATTGTTACCACAACTGCCCAACCACTGTATAACCACTTCATGCATGTATTTATCGTCCGGCTATAATGCTTACTGTCATCATGACTACCGCAAAAATAACAATACATAAACATACTACTGCTGTTACATCTATTGCAAATTTTTTACTTTCTGCTTTACGTTTAGCCTCCATTAATCTGGCTTGTCTAATGACACGTCTTTCACGCATCATATCTTCGTAAAAATTTTGCTGTCCTGTATAGATTAAATACTCTCTCAACTCTTTTTCAAGTTGTGCCATTTTATGTTTTGCGGCTGTAATTTCTAAAGCCTGTGCTTCTACACTACCACCAGCCATATATTTTTTTGCTAAAGATGGATTTTTGCTGTATTGATTTGCTTCTGTAATTGCATCTCTGGCATCAAAAAACCGACCGAAATACCCGGTGACATCTTCAATATCCCGACCCATTTCTACTGCTTTTTTGATTCCGGTAAATGCCTGACTAGCCATCGATATGGCTACGGCGACTTCAATCATCCAAGTGACCTCCTACGTCATTCTTGTCTACCTACAGAAATTATTTATCTAATCTTGTGTTATATTGATAGTGCAACCACCGACGGTTACACATGTTTGAGTTAAATTATAATTTTGTGCTGTGCCACTATTTTGTGTTAAATTTAACGTTGTTGGTTGGGTACCATATAGAGTTATATTGGCATTATGAGCACCATTCCCTTTTTGTACTCCACTTATTTGACTATAGTCTTGATAACTTTTATAGTTTACTGTTTTGTTTCCATCGTTAATTTGTTTCCACCAAATGTCTTGTTCGTCACCATATATCCATATATTTGCAGTATGACTGCCTGGTGTATTAGTATTACCGTTTGTTTGATATCCAACAATAACATTATTATCTCCATGATAATCTAATATAACTTTATGACCACCATGCTCAGAACCATCACCTTGACTAAATGTTGTATCATTTATGTTGTTAAGTCCAACACCTTGACCCCATCTCATTAAATTGTTGTCTCCCCAAAAGTGAAAGCCTGCTTCAGTATATCGACAATTATTGTCTTCTGTACATTTTTGACTAATTTCTATTTCATTATCTACGCCGTCTACGTCTCCACACCAAGTTGAATTAGGGCAATTTACTTTACCCCAAGTACTTGTAAATCCTGCAAATTGCTTCTCGCCTACTTGCGTAATTTTAACAGAGTTTCCATCTCCAGATACAGAGAATTCAACTTCATTGTCTTCTCCCAACTGCCCAATCCACATAGTTAAATTATCTACATTGCCATATTGTAATCCTAAGTCCAAATCAATATGCTGGTCTTTACCTTGTTGGTCAATATTTAAAACTAAATCGTCACCAACCTGGTCTATATGAACATGGTTGTGTCCTTCACCGGCAAATGCATCATAACTTGCTGTTGCACAAAATATTGCTAATAATGTTCCTAATATATACTTCATCTAATCTACCTGTATAATTGTTATAAATGTTCCTTCGCAATCATTAAGACATATTGTGGTGTCTTTTAAGTTACTATCTTCTATAAAGATTTTAGCACTATTACCTGACTGTTGTTTAATACTTACTGTATTAGTTACTTGTCTAAAGAAGAATATTTTACCATCTTCTGTAATAGTATTAAACTGCGTTGTGTCATCAAAACCTAAAGCAGTTCCTGTAATTTTATCGGTTCCTAAACTTCCTTCTGAATTTTCTCCGCCTTTACTTTTACTTTTTCCGCCTACTTCTACACTTTCCTCTTCTATAATTTCTAACAAATCTTGTAAGAAATCTACATCTAAGAAGTTAATGTCTAACTGACTAAACTCTAAATCTTCTGTTGTATCTTTCAATACATCTGCTTCAATGGCATTAGCATCTAATCCATCAAAGTCTAATAATCCACCATCTCCTTTTGATTCTTCTGCTTGTTCATCAACTGCTTCTGTAATCTCAGTTGGTTCACTTACAATAAACATGTTATCAATCATGTTTAAATCCAAATCTGCAAGAAGAACTGGATTAGTTGGTGCTTGTTCATATGTACTAACCATTACAGCCTGAAATGCTTCAGTTAATACTTGTACACCACCATCATTTGTGATAGTAATACTACCACTTGGAGCACAACCTTCTTCTAAACGTACTCCGTCTGTACATCTTTGGTCTGGTAATAATATTACCAAACTTCTTCCCAACTCATCTACAGTAGTAGTAAAGTCGGTTCCCCTAATACCTATAGTAGCAGTAGGAGTTTTTACAGTTATATTTTCTTTTGGTACTAACCCTAACCCGCCAGTGGCAAATCGTGCAGTCCCTTGCACGAAATCTAATGCCATCCTGCTTTTACTGGGGTCAGGATCGTACACATATTCATTAATAACCATGTATGTGTGTTCCGTTAAACTAACTAGTGTGTCATCTATAAACTTTAGTTTAATACGACCATCAATCGTTTCAACTTCGTCCATGCTCTGTATGTCTGTGTCTAGTTCTGCAATCAATTTGTCACCAGACGTCCTTTTAATACTTCCAGGTGAGCCACTTTGCTCAAATACTCCGCCGATACTTTCATTGGCACCGGCGGAAATACTGTATGTTGCACTAAACAATAAAAATGCGTATAAACAAACTTTAGTCAGTTTGTCTGATACTAACTGATGCATTTTCACTATCTAAATCAACGTCGATTTTACCAGGACATACAGGACTACATGTAGCCGCATTACTTTGTAAAAACTGGAAATCACCATCTGAACCTACTAAAACAAATTTTAAGTAGTGGTCAGAGTTACCAGTTTGTTTTGATGTAATAGCATTATCATCACCAGTAATGTTCATTTCCCAAGTTGCGGAACCGGCATCAACTTTAATACCACTTTGTGAAAAAGCAGATGTACTGTTCCAACCAGAACCTGGAGTTCCACCCCAAGTTTTAGTATTATTAACAGCACTTCTAAAGTCGTTTCTGTCCCCTAGTATTGTTAAATCCATATTAAGGTTGTCTGCGGCAAGGTCTCCACCGATGTCAACATCAAATATGTTAGTATCACCTTGAATATTCCAAAGCATATCAACACTATCTGCACTACCTGTTGCACCTATGTTCATATCTACTGAGTTACTATCTCCTAAGAAATATAAATCCCAAACAGTTGAACCAGAACCGTCTCCAGTCCATGCACCAAATATTTCATTACTATCACCATCTTGGATAATATCAATAATCAAGTTTGCTCCAGTAATGACTAAATCACTACCATCAGAAGCATCACCTGTTATTTTGTTACCACTACCAGCCTGTAATATGGTCAAAGTTAAATTATCCCCTTGTTGGTCCAATAAAACTTCGTTATCGTCAGCACCTAAGGCAGGAGCATAAAGTCCAACCGTAAGTCCCATAATCGCGAAGACATTGATTGCAAAATTTCTAAATAAATTTCTAGTCTTCATTATTTTCTCCGTTATTCTTCAGGAGCATTTTCTCCCAAAGTTTTTTGTCGGCTTTGAGGTCCTCTTCATCTATGTCTACTTTCATCCAAGTTGCTTGTTCGTCAGGAGAGAGTTCCTGTACGTCCCACCCTTCAGGGTAAACAATTTTCCAATAACCTCGTTCATCGCCTTGTTGTATAAGTGCCAATACTGCGGCTTCAATAGCCGAACGTACTGCCCACGTTACACTTTCGTTCTCTGTCATACCACTTTCTAGTTCAAGCAACTTGGTATCCATATCTAGGAATCTAAATACGTCTCCGGCTTGTCCAGTACTCAAAATGGTTTTGTATGTCTGTACGTTGAGTAACACTTCGCCGGTGAGTGTGCTAACGGCTCTAAGTGATACTACAACACTATCTCTTCGATATTGATTCGCTGTACCAATACCGAGATATCTTGCACCGTTACCTCCAGTTTCAATATTAGTGTCATATCCAATGACTCCTCCCTCTAATATCATACCTGCAAATAACAATGGTTGGACTCCTTCTGCTGGTTTCTCTTCTGAAGCAAACTGTTCACGAGTACTACGAACAATCTGTCTTTCTCTAACCAAGTTGTCTAGTCCTAAACCTCTTTCTACTACTCTAAACCATGTGCCTTTAGGATCGTCCTTAGCACCTGCGGCTTTGAGTGAATCTATTAATAAATCTTTTGCACCTTGTGTAACAGCGGTGCTGAAACTTGCAACTCCATCTGAACTAAATCTTTGTCCAGTTAAGTCTTCAAATTTATAAACTGCAACCACAGGCATAACCTCTGCCGGTGGCAAATTCCTTAATTTTTTATATGTGGGTAATTCTACAAATTTTGGCTCTTCTATACATTCAAGTAAAGACGTTCCGCAAAGTTTGTCACCAGGAATTGAGACACTAGCACATCCACTAATGAACAAAGCAAATAATACTGCTATAAATCCTACTCTCAATGTCTACCCGCCTAACGTTCCGATACCAATCGGTATCTCAATTTCTGTAACTGTACCGTCAACATCTACAATAGTAAGTCTAATATATTGTACTCCGTCTATGGTAACAATTTGATAAGATACTGCATTATCTTCAATAGAGAATGCACCTTCGGTTGAGTTAGTACAAGTTGGTACTTCTTCTGGGTTACAGAACATACTATCTACCAATCCTTTAGAAATCTGACTGTAAATTCTGCTTTCCAGATTTCTAATAAACTTATTGATAGTACTGTTTGATTCTGCTCTATCTGCCGCTCTTAAAGCCGCTTCAACATCATCCCTAATTTTATCTTTCCTACTTTTTTCCTGATTCTCAATAGTTAAGTAATGAGCGCCAGTACCAATACCACTGAAACTAGGGTTCTTAAATTTATGTTTAAGTTGGTCTGCAAATACAGTTTGGCTACTAAAATAAAGTAGCATTACACCAATACCTAATATACGTCCTGTGATTTTATTCATTTTCCTTTTTTCTCCTTAAGAATCTTCAGTTCTTCAACTGCTTCTTCCTCCTCATGCTCTTCGATAACTTTTCTTCGAGCATTATATTCTAAAACCACATTAACCTTTTGTTGCAGTCTTATCATATCTTGATCCAACATCCTTGTTTGGTCAATAACTTTGATTAATGCCATATGCATTTTTCCAAGTTCTGGCTTCACATGTGTTCCAATGTAATTCCATACATAGTATATAAAGTAACCTAAACCTACACATGCAACTACAGGAAAACCGTAATCAGATATTAAGCCTGCTATGTCCATCTAGTCTCTCCTTGCGTCGATACTCCCGTCTTCAATAAAATTTTCTGCTCGGGCTATTCTATCTATATCAGGTCTCAATTCTAATGCACTAGATACTAATAAGTCAATTTTCATCATTTCGTTACTCATAGTTCGTGCTCTGTCTTCCAACATCACGCAAAATTTAGTAAGTGTCTGAATTTGGCCCACCACTCCGGCAAGCATTTGCTTTATTGTTAAGAAAATAAAGTAACCCATTACCAATGCTCCGACAATAGGAAACCCGACTTCCGCAATTAGTTTGAAAATCTCACTCATCTGTACTGCACACTCTGTTTATTTGTTTTTATAGTAGTGTAAATTGTGTTTCGTTACTCTGTACTCTACATGCATATTTATCCAAAAGTTGCCAATTTTTTTGGTAGAGGATAGCATTTTGGAATTTTTTCTTGATAAATAAACGTGTAACACGAATGTAACATAGTACATTTGAGAATCATGTTTTACAAACCTCATTAGAGATGATGTAAGACCAATGTATATGGGAAATTCGGTTACCTCAATCGGAGAAGAAAATGGCGAAATCCTTAGGAATAGTAGCCAATGCAACTCAACGTTTTGCTTTGGACTACTTTAAAAAATTTGACACGATGATGAAAGCCGGTAGACTTACCAATGTGGCTAAGATAGCCGGAGTTACTAGTTAGTCAAAAAAAAGCACCCTTAATGGGTGCTTTTTTATTTCTTTAAAAAAAGATTAACCTTGTTGATTAGGGTCTTCAATTACCGGTGCAGGTTGCACAGGTGCATCTTCAACAACTTCTTCTGGTGCCACTTCTGGTTCAGGAGCAACTTCAGGAGCAGGTTCCATTTCTGGTGCCGCTTCTTCAGGCATTACTTCTTCAGGAGCAACTTCGACATTTGCTTCTTCAGGCATACTTTCAGGCGCAACTTCTACGTTTGCTTCTTCTGGCATACTTTCAGGTGCAACTTCTACATTTGCTTCTTCATAGTGTACTTCATCATGGTCTAGCATGACATTTGCTTCTTCTACCCAGGCTGTGTCCTCAACATAACAATTAGCATCTTGCTCTGCAAGTTCACAAGGAACGTATGCCCAAGTCATTGCTTGTGCTTGTTCTTCTGCTATTTCGTTTTGTTTTTCTGATAATTCATTGAATAGGTCTCTGGCATTTTTTCTTTTATCAAGTTCTATACCTATTGCACGACCTTCGACTTCCAACATATCTTTAATACTTTTTTCCATTTCATTCGCTTGATGTTGCATGTCTTCAAGCATTTGTATCATTGATTCAGATTGGTACATAATATCTCCTGTTTATGTATATTTGTTTATTCTGCTGTATCTGTGTGGGATTTGCATTCGCTTTTGAATACAAAGGTATTTATCATTATATAAATATTAATGTACAGTAACGTACAACACACATACACACAGGAGAATACAATGAGTAATTCAAAAAGTGGGTTCGAATTAAGAACCGATATCTTAGGAATGGCTATGGGATTGTTAGAAACTAACAGAGACCAGGTTACAAATTCCTTTTTCAGCATACCAGATGAAGAAAGAGTTAATGGTGAGAAAGCACCAGTTGTTACTATCACTACGGATGAAGTAATTAAAACTGCACAAGAACTTTATACTTTCGTAAACGAGAAATAAAGTCATAAAAAAAGGCAGGGTAAAACCTGCCTTTTTCTTTTAATTCTTTTATTACATCATATTAACTAATACTTCAATAACACCTTCTCCACTCTCGTTAGAACCAACTGCTTTACCAATTATTCTACCTGGTTGTGCGTTATTATCTACCATAGCATGACCTTTAACAGAACTGCTTACTAGTAAATCACCTTTAGCAACTGGACCAGTAACCTTAGTAGGTACTCTTCCTGTTAGTGCTAGGTATTGACCTTCGCCTTCGCTGTTCATCATGTATGCTGGATCAGTACTTATAACACCTGCAACTCTATGGTCACATTCGTGTTCACATGCAGTAATTTCTGCTTCACCACCGAAGCATACTACTGTACCTGCATCAAGTTCTTCATCAGTTGTATATTTCTCAGCCAAATCCGCATATTTTGCCGAACTAGCCACACCTGAAAAAAGAACACTATGTATTTCTGCATATCTTAAAGAACCTGTTCCTAAGTCAACTGCATTATCTGAGCCAGGTGTAATATCACCTGAATGTGAGTCGTTAGCATCGCTTCTTAAGAAACTGCCACTATCAATACTGTCTAATGTTGTAGCATTAACGTTTAATGCATTTACAAAAGCAGTATCTACTCTTGCATCAATAAGGGTATTGGTGGCTGGTCCTGTGTAAGTAATTGTTCCACTACTATATCCTAAACTACCATCTCCACCTGCGTCAGTAACTGTGATTGCCGCTTGGGCTCTAGCATTTGTGAAGAATAAGTTTGTTGAACCTTCTGTAACGTCATCTGAATCACCACTTAATTCACTTAATGCATCTGCTGTATCAACTTGTGCATCAACGTATGCTTTAACTGATTGCTGTGAAGGAACTTTAGTAGCACTATTAGATGCCATGTTATCTTCATCAACTAATGCGTTTGTAATTCTAGCATCTGCTCTTGCGTTTGTAAAGTATAAGTTACTTGAACCTTCTGTAATTTCATCTGTATTATCTTTACCTGCCACCTGAGCATCAACGTATGCTTTAACTGATTGCTGTGATGGAAGTCTAGTAGCACTATCACTTGATAAATCATCTTCATCAATTAATGCCGCTGTTATTCTTGCGTCTGCTCTTGCGTTAGTATAATATAAGTTATCGCCTTCAGTAATGTCTGTAGTTGTTAATGCTTCAGAAACTGTAATAGTATCTGCCGCATCATCATATGTTACACTAATATTACCTGAACCAGAAAGTCTAGCACCAACTTTATCCATAACTCTTTCATCTGTATAGTATAAGTTACTGCCTTCACTTAAATCACCTGTATCAGACGCCGCTAATTGAACAGCAAATCTGGCATCTGCTCTTGCATCTGCTCTAGTATTTGTAAAATAAAGGTTAGTTGAACCTTCTGCTAACTCGTCTGTGCTAGTTGCTATAGTAAAGTATGTTGATCCATCATTTGTAAATTGCCATTTATCAGTAGTTTCGTTAAATTGCAAAACTACATCTGTACTTGATCCTCTATCAACTGTTAAACCTGCGTTTTCAGTTGGAGATCCACTTGTTCCATTGTTAAGTACAATATTGTTATCTTCTAATGCTAACGTTTCTGTATTAATTGTTGTAGTTGTACCATTAACTGTAAAGTTACCTGTAACTACAATATCGTTACTAAATGTTTTGTTTCCGCCAACAGTTTGTGTTCCTGTAGTTACAACAACTGTACTGTCTACTGCAAGTACACCACTTGATGCATCTATACCAGTACCTGCCATTGCTGTGGCTATATCCGCTAATGATTCTTTCTTCGTGCTATTATCTGATGCATCTATAATTGGTATTAAATCGTTTGCAACGTCTACCGTTGCCGCTGTTAATTCGTTTAAGTCCAATGCTAAACTTAATGCACCACTTGTTCCACCGCCTGATAAACCATCACCAGCAGTAACACCTGTTATATCTGCTGTTGTGCTTAACACACCATTTGTTGCTGTTAAGTTTGTACCTGCCATTGCTGATACTAAATCTGCTATTGCTTCTTTCTTTGAACTACTGTCACCAGCATCGATAATTGCAATACTATCATTTGCAACATCAACTGTTGCGGCTGTTAATTCGTTTAAGTCTAGTGCAAGTGATACTGCACCACTTGAACCACCGCCACTTAAACCGTCACCTGCTGTAACGGCACTAATGTCGCCTGTTTCTGAAATGCTTAATTGTCCTGAACTTGCTGATAAACCTGATCCTGCTATTGCACTTACAAAGTCTGCAATAGATTCTTTCTTACTTGAACTATCTCCTGCATCGATAATTGCTATGCTGTCTGCATCTACGGCTACTGTTGCCGCTGTTAATTCGTTTAAGTCTAAGGCTATGCTTAATGCTCCAGAAGTTCCACCACCGCTTAATCCGTCACCTGCCGTAACTGCTGTAATGTCTCCTATTTCTGAATATTTTGCTAGCCTGTGTCCACCTGCTGTTGACCCATCGTGGACTCTAAGGGTATCTAAATCTGTATCGACGGTAATTTCACCTACTAACCCAGTAAACGAACTGTGTTGAGATGTAGTTCCTCGTCTCCATTGAATTGCTGTGGCCATTTTTAATTCTTCCTATATGTTCTACAATTTGTGTAGTCTACGTTCACGTCTGAACATAGTCAAAAAGGCATTGTGCCATTTTATAACTGTATTTATCGAAAGTTACTTGATTTGTGCTTCTACAACACCCGTTCCAGTTGATAGATGTTCACCGATTGCAACACCTATCATACTAGGTCCTGTTACGTGATATCCTTTGAACGGTGCCGCTTCTGCGTGGCCCGGAGTGTTACTACAAATTAGTACATCTCCTTTTCTGACTGCGCCAGTAACTTTAACAGGAACTCGTCCTCTTAATGCTAATGTTATGCCGCCTTCTAAATCTTTGTTCATTAAAAATGCTGGGTCTGTACTAACAACACCTGCTATGCTTGGGCAGTTTTGTTTAGTTGATTGTGTTACTTCTTTGTTACCACCAAATACCATTACAGTACCTACGCCATAGTCTGCATCAGGCAAATATCTTTCTGCCAAATCCGCATATTTTGCCGAGGTTGCCGTTCCTTCAAAACTAACAGCATGTATTTCCGCATACCTTAAAGAGCCTGTTCCTAAATCAACTGCATTATCTGAAGCAGGTGTAATATCACCTGTATGTGAATCGTTAGCATCTGCTCTTAAGAAAGCAGTACTGTCTAAACTATCTAATGTATCTGCATCTACATTTAAGGCATCAATTGCCGCTTTAGTAATTCTTGCATCTGCTCTTGCATCAGTATAGTAAAGGTTAGTTGAACCTTCACTTAAATTATCTGTGTCGGCAGTTACAAAGTTTCCTGTAACTTCTAATGTACCTGTAACTTTTGCACCACCACTTACTGTTTCAAATACTGGACTATTATTAAAATATAATGTTTGTCCTGCACCTGAATTAGTTGCTATACTTGTTTTTGTTCCTGCGGCGTTTGTAATATATGTTGTACCAGAACGTATTTTAATACTTCCTGTACCAACGTCTGTAATGAAACTGTCAACACCATCATGGTAGATTTCTAAATCAGGACCATCACCAAATATTGCTTTTTCGTTATCAGCATAAAGTATATTATGTCCGTTTATATCTAAGTTACCACCTAGTTGTGGAGTTGTATCTTCTGATAGATTGTTAATACTAACTGCTTGAACTCTTGCGTCTGTATAATATAAATTAGTTGAACCTTCTGAAATGCTATCTGTATTAGCACCTGTAATAGTTGCATCTGTTACAGTTAATGTTCCACCTGAAGGGATAGTTACGCCGTTTGTAAATGTTTTAACACCTGCGGCACTTTGTGCACCAGTTGTTCTTAGAACTGTTGTATCTACATCAATAGTACCACTACCAAATACAATGCCATTACCACCATCTAAATAATTTTCTACTGTAGTGGTTATGAAACTTGCGTTGGCTACTATGTTATCTGCATTTACATCTATACCATCACCGCCTACAACATTAAGTGCTACTGTACCTGAAACACCACCACCGGTCATACCATCACCAGCAGTAACTCCTGTAACTGTACCACCAATTGTGTTTACATCAACAAATGATAAAGTACCACTACCGTCTGTTGTTAATACCTGATTAGCACTACCATCTGCTGTTGGATATGTTAATCCTGCAACTTCTAATCCTGTGCTGTTAATTAATTCTAATTTATTGGACCTAAGTCTAGCAAGTATAGTTTGTGTTCCTGCTTTTTGAGCCGCAAATTCAAACCCACCATCTTCTGAACCATCTGATGCGTCAAGAATTTTACCTGTAATTTTTCCAAATAATGTTGATTGTCCTGCATCATTTTCACCTTGGAATGCAATTTGTCCTAAGTAATCTGCGTCTGCCGGACTTGCACTATTTCTATATAATTGTAATTGTGGACCTGCGGCATCAGTGGCATCCGTTGAGGATATAACCATATCTGATGTAAATGTTTTAGCACCACCAATGCTTTGTGCTCCGGTAGTTCTTATAACTGTACTATCAACATTTACTGTAATATCACCACTTGATCCTCCGCCACTTAAACCATCTCCTGCAACAATACCTGTTACGTCACCTACTAGGTCATTGTCAATAACAAATGTACCTGCGGCGTCATCGTATGTTACAGTTATATTAGCACCACCTGATACTAATACGTTTACTCTATCATCTACTGCTTCAGAAAAATCACTAACTTGTGATGCTGTAATATTAATGGCAGTAGTTGCCGCTCCAGTTAATCTACCTTGTTGGTCAACTGTAAATGTGCCTACTGATCCAGCGGCTCCATAAGTTGCTGGTGTAACTGCTGTATTATCTAGTGCTACTGTTAATGTATTAGAAGCACCTGAAGTACTAATTGCATTACCACCTGCAATAGTTAATGTTTCACTATCTAAGTCTATGCTTAATGCACCGCCTGAGTCTCCTTGGAAGTCCAGGTCTTCTGCTGTTAGTTGTGTATCAACGTATGCTTTAACACTCTGTTGTGATGGAACATGCGTTGCACTATCAGACGCCATGTTATCTTCGTCTTTAATTGCGTTTGTAATTCTTGCATCTGCTCTAGCATCTGTATAAAATAAATTTGTTGAACCTTCTGTAATATGGTCACTAGTTCCTGGAATACTAAATTGTCCAGTGCCGTTTGTATAACCTACTGATCCTGCTGTAGCACTTAAATTGCCTCTAGCAATATCTCTAATGTTATCACTGTTTGCTGTAATTGTAATAACGTTTGCCGCACTAACAGAACTGTCTATGCCTGTTCCTGCTGTTAATTGTCTTAAGTAATAAGTGTTACCTGATAATGTTGCTAATGCATGGTCTCCAGTACCGTCACCTAAATTTAAAGTTGTAACTGTAGCATCAATTAAGTCTACAACTGCATTACCTTGAATACCTTTTAGTTTGTTAGTTGAAGAATCATAAAATATTGTACCATTAACTAATAAGTTTGCTGGTGTATGTCTAGCACCTAAACTTAAAGCACCATCAACTGTTAATCTTTCTAATGGTCTTTGTCCTGTTGTATATTGTGCTGATGTTCCTAAATCAAAAACACTTGTATATGTTGCAACGTTACCAAAGTCTCCAATAAATGTTGTAGATTTACCAAAGTTTTGATAGTGTGCTCTTGGCACACCAACTTCAACTGCATTATAACTTGCTACTGCATTAAGTGTTCCAACAGTTTCACTACCTAAATAAGTATCTGTACTATCTGCATTACCAGTTAAAACTAAAATGTTTGATCCGGAAATCATTGTAGCAGATACTGTAGTGTTACTTCCTGACAATGAACCTAAATCAGTTTTATAAAAAATTGTTCTTACGTTTGAAGAATAAGTTTGTCCTGCGGCAAAAGTAGCATTAGCCGACTTAACATGTCGCATGTTACTAACTGAAGTAAACGTACCTGCACCATTATTTTGGTCATCTACACTTGCATTACCATCAATACCACGTTGTATTAAAAGGTCACCTGTTACTGTTAAGTTTCCAGCTCTTGTTTGACTATCTGCTGTTGGGTTAGAATCAAAGTAATCACCTCCAGTTGCATTACCATTAAAAGTATGTGCTACAGTAAATGAAGTAGCATTTGGTGTAGCCGCTACATCAAAAGTACCATGAGCGCCAGCATTATTTGTATTTTGTATTGTATATCGTTCAGCAACTCTAACTCTATGAGCACCGGTTGTGGTAACAGTCATTGTTGTTCCGTCACCAGATATTGAAGTAATGTTACCACTTATAGTTTGTTCACCTTGGTGTAATACAGCATAAGAGTGGTCATACTTTTTAGTGTTAATAAAAATATTTTGCTGGTCATCTGCATTTTTAAATGATATGGCATTGTTTGCCGAATTAGGATTACTTAAATCAGCATTATTACCGTCAACAATTAAACCATTTGCTAATTTAGTACCTAGTATAAAGGAATACGATGCTTGTATTTCATAATCTTTATCAACTTTTTCAGTATCTGTATAAGTTTTTAAATTATTATTTGCAGTTACAATATTGGCTTCTGCCGCGGCAATTGATGCCACTAACGTATTTGAAACTGATGTACTATTGTTTAATGAATCTGTTATTTCTCTTAAAGTATCTAGTTGTGCTGGAGCACCGCCAATTAAATCATCTAATTCTGTTTGCACATAAGCCGTTGTGGCAAGTTTAGTACTGTTATCATTTGCTGAAGCAGTAATACCTGTTGCCGCCGCACCTGCACTAAAAGTTGCTCCGGTGAAGTCTGTTGTTCCTGTATAAACATAATCTGCTGTTAATGTATCATTTCTATCTGTTGTAACAACATCTGCTGTTACATCTATAACACCATTTGCTTCTGTAACATAAGTACCGTTTTGAATGTATGCACTAATGGCTGTATTAAAATCGTTAACTTGTGAACTCGGTACTGATATGTTTACATCTGCCGCCGCAGTTAAACGTCCTTGTGCGTCTACTGTAAAGGTTGGTATTGCTGTAGCACTACCGTAACTTGCGGCTGTAACTGCCGTGTCATCTAAAGTTATAACACCATTTGCTTCTGTTATTCCAGTTCCTCCGGAAACAAAGGCTGTAATGGCTGTATTGAAATCGTTAATCTGTGATGATGGAATATCTATTACGGCGTTTGCCGCCGCTGTTAATCTACCTTTTGCATCTACAGTATATGTTGGAACTGTTGTAGCACTACCATAAGGTCCTGCTGTAACAGTTGTGTCAACTAAATCTATTGTAATATCGGAACCGTCATCTGTTCCTTGACTTGCAACAATAATATTACTGTTGCCAACACCTTGTGCTGATTGAACATAAGCACCAGTTGTATCTGTTCCTAGTGCTACTGCATTTGCTTGTACAGTTGTGGTTGCTACAGTTAATGTAACATCTCCACTACCATCAATTAAAATACTTCCTGAACCAGCAACATCACCTGTAAGTGTTGTTGTTAATGTTCTTCCTGTTTGCCATTTATCTGCTGTATTGGCTATACCTGTAAATCTTGTTCCAAAAATTCTACCTGTTTCTGAACCATAAGCATTTGGCGTAATTACTGTTGTACCAATTGTTGTATTACCTACAACGTTAAGTGATTGTGCAACATTCAAGTCTTGTGATATTTCTGTATCTTGACTTACTATTAAAGTGTTAGCAGTTGCGTTACCACTATATAAAAGTTGAACGTTACTTCCAGCATTTGAATTAATTTGAAGGTATGCTTCAGCAACATCGCTGTCGCTGTTAATTACATAACCATCTGCGTCGTTTACTGTTTGCGTATCTGCGTTAAAAACTACGTTACCTTTACCTGTTACAGTTCCGTGTACTAATAGATTTCCAAATACGACTAGATTCTCATCTGGATTAAAATTTGATTGTTTACTCATCGTTAATGTGTTTCCGCCAATAATAAATTGCTTTAGTTGTATTTATCTAATTGGGAATAAAATCAAAAAAAAGCACCTCCCGAAGGAAGTGCTTTTTAAATGTCTGCTATTCGCAGTTTGAATTAAAACTAATTCTTACTGGAATGCTACGTTTGATAAAGTAATTGCATCAACGTAGTCAGCCGCGTTACCCAATGAACTTGCTGTGTTAGTAAGTTCGATGTAACCGTATCTTGTCATAAATGACACGACAGGTTCGAATGTAGCAGGGTCCATAACTGGGCCTGTGCTCATTAGTGGGATATACGGACAGTAGAACGCAGGAGCATCAGTTTCGCTTGATCCTTTGTATCCAACAAGTACTTTAGTACCGTCAGCCGCATAACTATCAACAAAAACTTTGATAGAACCGTTTAAAGTTCCAGCAAGTTTAGTGTTAGTAGGTGCTTCAAAAGAACCTTCAGTTGTTCTAGCAAAAGTTGAAGTAGATGCTGATTGTAATATAGTAAGTGCTTCTGGAGAAACAACTATATAGTTACCTGCGCCTCTTCTTGTTCTTGCCGCGATTCTGTTTGCCGCTCTGTTGATCTCAATAGCCAATACTGCATGTCTGTCACCAACGTAAGTTTGTGTACCAGTCACAGAGTTAAAGTCTAATGTAGTTCCTGCACCAGCAAGTGTTCTTAAAGAACCAATAATTTCTTGGTCGATTTCAACAACAATCTCTTGTGCTAGAGCCTGCATAATTTCTGCTTCAACATCAAGACCATGCATTGATTCAGCATCTTGTGCCGATTCAAAAGTCCATCTTGCAGATAGACGTCTTGTTTTTGCTTCAACAGTTTGTTTTAAGATTTGGATGCTCATTTTCTTACCTGCAGTTCCTTCTGACGCCGCTGTAGCATCTGGTGAACCTGAGTAAGCATTAGCAATCTTAAATGGTGAAAGTGCTTCATCACCAGGATTAACTCCTGTTGCACTCTCGGCATACCTTGTTCTTAAAGTATGGATTTGTCCTACTGGACCACTCATTGGTTGTACACCAACAAGTTCGTTAGCAATGACTGAAGGCATAACCCTTCTAATCAAAGGTAACATTACTTTGTTTAAAGTTGCAACGTTGCCAGACTGAGTCGCTCCACTAGTTGCGGATTCCTGAAGATATCTTTTAGTATTCTCGAGGACCACATCTAATGTACCTTTACGAGAACCGTTAAGTCCTTCTAAAAGTGCGTCCTTAGTTGCTGACCAGTTGCTTTCAAATAATTCTGCCATTTCTTATCTCCTAATTTGAAAGTCCGGCTAATTTACGGATATTCTCAATTTCGACAATATCCTGTCCATCTTCAGTTGAAGTCTGAACGTTTTTGTCACCAGTGTGTTCTGATGTCACTGATTCCGTTAATGGCTTTCTAGATTCTTTAGGTAGTGCTTCGCCGTCTAAAACACTAGGAAGGTATTTGTTAAATTGCTTCTCTAGGTTTTCTGTTTTTACACTCTCTAATAAATCAACCATTATTTCTTTTTTGCCTTTTGCTAAAGGTTTAAGCAATGAGTCCATTTGCTCTTTACGAGCATATCTGTCATTTGCTACATTCAATTTTGATTCAACAAGTTTAGTTGCTTCTGCTTTCGCTTCAGCATCTGCTTTTGCTTCGTCTAATTGCTCTTTAACATCAGCGATTTGTTTTTCTAAATCTTTTACGTCTGAAGATTCATTCAAGTAACTTGAACGATATTCATTTGCAAAGGATTCAAAGATTCTGCGACCGAAATCGTTTTCTCTTGCGGCTGTGATGTCATCTCTAAACTGTTTAACATTCTCTGTTACGATATTGTTTACAGTTTGTTCGACCTTGTCAGCGGCACGTTTGATAAAGTCTTTTTTGGTTTCTGCAAGTGCTTTTTTACCTTCAGTTACCATTTTAACTTTTTGTTCTACTAATGCTTGTTTGTCTTCGTGGAATTCTTTAAGTTCTCCACTTAATTGTTCAACAACAAAGTCATCAAGTTTTGAAACATGTTCAGAAACAGAGTTTCTCTCATCTCTCAATTCTTTAACTTCTTTTGCTAATTGTTCTGCAACAAACTTCTCTAATTTCTTAGAGTGTTCGCTAACAGCCTTTTTGTAAGCAACTCTTTCTTCTGCAACTTTCTGCTTATCTTCAGCAAGTTCAACCATTTCTGCTTCAACTCTCTCTTTGATAAAGCCATCTACTGCTTCAACAATAAGACCTTTGTCATGCTCATATCTTTGAGCAAACTCTTCTCTTAATTCTGCTGTTAGTTCCTCACGGGCTTCGGTTAGACGACTTTCCCAGGCTTCTACAATACTTTGACGAATTTCTTCGTTAAGTTCGCTAGATTCGATTAAGTCTTCAAATTTTTCTGCCATAGTAGTCTCCTACCTCATTTTTAACTCATTAATAAAATTAATGATGCTTTTATCTAGGTGCTTTATTGCACCAGTTTGTTTATCGTGTGTATAGTCTTTTGCGATATCATAAATCATGCTACCGCCTCGCATATTGAACAAAGACTCATATATAGTCTTTGGATAGGCGTCTGGGGCACTTGGTTGTGCAACAATATCAACGGTAACAATATCAAAATCAGACACACGACCTGATTCATTTACGTTTCCACTTCCTCTACTGCTGACACCTAACTTCGCACCTGCTTTTAATAAAGCCTTTGCGATGTTCCCCATTGGTGTATCAATAACCTTTAATTTACCTAGTCCGTTAGAACCATCACATGACATTTCTGTAATGATATGGCTCACACGGTCTAAATTAATTTGTAGTTCTTCTGGATGGTCTAATTCACCCATCACAGTTTCACCACCGGTAAGTCTTTCTGTAACGGTTTCAACGGCTTTTTTTATCTCATCTTTAGGATATACTCTTCCATTTTGATTTTTAACATCACCTTGGATGAATAATCCTGCCATGAATAAGTCTTTCCCATCGTTAGATTCCATTATCTGGATCTTACTTTGTTCTGGACTCATATATTCGTATAATTTACGCACCGTTAATTCCTTACTAAACTGTTATTAAACTTTTTTAGGTTCAACGTTTAAGTTGTCTGATCCACCTGAATCTTTTGGTGAGTTATCACCTGAATCACCTTCGCCGCCATCTTTGACTGCTACAGGCTCTCCTTGTCCATGTGGGCTAACTACTTTAGTTGGTCCTTTTTTAGCATTTCCAGAATCATTGTTGTCTGCTTCACCACCTTTAGGTTCTGCAACTTTATCTGAAAGTTTAGTTGCTTCTTCAACAACTTCTTCTTCAGACTCTTCAACTTCTGATTCGTCTAGGTCATATTCTACTGCTTCTTCTTGAGGCTCTTCATCACCGAGCATATCGATAACTTCGTCTTCAACTTCTTCAGCATCATCACCTGCTTCTTCTTCGTCGTCACCCATTAGTTTTTCAAACTCTGCTCTTAAATCTTCAAGTTCGTCTTCAAGTTCGTCGACTTTGTCTTCTAACTCTTGCTCACCTTCTTCTTCTTCAGCAGGCTCTTCACCAACTTCGTCCGCTTCGATTTCATCATCTGCTTCTTCAACATCTGCTACAAAATCGTTTTCTGGATCTGCTATATCAATTTCTTCTTCAACAGCCTCTTCTTCTGATTCTACAGTTTCTTCAACTGCTTCTTCTTCTGATTCTTCTGCTTCTTCTACAGTTTCTTCTTCTTCTACTTCTGTTGATTCTACAACTGAGGTATCCTCTGCATCATCTAAGATACGTTCGTATTCCTTCCGAGCAGTTTCAACAACGTATTCGTGAAGCAACTCTTCGGCACGTTCGTTATCTTCGGCAAGTAAGAATTCTAAAACTTGTTCTAGTTTACTGCGTTCTGACATTATGTGCTCCTATAATTAAATTATAATATATTTTACACCCAATATGGTTATACTGGACATATTGCTGTATGTTTACTTATATAGTATGTGTTAATTTGGCTGAATATAGTCGTATTTTGACTCAAAATGCCATTTTTTTGTCTGGAATGTGTATTGTAACATTCAGTCTGGGTGTTTTTGTACTATTATTTATCTAAACTATTTTGTTTGATATGGGTTATAGAATCTATAGCAAAAGACATATGGCTTTCAATTGGTAAGTGATTTGAGTACTTTGGTCCTGGGCTATCTTCCCAATTTCCATATATGTCATCGCATACATTTAAGTACTCTGCTATGCCTTTTTCTAGTAAGTTTTCATCTGGTATTTGCCATTTAAATGGTTCTAAATTGTATTCTAATAAAGAGTTAGACATGCTCATACCTTCTGCCCACTCAAATGTATTAGGGCTAAAAATAAACTTAATGTTATTTTTTATCAGTTTATCTAAACCATTTTGTAGTATATAATACTGTTTATGTCGTTCAATATCAGGGTCATAAAAGAACATAAAATAATGCTTTAGTAATGAATGTGTGTCTTTATCCATTACTTTAGATAGGCGTTCTTTAATATGATTATCATCAAAAGAAGTGTCTAAATCGTCTTGAAACACAGAACCTATGCTGTCCATTAATAATGTTTTATCGATGTTATTATACCCATTTTCATGTGTATATCGTTTACTATTATTAATTTTAAAGTCTATTCTTGTAGGAGTTGTAGCATTTATTATTACAAAATCTGCATTTAGCACATCAACTGCATGGTCTATTTGTAAACGTATGCCAAAGTTTGTACAGGCAGGACTAGCCAAGTTATAATACTCAGCATCAAAGTAATCTGCTATAAATTGTCCGAATTCATGATTAGGTAGGTTAGGATCGCGACTGGACCACGAACAGCCACAAACCGCCAGTTTCATTTAAAAGTCCGATGTGGATGCCTGGGCTGGCTTGGCGTACATAATAGAAGCAAATTCTTCTTGTTCTATCATTTCTGCCTTTTTAAGTTCTCTGTATTTACGAAGTTTGTTTAAGGCTTCAAGAGTAAGTCTACCTTTACGAGTATCGTCTAATTCTCTAGGGACTACTTTATCTTTTTCTGGATTATAAAATTCGTCTAATCTCATTATATATCACTTGCTCCTGTTCCTAATTCTGCTCCAGTTCCTTCTGGTCCTAAAGTTTGCACATCTGGTGATTCAACTTCTGCACCTGGTTCTGGAATGTCTTCTACTGGCGCCTCTAAATCAAAGTCTGAACTTGGAGGTGTTTGTATTCCAACATTTCTCAATCCAATATTTTCAGACTGAGTTGCTTTTTGGTCTTTATTGTATTTATTCTCTTGTTTCCAATAATGCTCGTTATCTTTCATTTCTTCTTCAGTTAAACCTAAATACTTTTTAAGTTTAAATTGTTGTGAAAGATAAGGTACTGCTTCTAAACTACCAAATAATGTTGCACGTTGCGTATCTAAGTCTAATTCTCTATAACTACTAAAGTTTTGAGGTGGTGTAAAGTCTAGATTAAATGTATCATTTTCAATATCTATACCTTTATGTACTAAGAAACGTTTAAATTCTCTATCTAGTTGTCTAATAAGTTGTTTTTGTAAACGTTCACAATATTTTGCAAATTGAAATTCTTGTATATAAGCAACTCCAACTTTACCGTCATTATATTGTGCTGTTCCATCATCTGGTCCAGTTGGTAAGTAAGAACTAGGTACTCTTAATCCTCTTAATAGTTTATTATTAAAATATTTTAAGTCATCAATTTCGCCAAGATTGTTACCACCTGGGAGGGTATCAACTTTTGAACCTCTAC